>Ga0206806_1009_pt2 | contig 33583 bp, 37 predicted proteins | sample Alteio_BWOrgCont_60_FD_152911 | JGI IMG/M metagenome (GOLD analysis project Ga0206806, IMG submission 152911) | Enriched cells from forest soil in Barre Woods Harvard Forest LTER site, Petersham, Massachusetts, United States -... | ecosystem: Environmental > Terrestrial > Soil > Temperate forest >... | reverse complement strand
TAGCTCATTGCGATCATGAGAGGGGTTTTTTGATTATTGCGATGATTGTATGTAAATTCCAGGTCGGCTCTTTCGGCGACTAGATCACATAAATTTGAGTATAGATCGTTGTTTTTTGGTGAACAACATAAGTTTTTGAGTTTATATTGTAAGGCGAGTTGTTTTTGGGTTTCTGTGAGTAGATCTTTTGGTTGATCTGTTGTAAGCATTTTAGCAATAGTTTCATGTGAGCAATGGTATTTACGTGAAAGATTATTGATAAGTTCACGAGTAAAATGTGGTTGATTAATGGTAGTATTGATTTTTTTGCTTGCTCGAGCAACATTGACGATTATTTCCACTGCTTCTTTTGGTTTTTCAACAGTTGGGTGATTGGTGGCGAAGTAAATAAAATTGCGATGTATATCATGGGGTATAAATTCATATTTTTGGATATTTTCAAGGGTCATTGCATTAATTTTTGAAGTACACATAATAAGACCGATAAGAATAAATTTATTCTTCATAGCACTCCTCCATAATAGAATTTGCCTACTGTTGGCAAAGATAGCACAGCTCATTATACTTGCACAATAAGGAAAACAGTTTTTTCTGATATAACTGAAAATGAATAAAAAAGGAGAATGGTTATGGGATTTAAAAGAGTTCGTTTGTGTTGTTCATTAGGCTGGCATTTATTACGCGTTTTTATTCAAATTCTTGATGGAGTATGGCGTATCTCAAAATTATCACATCCTCGTATAACTATTTTTGGCAGTTCACGAATTTCCAGTAGCGATACATATGCGCAAGAGGCACAACAGATTGCAACATGGCTGGTAGAAAGTGGAATGTCAGTGCTTACTGGTGGAGGCCCTGGAATTATGGCGGCAGCAAATCTTGGCGCTGAATCTGTTCCCACCGATGAGGCGCGCAGTGTTGGTGTTGGGTTACGAGGGTTTCATGAAGAAAAAAATACGTATGTACAAGAGTATTTTGAGCTGGACTACTTTTTTGCACGCAAATGGTTATTAACACAATATTCGACTGGATTTATTGTGTTTCCTGGTGGATTTGGCACGCTTGATGAGCTTTCTGAAATACTGACGCTCATTCAAACAGCGCAAATGAAAAGAGTTCCTGTGGTATTAATTGGTAAAGAATTTTGGAAGCCTTTTATTGATTGGATGACTCAAGAGCCACTTTCGCATGGGTTTATTGTTACTGAAAATGTGCAATTATTCAGCGTAACTGATGATCCTTATAATGCTTTTTGTTTTGTGCGTGGGAAGTGCAAAATAGAGGATTGAGGCTTTCTTTACCCGATGGTATAATTAAAAAAGATAATATTGTATAAGGATAGTTTATGAAAATGATAAAAAATTCTCTCAAAGCCGCATCTTTTGCTGGCATAGCAAAAATTTCAGGACTGATGAAGATCAGTTTTTTAGTTGGATCTCAGATGATATGGTTCTCTGCAAGTAATGCTGTTTTACCATTGGCAGGTGCTTTTGGTGGTGTTATGGGCAGCGGGCTTGTTTTTTTGATTCGTCAATTACTTCATCTTTTGTTTTTTAAAACAATCTCATTAAGTTTTCTTGCGTTTTGTATACCAGGCTTTTGTGCATCGCTTTATTGGGCTACACAGCATTATGCCATTCGTTTATTATTGCCTCTTGCGTGTATGGGACTTTTTGTTATTCATCCAGTTGGAGCACAAGCATCTGCGTATTCTTTGTATTGGTTAATTCCTGTTGTTTTGTTTTTTGCTTCGCATAAATCTCTTTTTTTACAAGCGCTTGGCAGTACTTTTATTGCACATGCAGTTGGTTCAGTAATCTGGTTGTATACAGTTCCAATGACTGCTGGTATGTGGATGGGACTTATGCCGATTGTGTTGTTTGAACGCATCGCATTTGCACTCGGTATGGTTATTGCACATCGCATATTTTCAATGATTTTTGGAATGATTGACAGAGTGTGCATGCGAAAATTAAAAAATAGATTTCCCAACCCGCTCGCCCTGAGTGTTCTACGAAGTGAAATGTAGTAGAATGTATCGAAGGGTGCAAATACAAAAAAGATTTGTGATTATTATTTTTCCCGATTAACCCTTCGATACATTTTTGCTTCGCAAAAACACTCAGGGCGAGCGGAAGAAAAAAAAGGGATTGCGTGAAAAAAAATATAATATTGATAGCATGCATATTCAACATATGTATGCATGGAATGGAAATAATATCTTCCTCTAAAGAAAAAAAATCAATCATGATTAAACATCTGGCATGTATTATGGACGGCAATCGCCGCTGGGCTCGCGATCACAAATTTGAAACTTTTTTCGGCCATAAAAAAGGACTTGAAGCGGTACAACATGTTATTGATTTTTGTTTGTTAAAGGAAATTCCTTATCTTTCTTTGTATGCGTTTTCCATAGAAAATTTAGAACAACGTTCGTCAAAAGAACAAGATTATTTATTTGGCGCATTAGCACAAGAAGCATTACAAGATCTTGATACATTCAAACGTAAAAATGTTCGTATGAAATTTGTTGGTGATCGTACATTGTTCCCTTCGAATATGAAACCAGTGTGTGAAAAAGCAGAAAAAGAGACAGAATCAGGACAAGCATTACAGGTTAATTTTTTGCTCTGTTATGGAGGTCGACAAGAAATAGTTGATGCAACGCAACGCATTGCTCAAGAAGTTGTGCAAGGCAATTTATCTGTTGAAAATATTACGACTGATGTTTTTGAAAAATTCCTGTGGACCTCAGCTATGTCATCACCAGATTTAATTATTCGCACCGGTGGTCAACAACGATTAAGTAATTTTTTATTGTTTCAATGCGCGTATAGTGAACTCTATTTTCTTGATTGTTTATGGCCAGATATTTCATCTCTGCAATTAGAATCGGCACTTACCTATTTTGATAAGTGCCGAAAAAATTTTGGTAAATAATTTTAAAATTTATTTTTTACCATGTTTTTTTTTGACCGCACCTTGAAGTCTCTCAACAATTTTTTTCATATCATTAATATATTGTACAATTTTTTGTCTATCATATTTGTTTGCTAATCCTTTTGTGATCAGTTGGTCATATTCTTTTTGTATATCTTGATACATTTCTTGTGCCAGAGATAATGCTGATTCATTATCATTATCAGTAATTTCTGGGTCTGCACCAGCACCAAGAAGAATATCTACTATATCTAATTTGGTAACCACGTTGAACGGTTGAGTTTGTGTTTTTGCAGAATCATTTTTGGCTTCTATCATGAACATAAGAGCAGTTTCTCCATCTTGAGCTATGTGATTGACATTGCAGCCTTGTTGAATGAAATATTGCGTTAAACCGAGATTACGGAACATTGATGTTATCATGAGCGGAGTAATACACACATCTCTTTTGCCACTTTGAAATTCGATAGACATTGCATAGCTAAATTCCAAATCAACACCTTCTTTTTTGAGAAGAGACAATTGGTGAACATAATGATTTATATGAAAAGGTTCACCTGTTTCAGAAGAAAATGAAGGTTGCATACATATATTATAGAGTTGTATTTGCAAATTAAGTCGACGTTTTGTTTCTTTGGTATTAAGCCGGCGAGCAACTTCGTGATCTGAACAATTAAAACGTTGCGCAAGATGTTTGATGAGTTGTAGGCAAAAATGAGGTTCGTCAATTAATGCATGTATATTTTGATCTACGTGACCAATAGATCTGATTCCTTGTGCATATATTTTAAGATCATTGATATTGTTTTCTATTGAAAGGAAATGTAAGATTTGATCTTTTATTTTTGAAGGAAGGGATCCAAAAAGAGATGTATTGTTTGTTGTAAACTTTGCCTTACCAAGTAAAATATCGCCAACATACAGAGTATAATCATGCCAAACTGGTTCTTCTGATATTGGCTCCATGGTGTGTGTTTTATGAGTACTGAAAGTGAGTGCAACGAACAACAATGCGTAGAATAAGTTTGTTTTTTTGATTATTTTTTGTCCTTCGTAGCCTTGGCGAAGTAGGATCATGCTATTTTCCTTGCTTTTTATCTTTTCTATCTATCGCACCTTGAATAAGATCAATAATCTCTTGGTCATCAGTTTGTTTTGCCGCTTGCAGTGGGGAAAGGTCCTCATAATCAGCAATTTCAGGATCAGCATCGGCAGCAAGAAGCATTGTTATAACTAATTTGTTTTGTTGTAAGATTGCTGTTAAAAGAGCGGTATATCCTCGAATGTCTTGTTGATTTATTGCAATCTTACGATTTTTCAAAAGACATTGTACTCCATCTGTATAATTATTATAGGAAGCAATCATTAAAGGTGTTATTCCATCAAAATTGGATTTATTAATATCTGCTCCATGATCAAGAAGCATTTGAATAATAAGACAGTCATCAAAAAAATTTTGTGCTGAAGATAGAAGAGCTGTCCATCCATATTGAGCTTGTTGATCTACGATAATATTTGGGTTATTCAAAAGACATTTAGTAGCCTGTATATGCCCATACTCAGCAACAATGATTAATGCTGATTCTCCTTTAGAATTAACTTTATTAATATCAGCTCCAAGTTTAAAAAGGATTTTAATGAGATGACAGTTATCTTTGAGTGCGGCTAGCATTAAAAGTGTTAATTCAGAACCAGGAGAATCTTCTTCTTCATCTCTATCAACACAAAAAACAAAATTTAAATCTACATATTTTTTGTATTTTTCATAAAGAATAATAAATGCTTGCTCATTAAAATCTTCTTGTTCACATATATCCCAGAATGCTTGTTGAATTTGGAGGCGTTGTTTTGCTTCTTCTGTATCTAATGCCTCAGCTGCTTCTTGGTCTGAGCAGTCAAATTGTTTTGAGAGGTTTTTTATAATTGTAAGACAGGTTGCAGGATCATTGATCGCATCCTTTAATTCTTTACTGGTTTGTGCAAAAGCATTAATTGCTTTACCAGCTTCTTCAACTGATTCAGCATTACTGCCAGCACCAAGTAGTAGTAAAATATGCTGTTGCATATCTTTTGGTAGTCCAGTAAAGTTAAAAGATTCGGCGGGCTGATTTTCTCTGACTCGCCTCATGGTGTGAGTATTAAATGTTGTAGTGAGCAGTAATAAAGCGATGAATGAACTTGTTTTTTTGATCATTTTTTATCCTTCGTAGCCTTGGCGAAGTAGCATCATGCTATTTCCCTTGCTTTCTATCTATCGCATTTTGAATAAGATCAATGATTTCTTGGTTGCCAGTTGCTTGCGCTGCTTGTAGAGGTGTGAGGCCTTGATAATTAGCGAGTTCAGGATCAGCGCCAGCAGCAAGAAGGACTGGCACAAACTCTATCACGTTCATCGGTGTTGTGGTGCGAATTACATATAATAATACTGAGGAACCATCGGATGTTTGTTCATTAATATTTATCCCATGTGTAATTAAACTTTTAATTACATCAGGAAAACCGTAGAAGCTGAACCATGCTGGAATAGATACTCCAGCCATTATACCAAAGTTTGATTTGGTGCTGAATGATAAATCTACACCTTGTTCTATTAAGCTTTTAATAAGTGCATTTGTTTGGTTTTCATTATGTTGGTGATAACAGAGGTTAAGCAAGTTTTGTATGTTTAGTTGTTCTTTTGCTCTTTTTGTTCGTAATGTTTCGGCGGCTTCTCGATCAGAGCAGTTAAATTGTTTTGCGAGATTTTTTATAATTCTAAGGCAAAATTGAGGATCATTGATTAAATCGTTTAATTGCTTATTTGTTTGCGTAAGGGCTCTAATTATCGCTGTAGCTTCTTCGATTGTTTGTGCAGAATTATTTTGCGCAAGTAATATGATTATCTCTTGTTGTATGTCTCGTGGTAATTTTTCAAAATCAAATGGCTCTTCATGGATATACGATAAAAATTGTCTGTATGCCACATAACCACCAAGAATTGTAGCGCCTGCAAGAGCAACCCATCCTATTTGTTTTGGTTCTATTGGCTCCATGGTGTGTGTTTTATGGGTATTAAAAGTGATAGCAAGTAGCAACAGTGCGATAAATAAATTATTTTTGGTCAATTTCATGGTTTCTCCCATTTTTATACATTTATCTATCTTTAGACTACCTTAAACATTTTCATTTAGTCAATAATACTATAAATAACGAGTGGGATAGCTTGATGGAATCGTTATTGTAGGGTATCCAATTAGTAATTTTTATGGTAAGATATAGTAAAAGTCACAAGAGTGCGTGAAGATGTGCTAAGATATTTAAAATTTGATGTTACGAAGCATTAGATGCTTATGTATGCTGGGAAAAGTGTATGATTAATGGATATAACGTTTGTTTGGCGATGGTGGATCAGGTCATTTTTGATGATGTTTCATTTGTTTTTGACCAAGATCAGCGTATTGGATTAGTTGGCCGTAATGGATCAGGAAAATCGACTTTGTTGAAGGTTATTGCTGGTCAACAGCGATTAGATGAAGGTTCTGTGGCCATTCAAAAGGGTAAAACCATAGCATATCTCTCACAAGATGTGGTGCTCCAGTCTGATAAATCAATTGTGGAAGAGACATATACTGCCTTTGCGGATGTTGCGGGGCTCATAGAAGAACAGAAAGCTATTGAAGCCAAATTAGACACTAATCCCGATGATTTGGATGAGCTCCTTGAGCGGTACGCCATTGTATGTGAAAAATTGTTGCATGTTGACCAAGATGGTATGCGTGCGGAAGCAAAAAAAGTGTTAATGGGTCTTGGTTTTAAACCAGAACAATTAGATGAACCTGTTGCCACTTTGAGCGTTGGCTGGAAGATGCGTATTGTGCTTGCAAAGTTATTGTTACAAAAAGCTGATTTTTATCTTTTTGACGAACCCACCAACCATTTGGATATTGTTGCAAAAGAGTGGTTTTTACAATTCTTGAAACGTGCGCCATTTGGTTTTGTGCTTGTGTGCCATGATCGTTATTTTTTAAATCAGCTGTGCGGCGTTATTTTTGAAATTGAACGTGGCAAAGGTAAGCTGTACGTTGGTGATTACAATAAATATGAAATTCAAAAAGCTCATGATGAAGAGCTTTTGGAAATGCAGTTTAAAAATCAACAGCGTGAAATTAAACAAAAAACTGAAACAATTGAGCGTTTTAAGGCAAAAGCAAGCAAGGCTGCCATGGCGCAAAGTATGCTCAAAGCTTTGGATAAAGTTGAGCGTATTGAATTACCACCAAAAGCTCCAGATATTAATTTTGTTTTTCCTCCCATTCAACAAGCTGGCAGCGTAGTTTTAACGGTAGATAATGTTGCACATTCATTTGGTGAAAAACAGATATTTAAAAATGTTTCTTTTGAAATTCAACGTGGTCAAAAAGTAGCACTTGTTGCTGCAAATGGTGTGGGTAAAACAACGTTATTTAATTTGATTGCGCATAAATTACCGCTTGCAACTGGTAAAATCACTGTTGGTCATAATGTTCATTACACGGTATTTGATCAGGATCAAACTGCATCATTATTACTTGATAAAACAATTTTGGAAAATATTACTGAATCGTGCCCAAAAGCAACTGAGCAAAAAATCAGAGCTTTTGCCGGTTCATTTTTATTTACAAAAGACTCTATTCTTAAAAAAGTTGGTGTGCTCAGCGGTGGTGAAAAGAATCGTGTTGGTATGATTAAAGTGCTGCTCCAAAATGCCAATCTTTTGTTACTCGATGAACCCACTAACCATTTGGATATTCAATCAAAAGATATTTTGTTAAAAGCATTACAAGCGTATCAAGGTACCATTTTATTTGTTTCGCATGATCAGGATTTTGTGAATAAGTTAGCGACTGATATTGTTGAATTAAGCGTTGATGGTGCAAAAGAGTATCAAGGTGATTATGAATTATACTTGTATCAGAAAAGCCAGGAAGTGCAGAAATCGCAATCTGCTGAACAGTCAGTTTCTAAAAAAATAAATAATCATAAAAAAGAGGACGTGTCCTCTTCCCCCGCTCGTCCTGAGTGCTCCGAAGGAGTGTATCGAAGGATAGCGAAGGAGGATGCTAAAGTTCTTGAACGCAAAATTCAAAAACTTGAGCAAGAAATACAAAAAACTGAACATAGTTTTGCGAATCTTGTTTTTGGTACACCACAGTTTACTAATGCACAAAAAAAATTAATTGATCTTAAAAAAGAGTTAGATATCGCTATTGCAGAGTGGGAAAACAGCTTAGTGTAGTTGTCTTTGTTCATATTGTTGCTGCTCATATAATGGAACAAGCTTTCTACGCAATAAATATGCGTGAACAGGAACTATAAATGGATAGTATTCTTGTACTTTTTCATGAGCGGGTGTTCCTCCATAAAATTCAACTAAAGTATTTTCGAGATTATATTGCCCGATCGCTGTAGCAGCACCTTTTTCAAGAAGTAATAGAGTGCGTTTAGGCGATCCTTGCTCTACCGTGAATGTAAGAGGCATTTCTCCTTTGTTGTTATATGTATTGGGATTGGCACCATTATTAAGAAGCAAAGTTGCAACATCTTTTTTATTATTTTTGATAGCGACAAATAAGGGAGTTTCTCCATCAGTATTTTCTGTGTCAATATAAATTGGTTGTTGGCGTAAAAGTTCTTTTACTCGTTTTTTGTTACCTTTTTGTGCAGCATAGTGCAAAGATTGTTTGTTTGTTGTATGAGAATGTATGAGTGTATAGTCAGATTTTTGTTTTTTGTTGGATGTGAAACAGCATGAAAAACACATAGGTTTTGTGTTGTATGCGAAAAACAGTAATAGTGTAGCAACATATTTTTTATACATAATTAAACCTATCTCTTTCAAGTTCTTCAAGCCGCTTACATAGTTGATTTGCATGATCAGTTGATTCAACTTTCAGTAACATGGTAGCACATGTACGGTTTTTCTGATGTGAGTTGATTGCCATATGGAGTGGTCTGCGTTTGCTTTTATTTTGTACATACACTTGTGCTCCGTGTTCAAGTAAAATTTTTGTCGTTTCCACATTGCCTTTGAATGCAGCTTCATGTAAAGCAGTATTACCAGTATCTTCATCTTGAGCATTGACATCAATACCCTGATTGATACAAGCAATGACTGTTTTTGTATCATTGCGTGCTGCAGCACTGCGTAAGTGGAAGTCATAATAAAACATTGCTGATATGTGTGGTGTTATGCTGAGTAATAGTATAAAAAATATTTTTTGAATGTTCATGATATGTTTTTCGATCTGTTAATGTATGATTTTTAAATTATATAATTCTTTGCGCAGTTGTTGCGCATTTTTAAAATGAATTGCATGTATCCCAATTGTTTGTGCAGCTTGTACGTTGACAAGTTTATCATCAATAAAAATGATCTGTTCCGGTTTTAAATTATGTTTTTGTATGTGAGCGTGAAAAAAATCTGGATGCGGTTTTTTAATCATTTTTGCGGAGTTTTCAAAAGGAATTGTTGCTTGCCTGAAAAGATTAAAAATAGCCGGAAATTGTTGTGTGCAGTCATCAAAAACTGTTTTGCCAATATTTGATCCAAGGTGATGTATATAACCTTGTTGAGAAAGTTCTTGCATGATCGCAACTGTTTTTTTAATAGGCCTATATGATGTGCACACATTCATGATCAGTTCAACAAGTGCATCATTATGAGCATTTTGGGCAGCTTTAATCAGTTCTTCACTCACCATTTGTTTTTTGGTGAGTTTCAGTTTTTCACATAAAAAGATGAAAGCAATTTTGATTGTTTTTGCATCAAGATGACGTATCAATTCTTTTTTACGTTTAAAACGCACGCAACTCATGAACCAGTTTGCAAGACTTTTTTCTAAAATAACATCATGCAAATCCCATAAAAATATATGTGTGTCTGGTGAAAATTTGTGTTGGTTCATAAAATTCCTTTTTTAACTTTTCAATTAACTCGCAGTTGTACTGATAATGGTTTGTTTTCATCGAGCGTGAGTAATGTTCCTGCAAATGGACGTTGATCAATAACTGTGTATGCATGTCCATGCATTGTATTTGTGTCCGCCGTCGCTTCATTGTTTGTATAAAGCTTTGAAGAATGCAATAAAGCTATGGCGGACTGCGCCTGCGGCTTGTTGTTGATGATATGTGGTTCTATGTTGTAATTGTTTAAAAATTCAATGACATCATGCAATGGCATACCGGTAAAATTGGGCCAAATAATTGGTTTATTATTCCCTGATGAAATATACAAAATAAGTCTATTTTTTTCTAAAGATTCATTTGGTTGTGGTGATTGTGCAAAACATATGTTTTCTGGATATGGATGCGATACGTGATAGATGCGAGGATGAATTCCTGTTGATTGTAGTTGTGTTGTTATTGCATTCATATGTAGTTCTTTACATTGCGGTGCGCGCAGAGCCAAAGGTTTTTTTGTTGTTACTACAAAAAGTGGTTGATTTGCTTTGATTGCTGTTCCTGATGGTGGTGTTTGATTCAGAATAACGCCTTCAGGGAGATCTGCTTCTTCTTTTTGATCAACAAGTCGAATATTAAGTTTGTGGTGCGTGACGAGAGGAAGAATTTCATGCAGTTGTTTGCCAATAAAATGCGGGGTGATGGTTTGTGGTGTATGAAAGAGTTGCTGCATGATGCAGTATCCGGTTATGAAACTGAGGAATGGGACGAGGAATAAATAATTGGTTAGATTCATGATTTTAATTATGTTCCGCACCCTTTTTCCCCAATTTTTACTTCGTTCCAATCGGGGTCCCCCGTCGAAAGGAACTGAAGATGGGGTTAAGTGGATTGAGAAAGTTTTTTGTATTTTGGGGCTGTGCCCGCCGACCGTGTACTCCGAAGCTTTATGCGAAGGAGTAAGCTTTAGCGAAGGAGGGTGCAGTAAGCCGGATTTTGTGACTTGAGTCGCCTCAAGCTGACAACCATTTATCTATGCGACATACCCGCATGTTTAAACCGGAATGAACTACCGTACATGCTTTTTTGTCTTGCTTCTGGTAGGGTTTGCCCGTTATGGATATTACTATGCATAACCGTGCGCTCTTACCGCACGTTTTCACCCTTATCTAAACCCAATCTTCACTTTCGTTTCGATTGGGACCCATTAAAGAATAAATTCTTCAATAGCTGGTCCTTCGTGAAGAAGGACCAAAGATGGTTATTTTCTGTGGCACTTTCCATGAGCTTACGCTCTCCTACGTTGAAATGAGATCGATCCCATCCTCCGTAGGTACCATGTTCATTAGAAGTCCGGACTTTCCTCACGTAGACCATGTCTACGCGCGATTGTCTTGCACACCCCAAATTTTTATTATCAAAGAAAAACTTATAGTTATAAACAGTATAGCAGCAATCCTGATAATTGTATAGTAGTAATTGAGTTGTTGTATGTGTAAGAAACATCCTTCAATAGCATATATTTGAATGAGTGTCCCTACAAGTGCAAGGGTGATAATATGTGCTCGTGAAGGGTACAAATATTTTTTAAAAAAAAGGGCTAATGTGGTGGTAGGAAAAAGGTATATAAAGGCGAGTGAAAAAAAGTTATAAAAACAGAAAAATTCAAGACATTGAAGTAATGCTATGGTAATCGTGGTGGGATAATCGAGTGTGTGGCATAATAATGCGCAATACAGACAAAATAAAAGTGGTATGCTCCGTGTACCAGCCAAAAAAAATTGTCCGACATCTATCAAAAGGAGCGTGATAATCAACACAATAAAAAGAAGATTATGTTTGGGAGTATTAAAGTATAGCATAGGTTTTATATGATACCTTTTTCTTGTGATAAATGTTAGAAAATGTTACAAACGTCATAATAGTGATAGTCTTGTTGACAATCAATATCTCATCATTTTATAAAAAAAGGAGTTTATCGTGATGAAGCGTATGATAGCATTTCTTGTCTTGAGTTCTTTCTGTATAAGTGACAATCTGAGAGCAATGGATGTGTATAATGCAATGAGCAATGCCGTTGTGAATTTTGGTACATTAATAGAACAACCGGATAATCTTCCCGTGATAGGTAAACTGACTAACCTACTGCCATTTGGAATGTTGGCAACAGCGTGTAAACAATATCCAGGACAAACGATGATAGTCTGTGCTGGATTGCTTTATTATATTCTTTCTTGCAAAGAAAGTATTCTGCAACGATTGGGTTTCAAACGAGCATCTCGGGTAACAAGCGATGATACTTTATTTATTTTTGATGGTGATGATGAAGAAGATGCAGAAGAGCAAATGGAAACGGAAGATGAATTGTTGAATGATGATTTTGATGATTGGAATAAAAAAGATCAACAACCTTCTTTTGTTGAAGCTATAAAAAATAAATCTGAAATTAAGTTTTTATAACTAGAATAGAGCACGTATGATACACAGTACAAAATATGGGATCGTATGTGCCCTCTTTTTTTGTACTCATGCTCTTGTTGGTTATGGATTGCCTCAATTTGGCCTTGGATATACTAATATTCTTGATGGTGGTCCAGTTCGGCCATATCCTGGAATTTATTGGCAACAGTGGTTGCAATATTATTCAACAAAAAAATTTTTAAATAATGAGGGAAAGCCACTCGGTGGAGTTCCCTCTCCTCGTTTTAGAGGAGTTGAATATGTAACGCAACTTGCATATCAGTTTAAGAAACAATTTTCATTAGGGGGAATGCCAGGAGTTCAGGTGACATTGCCATTAGTGATGATGAGTAAAATTGAAAAAAATGAATTAGGTTTTTCAAGTAGTGGTGGTGGTTTTGGTAATCTTGATCTTGGTACGTATATTCAATGGCCTGCGCTTGAACATAAAGGGCGGCCTATTTTTATTACCCGTTTAGAGTTTGATTTTTCTATCCCTTTAGGAAAAAATAAGTTGCCCAAAAAGACGATTAATCCGAGCAATGCTTTTTTTTATTGTGGGCCTAACTGGTCGGCTTCATTATATCTTTCGTGGAAGTGGAGTATTTCATGGTCGTGGCATTATACGTGGTGTGCGCAAAATGAAAGAATTAATTTTAGAGCAGGTGACGCTATATATGGTGATTACAGTTTAGCGTATGAAGTGCATCCTCATGTTTATTTAGGTGCTGTGGGATATGCATTGCAACAGTTGCATAACAATCGTGCGCTTGGTGAAACTATACCACAGAGCAAAGAGCGTGTGTTTGGTATTGGTCCTGGTGTGGGATATTTTCATTCACGAGATCTAATCTTTTTCAGTTATCTGTATTTTGAAGCTGGAGCACGAAATCATACACAAGGTACAAATTTTATCACCCGTCTTGTTTTGCATTTTTAGTAGATTTTAGTTGCTATAATTTCTTTTTATTGCATACTTCAAATAGAATATCTATTGTTTTTATGAGTTCATATAAGGGTTTTTTCTATGGTCAAAAATAATTTTTTTATGACGATGGTGTTGGGGATAACAGCATTGTTAGGGACAAGTTTTGAACTGCGTAGTTCTGAAAAAAGTGACCTGGTTCCATACGTTATCGGAGGCAGTGTTATTATTCTTGGGGCTGGTTTATTAGCGGGAACAAAAACTGCAACGTATCAAACGTATAGTAAACATAAATCTAGACTTGCTGAAGAAAAAGACAAAGCTGATAATTCATTACTTTACGCAGAAGCGTTGCCAAGCAAAAGATCAAGCGCCGAAATGCCGATAATAAATGATAGAGCGCAAGTTTATTTAAATAATTATGAAAAACAACGCAATGCAGAAGCGCAAAAATATGCAACAAAAATAACAAAAGAACCAACATTAGCGTCGCATATTGTAGATGATTATGCAGGAGAATATAGAAAGTAGTGATTATCGAAGCTCTACAATTGTGAAATCGCCAATTTTTAATTCTGACGTATCAGGATGTAAAGTGACTATAACCTCTCCAGTCATAAAATTTTTATGATCATAATGAATAGCTGTTATTTTGCTTATATTTTCTAATTTTGTTTTTACAATGTTTTTTAACTCGCATATATAATTTTTACAAAAACTTACATTTTGTGGCGCAATAATAAAAAAATTTGTGCCAACTATATTAGAATCTTGTCCTTGCAGAGCTTGTTGACATGATTTTTCTATTTTATGTTGCTGTTTCTTTTGATTATTTTCGTTTCCTATCAACTGCTGTAGTTCAAAGTTTGTCATTGCAGCATATTGAGATTGATTAGCATATTTGGTTTGAAGAATAGTTATTAAAGAGCTGAATAAACTATTATTGGTTTTAATAATTGATGGCAATTTTGTTTCAGAGGATGAGAATATATTTTTACTGTGATTTGCAAGTATATATGTTTCATTTTCACCGAGGTGTTTTTTGATTTCAGCATAGAGCAGATTACGTTGTTCTTTATCTATCTTTTTTTGTAATTCATGAACTTTTTCATAATTTTCAGATCTGAATTGAGTATCCTGCTCAGCCCATAAATCTGTAACTGGTTTCATTATGGCCTCAAAGTTTTCTTCCATTCCATGGAGTAATGCGTTTGAATTTATAAGTGCGAATATGACGAACAGTAAGATGCTATGGTTTTTCATTGATAGTTCCTTTGAGATTTTTTTTTAAAGAATTGTATATATTAAATCGCCAATTTTTAATTCCGCTTTATCAGGATATAAAGTAAATATAACCTCTCCACATTTAAAATTGTTGGGATCATACTGAAGCGGTGTTATTAGGCATTTATTTTGTGAGCTTGTTTCTATAATGTTTTTTATTTTCGATATATGCTTTTTGCAAAATTGTAAATCATTTGGCGCAATAAGAAAAAAATTTGCAGTAATTGTTTCATCTTGTACATCAAGAACTTGGCATGATTTTTCTATTTGACGTCGTTGTTCTTCTCTACTTTTTTTATTCACTCTTAAGTGGTGTAATGAATGGTTTGTTAGTGCAGTATCTTGATATTTATTGTCGTATTTAGCATGAAGAATAGTTATTAAAGAATTGTATGGATCATTCATGGTTCTCATAATAGAAGGCTCTTCTATTCTAGCAGACAAGGTGCGATATCTACCACCAGCTGGGATTATATCTTTTTTTAATAATTCATCGCATTTATCATGGTTTCCCATTTTGTGTTGAGTCTGTAGCTCATTAGTTTTAGCTTCAATTTGTTTCATTATGGAATCTCGATCTTGTTCCATTCCATATATAACGCCATGTGCATAGAGAAGTGAAAAAGCTGCGGTAAAAAGAGTTATTTTGTGTTTCATTAAAACATCCTTATTATTATAGTGTGGTGGCTATTTAAGACTGAGATTCAATGTAATTGTTTTTTGTGTTTTTGCAAGAAATGATATGGATGATATGACAATGTTTCGCGTGATACATTATTTTTTTATTGTACTCATTATGATGAGCGCCTTTTTGTGCGGCGCTCTTTTTTTTGTAATGCATAATCATACAATCGATTTTTCTATTCTTGCACATTATGATTCTGCGTGCCCATCTATTTTATATGATGATCAAGGTAATGAGTGGGGAAAATTTCAGTTGGATCGGCGTGATCCTGTTGATGGTGCTCGCTTGCCGCAACATGTTATTGATGCATTTATTGCAGCGGAAGATTGGCATTTTTTTGTGCATCAAGGCATTTCATGGAAAGGAATTGTGCGTTCAATTATTGTGAATTTGTATCATGGGCGGAAAGTGCAGGGTGCAAGTACCATCACGCAGCAGTTGGTTAAACTACTCTTTTTTGATTCACAAAAAACATTTAAGCGAAAAATAAAAGAGCAATTGTATGCGCTATTAGTTGAGCAACAACTGACCAAAGAGCAAATTTTACACACCTATCTTAATCATGTTTGTTTTGGTTGTGGTATTTATGGCATTGAAGCAGCAAGTCAGCGCTTTTGGTCGAAACATGCACATGAAATTTCTGTTGATGAAGCGTGCACACTCGCTGGCATTATTCGTTCTCCCGCGCGCTATTGTCCTTTAGTGTATCCGCTATCAGCGCAAAAACGGCGTGATGTTATTTTAGGAAAAATGAAGCATTTAGGTTTTATTACACCGCAAGAATATGAAGATTTGGTAGTGCGTGCGGTTACAATAAAAGATAAACATTGTGATACATTTGCACCGCATATTAAAGAGATGTTGCGTGTATCATTGGAAAACATTGTGGGAAAAACCACATTGTATTCTGCAGGATTACGCATTCAAACAACGATTAATAGCGCTATGCAAACTGCTGCACAGCAAGCGTTTACAACAGAAATGATAACATTACGTGAAAAATTGGGTCATGACCTTGATGGTGGCATGATTGTGCTTGATCGCAAAACAGGAGAAATTAAAGCACTTGTTGGTGGATTTGATTTTGCTGCATCAAAATTTAATAGAGCAATGCAGGCACGGCGACAGATAGGATCAATTATCAAACCGTTGATCTATGCATGCGCAATAGAAAAGGGAATGACATTTGCTGATACTGAACTTGATGAACCACTTGAGTTGGTACAAAATGGTACCGTGTGGGCTCCTAAAAATTATGATAAAAAATTTCATGGGCAAGTTACGCTTGCGTATGCATTATCACGTTCAAGTAATATTGTCAGTATTAAAATGTTATTAAAAGTTGGCGCGCAATCAGTTATTAATCTTGCAAAAAAATGTCGTATCAAAACTGATTTTCATACATATCCATCATTAGCATTGGGATGTGTTGATACAACATTGTGTGAAGGTGCAGGCATGTTTAATGTGTTTGCAAATGATGGTGTGTATGTTGAACCTCATGCATTATCATGGATAAAAGATAGATGGGGAACGCGTATCTATAAATCAGTTGTTGATAGTGAACGTGTTTGTGATAATCATCTGAGTGGACAACTGAAATCAGTGCTTTGTTTGGGGCCTGAGCGTGTTAAATTGCGATACGGTGCACAACATTGGATTACATCACAAGCGATGAGTAAAACGGGAACAACTAATGATTCACGTACCTGTTGGTTTATCGGCTCAACACCAACGGTTACCACAGCAGTGTATGTTGGGTTTGATGATAATCGTCCCATGGGGAATAATGTATATCCTATTCATACGGCATTTCCCATTTGGCTTGCGTTTAATCGTGCAATTGAACAACATGAAACAACATTTTCTTATGATCCATCATTACAAGTGCGAGTGATTGATGAGCATACAGGGTTACCGTCAACTATTGGTAAAGCTGGTGCTATTTCCATTTTGGTGTAATTATGTTACAAAATAAATATGTTTACTTAAAAAAAAGGATGAGTATGAAAAGTAAAATAATATTATGCGCCGTTCTTGTGTCTACAAGTTCTTACTTGCCAGCAGTTGATCAAGTTGAAGAAGTTTTTACGTACATTTATAAAACAAAATTCTGGCAAGCAGGGGACAGCGTTTCTGGTCCAGGATCAGAGTTACGAGTGACACAACGGATGCAGCGGGAATTGGGTGCACTTATTAAACGATTTGGTATCAGTTCAGTTGCAGATGCACCATGTGGAGATCTTAATTGGATGCGATTTGTTGATATGGGAACATGCAGATATGTTGGGTATGACATTGTGCAAGAGTTAGTTGAACGCAATAGATCTCTTTTTGGAGACACAAAAGAATTTAGACATTTTAATCTTGTTGATAACGTTATCGAAAAAGCGGATTTAATTATTTGCAGAGATATGCTTGCTCATTTGACGCATGAACAAATTGTGAAAGTTTTAAGAAATTTCAAACAAAGTGGATCAAAATATATTTTGATGACAACAGGTTTAACAACAACTGATAACAGCCCAGATATTATGACGGGAGAAGTAAGAAGAATTAATTTTGAATTAGCGCCATTTAATTTCCCTCGGCCGTTGGCATTGATTCAAGAGGATATACCGTTTGAATGTGAGCGTGGAAAACATTTGGCGTTATGGTTTTTAGATGATATTAATGTGTAGATAATTTTAACATGATAAAAAGCGCTTGGTTTCTACCAAGCGCTTTTTTATTACTTATTTAGTTTTTGATTAACGAGATCATTTAAACTGATATTTTGTTTTGCTGCCTCTACAGCAAGATGGGCATGGAGTTGTGGATTCATACGTATGTGTAGTTTTCCTGAATATGTTTTTTCTGGTTGTTCACCACGTTCTTCGCACCATGCAAGATAATCATTAATTGAATCTTGAAAAGCTTTTTTAAGTTCATTAACACTTTTTCCTTGAAAAGTAATGATATCTTTAAGACCAATTACTTCGCCATGAAATATTTTTGCTTCATCATCATAAGTTATTTCTCCAAAATAACCTTTATATTTCATCATTTTTAACTCCTGCATTCTCTAAGAATTTGCGCATTGATATGAGTGCTCCTTTATCTGTTTCTCTTGCTGGATGTGGACGATGGAAGACTGCGCGAACATCATTCAATGCTATACGTACTCTTGAGCCACTACCTTCACTGATTTCAGCTCCTAAGGCTACAAGTAATTTTTCTATGTCATCCCATCGTACATTTGCTTGGATGGGGCGTTTAAATATTAACTCTAAGGTTTTGCGATGTTTTTTATTCATTTCATTCCCTTGATTTTTCATAAATGATGGTACCATTATTTGGTACCTGTGTCAAGTTTGTTGTAATGAATTTTTTAGACTAAATTCTTTTTGTTCATGAGAAAGAAGGACCATGCGGTCTACGCAATTTATACCTTCGACGATGACACTTCCTGTTGTGGTGACCAACCCCAAGCCACCTATGCCCTTCAATACCGTGGCTTGTGTATTTCTGTCCAGATCTTTTGTAATATAACTAGCCGCTACATACGTTGTTGCGAGCACGAGGGTATTTATTAAAAAACAGGTGCCAATCGTATAGCTACTTTCCAAGCTACGCTTAGCTTTGTCACTTTGTTGATATGGTATCGGCTGATTTAATGATCCATATGCGATGATATGTGGCAGTGTTAATAAAATAATGAGTATATTTTTATTGAACATAAAATTCCCCATACGATCATTAATAATATTTTCATACAATGTTTATTGTATGTTGTTTTTTATTTTAATCAAAAAATAGCTGTTTTAAAATGAGATTATTAAGTAATGTTGGATCTTTTTCTACATCGCTTTGCGCAAGGGTATGAAACAGTTTTGGATATTCAGATGCCATTGCACGAGCATTATCAACTTGGTGCGTTGTGGTGTTGGTCATGAGTGGAATAATAATGCACGGTTTATTGAAAAATTTAATTTCAAACAATGTTCCTGCGCCAGCGCGGCAAATAATAAGATCAGCGGCTGCATACATCAACGCAAGATCAGGGTAATAACTGAACACATGTGCAGTGATATTTTTTGAGGCATACAGTTGTTGCCAGTCTGTGTCATCAAGTGATCCTGTTTGATGAATAATGTTTACAGCTTTAGCAGAACATGATGGATCATTAATCCATTGTTTCATGAAATCATTTAAAAAGAGTGAACCTTGAGATCCGCCAAGAATAGCAATTGTTTTTTTGGAAGAGGATAGTTGTAATTTTGTGAGTGCTGTTTTTTGATCAAATATGGAATCATATTTGATTGGATACGGCGCAACAGAGCATTTGTGCGCAGGAAAATATTTTTGTGATGTTGCAAAAGGTGTAATGATTGCTGTTGCAAGTGGTGTTAGAAATTGTATTGCTTTGCCTGGCACTGCATCTAGAGAATAGAGTGTGACTGGGATGCGTAATATAAATCCTGCAATACAGGTTGGGATTGCAACAATGCCACCGGTGGTGATGATCTGTGTGGGTTTATATTTCCACAAATAAAAAAAGCTCTGCACAAATGAAGAGCATGCGTTGAATAATGTTGTGATATATGAACCTGCACGTGTGCTTAATGGTAACATCACATGCCAGGTAACATCTTTATTGTCTGCTAAAATAGTTTTATCAAGTTGTGTGTTTGCAGAGAAAAAAAGAACATTGTGTTCTTTATAATGGTTATTTTTAATAACCGTAAGACACGGAATAATATGTCCGCCTGATTTACCTGCAACACAACAGATTGTTTGTTTGTTCATGTCCGTGCTAAAAGAAGTTGCATTTTTTCCACAGCTTTTTTTTCGTGATCATTTTTTGCAACAGCGTGAGCTTTTTGCGTAAACATATCAGCATTTTCTTTATTATTCAAAGCGTAGTGCACTTTAGCCAGATGTAAAAGTATGGTTCCATTATTGCAGATGGTGAGGTTTGCAAGAATATTGTGCGCATCATCATATTTTTTTTCTTTGTATAAAATAACTGCGTGTGTATCCAAAAAATATGGATTTGTTGCATCTGCAGCGAGCGCTTTATCAATAAAAGCATGCGCTTTGGTAAGATCTTTTCCTTTGGTTGCCCAATGATACGCAAGTGCATTATTGATATGAGCATCCTGAGGTGTTAATGCGTGTGCACTTTCAAGATGTGCGCGCATTGTGTGATGATCGCCATGTTCATATGAGAGCATAGCAAGTTGATATAATGTTTTTGCGCGAATCGTATCAGTCATGGTGCATGATAATGCATTAGTAAGACATTGTGTTGCACGGTCATGGTGTGCGCTGCGTAAACAGATATCCGCGCAATAGAGATTACACCACAGATTATCAGGTGTTTTTGTAAGAATGGTATTAAATGTTTCAATGATCTGTGCGTGAGGCATGCCATTATGCGCTAAAAGATAGAGTGATTTTGGCCATATATCATTTTTTGGATCAGCGGCAATCCATGTTGCAATTGTTTGTGCTGCTTGTTTAAAATCTTTCAGAGCAGATAAGATTTGTATTTTAAGTAATTTACATTCATTGTTATGCGGTTGTTGTGTAATGCAACTATTAATGTGCGCTAATGCTTGTGGATAGCGTTGTTGTTTGAATAAAATAAGTGCATTATCAATGGAAATGGTGTGTGATAATAAAATATGATTATTATCTTCAAGTGATTTATATTTAAGCATAAGATTACACAGATGTTTTTCTATTTCTTTATTGCCACCTGAAAGTTCTAAAAATGTGGCGTATCCTGAAAGCGCTTCTTTTATTCTTCCTTCTTTTTCATACAATGATGCGCACAAAAGCCAACCTTTATCAAACTGTGGATGCATTTCTAAACATTTTTGAATATTATCTAATGCTTGTGTGAATTGGCTGAGGAGCATGTGTATTTGTGTTTTTAAGAAATAAAAAACAAAATTGTTTGCTTTGCGCGGAGTGTTATTAAGAAATGCATCAATTGTTAACAATGCATTTTCTGGCTCTTTTCGCTTGATGTATGTTTGAGCCGCGCGAAAACTAATTTCTGCATGCGTTTTAAATGTTTGACTGAGCATGATAACGTGGTTATCTGCTTGATTACCATGATTTGTTTTTTCCAGAGCGTTTGCAAAAATGAGTTGAATATCAGCATCATTACTAAATTTTTTTTGTATCTGTGGCATAAGATCTGCGATTTGTTTGAACTGCTTGGTGTCAGCAAGAAAATTAAGATACCCTTTGTAGGTGTAGATGGAGTTATTGGTGGAAAAAAGTTTTGTGTACCAATTTTGTGCACGAGAAATATTGCCCGCGAAATGATTATAATTTGCTAAAAAATAGTGGTGCAAACAATCTACGTTGCTTTTTACGCTGCTTTCAGCAGCGATAGTGGAAGTAAGAGATAAAAGAAAAAGGTAATTTTTCATGCTTCACTTCTCCTGATAACAGCGAATCCGAAATGCTTTAAGCGCTCCTTGTAATGCAGGGTCAGTAACTTGTGCAAGAGCGCATTCATCTTCTTGAGTTAATACGATCTCTTTTTTTTTCTGTATCATTGGTGGCACAATTTTCTTTTTTTTGTGATGTTTTGTGCCGATGTGTTTAAAGCGTATCTCTTTGATATACGGTTGGTCTAGTTTTTCATTAATTGTTTTAATAAGGAGTGGCGCTAAAAGATATAATTCTTGCATCCAGCACGAATGAAAGACGCCAAGAATGAGTATGTTATCGTAAACTTTTTCAATACGAACTTTGTCATGAAGAGGGCCAATGATATCATTCCATTTATATAAAAGATCTGTTTTCCAGTTTTTTTCGGGATTGATAATTGTATGTAAAACGTCTTTTAAATAAATTGTCATAATGTGTGTTTAATGGATCTGAATTTGTTTCATAGCATTCGAATTATTTAAAGCTTCGTATTCTTTTTTTTCAAATTTACTATTTTCAGAGGCTCTGTGACAAAGATAGAGTAAAAATAACCTGTTAGAATCAATTTTTAAATAATCACAAAATTGCTTTTTAGCATCAGTGTAGATTGTTTTTTCTAAATCATGGATATCATTGGTAAAATCAGGTGTGTAGAGCGCATCAATAGTAGAGCCTTTGACATGTTTGAATTGTTCAAATGTATGTTGCACAAGGTTTTGTTTTAAATAATAAACGTACGAATGTGTTTTGATGAGTTGTGAAAATATTTGTTTTTTTTCATCAAGAGGGAGTTCTGATGGAATATAGGATTGTATTGTTCGTATTTCAATAAGAGCTTTTTGTTCGGGTAATCGAGTAGTTTGATAATAACTTTTGATTGCACTTTTCATAGATTTACAACAATCATATTTGCCAATATCCAGATGTCTAAGGTCAATTTTATTGCAGAGTTTTTCTATTAAAATTTTATCATCCTGTTTCATAGCAACCATCGCAGATAAAGAAACAGCATTGAATACCAGCACGCACAAAAACTGTTTTTGTAGAGTCGTCATGGAGATTCCCTCAAAATTGTGAATGTTATATTTTTGTATCATGTTTAAGATAATGTGCAGAATTTTTTTGTCTATCTTCTTGTGTTTTGTATACTGTTATTGTTAAAAAATTGATTGTTATGAAAAATATTTATAAGGGGAAGAGATATGAAGCAATATATGATGATCTGTTTTGTGGTGTTGCAGCCAATGATGGTACCAGCAATGGATATTCGCAAAAATGATATGGCAAAAGTGAAAAAGATGGAACTTGCTCGAAGAATTTTTGGAAAGCGTGCGAGTATGGAAAATATGGAAGGTAGTACGAGTGAAATGAGTTTAGAAAGAAGTTCGAGTGGCAGTTTAAGTAACAGTTCAAGTGGCAGTTTTTCACTTAAAAAACAATTAAGCAATTATTCTATCAGTGGATTGGTTGGTTCTCCGCCAACAAGAGAACCATCTCAATTTTTACAAGAGCAAGAAATAGTATAATCATTTACGAAATTCTTGTAATGCCTTTTGAAAAATGTCAGAAGCAATACCAACAGGTAAAAATCGATCAACTAAATTTTTTATATTTGCTGGTAAAGATGTATATGCCGTATAATCTGGATCATCTTGATCAATCACTACTTTGACATTATTTTTTTTAGCCAGATAAAGACGATATAAAAAGTGTGCTTGAGCGAGTGTTATAAAAGTGTCACAAACATCGCGCATCATTTTTAGATCAGCTATATTCCATATACTAAACATGCGGTCATCATCTGCATAATGGCCTACAATAATACGATCATTTTGAGGGCTAAATCGAATATCTGTATGTCGAGAAGGTATATTAAGAGTTTTACCCGTATCAGAAAATCTCAATATTGTACTTTCTGGGAAGTATCCTAAAATTAAATATTGAGAATCGGAGCTTTCAAATGCAAAAATTAATTTATTATTGTTATTGGTCTCAATAATTATCTTATTTTTTGATAAAAGAGTTTGAGAATATTTTTGACCTATGATTTTATTATGTTCTTTTGATAATCTGCTTATAGCATTTATATTAATTGGTAAAATTGAATGATCAAAAATTTTATTTACTTTATCTTCATAAAGGATCATTTCATCAGAGACAATTGTAGAGGATGTTTGTTGATAGCTATGTAATAAATATGGATAATAGGTGAATTCAGAAAGTTCTGATTTCATGACAGGTTTTGCACGTGCTATATCCCATAAAGCTTTATTATGTACATCTAATTTGACTATAGGTTTTTGAGTAGCTACATCCCATACAATAACATTTTTTTGTCTATCTTTAGAGATTATATGTTTGCTATCTGGGGTGAAATCTGCTTGAATAACTGGATGAATATGTGTTGTCCAAGGCCCTTTATATGAAAAACTGGTTATTTTTTGAAATGTTTTGGCATCCCACAAAATAAGATTGTTTGGAAAATCATCATTTGATCCCGAAACTATATAGTTTCCATCCGGGCTGAATTCGATGGTATTTACTTGAGCAGTATGGCCATTGGTTAAGGTAGATACATTGGTGGTATCCCATGCTTGCTGTGCATCATTGTATTGGAACAGATTAATTATACCAGGCTGATTAAAATTATTATAAAGACAATGCTTATCATTTGGACTTAATGCTATGCAATTACAGTGTATTATATTTAGATGGGTACCATGGAGATAATTGAATATCTGATAAGCATTAAGCGCTTTACTTATAATAAAATTACCAGCGAAACTAAAAGTTACATACTTTATGTTGTTATGAATTCTCAAAATCATTTGTTTTGTGTTAAGATTCCATAGTAAACTTTTACGTTCATCATATTGATCATTTGATAAAGCATATTGGCCATTTGGGCTTATTATTGTTAGCTCATTGTCGAAAGGCACAATACCTGCTTTCTTCCATTGTTCAGGATATACAAATGTATCTGCTAAATTCTCTATGAAATAGGTAATAACTGGAGAGAGAAGACTAACACCAATTGTGCTTTGTATTTCTGATGGCAATACTGCTGAAGCTAATGCAGCAGATAATGCGTTTGCTTCTAAATCAAATGCGGTATTGATTAATGTTGTACCATTTTTCTGATCTTCTTTTTGTGGTGAATGAAGAAGAGATACCATAAATGTTTGTAATTCTTGTGGATTTTTTGAAGTTTCTAGTGCTGCTTTTATGAGGTTAAAGCTATTTGATGAGGTGTTTACAATCTTTCCATTATTTTTTCTTAAATCTGACGCATCAATAGGATTATCTTTACGATTTTTTCCTTTTTGATTGATTAAAAGCATTTGTAATACTTTTACTTGATCAACTTGCCATTCTGGCATGGCAATGAGTTGATTATCAGATGTTTTTATCCATATATTTTGCCATTTTTCAAAACGAGGAGCTTTTTTTTCTTTTGGCATGAAAGATGTTATTTTAGTTTGCTTTTCAAGCAATCTCTTCATTCCATTGATTGATCCAATGAGCATAAGTAGCGGTAAAATATATAAAAAATGCTTATGCAAGCGGTTATTGAATATGTTTTTCACAATTTTCCCTATTTTTATATTGTAAAATATATTCTCAATTATGATTGTAGATTAAATTCAATCATAAAATCAATAATATGTTTAAAATAGATTTTTTACCTGTAAATAAAGGTTACGCCAGAAGATGGTAGCACTGCCGGGCATTGGAGGGCGCAGTTGTGCCTGTTGGAGCTTGGTGATGAGTGGAAAAAGGGCAGGGTTTGTTGTCAGCCAATAGCAAATTATCTGATCAAGCAGTTCAATGCTTTCCCGTTCATTAATGTTTGCTGAATCAACTATTTTTGCAAATTGATCGCTCGCAATCTGTTTTGTGGTAAAGCATTCAAATAATGGATGAGCATTGTGAGTTGGCGTTGTTGTTTCTAAGGTGTGCACAATGCAGCGGGATGTAATGGTTGGCAATATGTGCTCTGTGCGCTCAGCAAGTAATATGAAATGATACCCGTGCGGAGGTTCTTCCATTGGTTTGAGGAGCTTATTTGCACATGCAGGGGTTAAAAAATCAGCTTTTTGGATAATAAAGAAAAAATGCTCATCGGGTTGCAACTGGAATGAAAGTGTTGAAAAAACATCATCGAATTGATCGATGGTGTAATTTTTTTCTGGATGAAGCCACATGAGTGCGTGATGTTGTTTTTCTCTGATTTGCATGCATGTTGTACAGGTATGGCAACCATTATGCTTACACAACATCTGCTGTAACAGTTTTTCCACCGTTGCAACAGTTTGGTTATGATGGCCGATATAAAGTTGTGCTGGAGCTAATATTTTATTCATTAATATTCTCTTTTATTTCAATGTTAGGATCATTTAAAAATTGTTCTATTGATTCACCTTTTATAAAATTAATCGAGTGTTGTTTCCATTTATGTGGTTTAATTTTTTTTTCAATTATGCCGATTGAACTTAGAATACCCATAGATGCAATTAAACTTGTTGCAATTCCTGCTCCATAAAAAATTTTTGATAAAACATATAAAACAGGCAATGCAAGAGCTGTGATGGTTAATGTAATGGGATAGATAGCAATATTACCAAGAACATTGAAATAATAAAAATTTGATTTTGTTGATTTTTTTTGTTTGTAGTTGCCATTGAGTGAGTTTGGAAGAATAGGCATAAGAAGCAATAGTTTAACAATGATTTTTTGGTTTACCGTTGATGTATCACGATAGTAGAATTTTATGTTATGATCAAGGGTGCGATTGCTATTATAGTGGGTAATCAAACAGTATTTTAATGTTTTCTGTGAATCATCTGGTAGGGCATTGAAGAAGGTATCTAAAAGAATAAGTTCTTCTTTTATTAATATTTCTTTTTGTACTTTGTTAATTGTTTCTATGTGTTTGTTTGTTAGATTAAATAATATTGGTTTTGTAATTTTGATAATGCAGGGACCGTATGCTATTTCGACAGAAGAATATTGAATATTAGTGCACCCGCTTGATAAGTAAATTTCTAGATAGTTTTTATCACTGCATTGCTCATCAACTTCAGTTTTTCTTATAAATAATTCAAGAATCGTTTCTTTTGTGAGCTTTTCTAGTAATATTTGTGACGGTTTATCGGTTTCAGCAAGAATCAGACTTTGAAGTTCTTGTGGTAAATGAGCAAGTCCAAGTGCTGTAGATAATAGTTTGTTTTCATTACGCTTATCATGTTCTTTAAGTTTTTTCCATATTATGCTTTGGACGGGTTTTTGTATTGTACCAAAGGTTGTTTTTGCTTTTGCAAAGGTCATGTGAGGAAAATTTTGTATAAAAAGCTGAGCAGAACTGTTTTTTTGTTGTTCTGTTAATTCCATTGCATACATACAATTGCATATGAAAATGAGAGATAAAAAAATAGTTACTGAAGATATTTGTTTGTATGTATCCATTGTATAATTGCTTTGCAAACTTGCGTTGTAAGATTTTCTGGCGATTCTATTCCATTGACAATTATAACATCATTGCGATTTTTATATATCTTTTCAAATCCTTCTGCAACTTTATGCAAAAAATTTTCACGTTGTTCGTATGCAGATAAAGATCCTCGTTTTTTTGCGCGTTCAAGTGCAACTTCAACCGGAACTTGAACAAAAATGGTCAAGTTGGGAGTGATATTATTCATAGTCCACTTATTGATGATGCGGAGCATCTCCAAATCAAGTCCATTGCCATATCCTTGATACGCAAGTGATGAATCTGCCATGCGGTCTGAGATGATTAATTGTTTCTGTTCAAGTGCGGGAATAATGAGTTCTGCAAAATGTTGTGCGCGGTCGGCGGCAAAAAGTAAATACTCAGCTTTTGAGCAAAACGCAATATTTTGGGCTTGTATGATTTTGCGGATCTCTTTACCGATCTCAGAAGCTCCTGGTTCTTTTGTGAGGATTGTATTGAATCCTTGTTGCTGTAAGGCTATGGATAGGTTATGAGCAAGGGTTGATTTTCCTGATCCATCAATTCCTTCAAGAGTGATTAAAATGCCTTTGTTCAGGTGTGGCATGGGTTACCTTTTGTATGAAATAAGTTATAATGAATTTATTATAGCAGTAGTTATTAAGCCTGTCTTATTGAAAATAATTAAATTTTTGCGCTCGAGGATATCCTTCGACAGGCTCAGGACGAGCGCGGGGAAAAGTTATATATGAAAAATGTCACCGTAGAACCTGGATGTATTAGTTGTGGTTCATGCCAATTTATAGCTCCTGAAGTTTTTGAAGTTACTGATACATCACATGTTAAATATCCCGTTGATTTTCAAAAATTCGCAGAACGCATTAAAAATGCTGCAGCTAAATGTCCCGTGCAGGTTATTAAAATAGAAGAGTGAAAATAATGATACGTAATCAAGCGATATTAGAAAAAGAACAACAGATGTTTGATCAGTTGTATCAAACAGTGTTGAAAGATGGCAAACTTATGTTTGCGGGAAGATTGTTGCAAAGAGCGGTGCAACAACATGGTGATACCGTTGCTCTGATTTTTCAAGATAAACATATCACGTATAAAAAATTGTATGCATTAGCATCAACGTTAAGCGCAAAAATTGTTGCACAATATAATCTTAAACCGCGTGATATAGGACTTATTTGTATTGAAAATTCCCCTGAATTTTATGTAACTTATTTTGCATTGTGGCAAGCCGGAGTGATTGTTGCTCCGGTTAATACATTTTTAAAAGAAAAAGAGCTCGCGCATATTATTCTTCATGCTGAGCCTGCAATTATCATGACATCATCTGATCGCATTGAACTGTTTGAAAAAACAGAAGTCAAACTGCCTCCAATAGTTACAGAACGTGATATTGATGATGTTGATGAATCAACAGAAATTAAAGATACAATTGTTGACCTTGATCCAGAAGAGTTAGCAGCGTTGCTGTATACTTCGGGCACCACAGGTGTTCCTAAAGGTGTCATGTTGAGTTCAAAAAATATTATGACGAACGTGCTACAAATTGCTTCTTTATTGCCTAAACCATCTGAAGAAAGAATTTTAGGTGTGTTACCGTTATTTCATAGCTTTGCCCAAAACACTTGCGTGTGGGCAAGCCTTTTTTATGGCATTACTATTATTTTAGTTCCTAAAATTGATCGTCGTTATATTCTTGAAGCTTTAACTCATAAACCAACGGTGTTTTTAGGTGTGCCAGCATTGTACGGTTTAATCTGTTTGATGAAAACGGCACCACTTGATTCCGTGCGTATTTTTGTATGTGGTGGTGATGCATTGCCTGATAAAATTAGATCAGCATTTGCCATGGTATATCGCAGAAAATTGGTGAATGGATATGGACTTACTGAAACAACGCCGGTGCTTGCAGCAAATCTTGATGATGAAACGGTTCCTGCGGGTAATGTGGGATTGCCATTAGTTGGTGTGCAATGTGCAATCCGTGATGAGCATGGTGCTGATCTGCCGCAAGGCAAAATAGGAGTGATCTGGGCAAAAGGTGGCAACATTATGCTTGGCTATTACAAAGCGCCAGAAGCAACCGAGCAAGTGCTTAAAGATGGTTGGTTTAATACTGGCGATCTTGGGTATATAGATGATAAAGGTAGAATTGTTATCACTGGACGTGAAAAAGATTTGATTATTAACAAAGGTGTTAATATTTTTCCGCAAGAAATTGAAAATGTTATTTTGTTGTATCCTAATGCGATCCGTGTGGGTGTTGTTGGAAGGCATGATGGGGATGAAGAAGTTCCCGTGGCTTTTGTGCAATTGCGTTCTGTAGAACAAGATGCTGAACGTAATTTGAAAAAATTGTGCATGCAACATTTAGCAACATACAAAGTTCCACGTCAATTTTTCTGTGATACAAAAGAGCTTCCTGCAACTGCAACGGGTAAAGTTGATAAGAAAGTTTTACGAGCATGGCTTGCCGAAAAAAATTGATTTTCTTAATTTCCTGAGGTAGCTTGTAGCTATTACTTTATATAACCTCCATTTCCCTTATCTTTGACATTCGTGTCTTAGGTAGGGGATTATTATTTTAACCCCAATTTCCATTTCATTCCAATTGGGGACCCCATTAAAGATGGGATTTGGCTGTGGAATTTCATTTTTTGTTTATTAATTGTTTAATGTCATTGATAGTGACCCTCGTGACAACGAGCACAAATAAAGCAAGCACAGTCGTTGAGATCACCCAGAGAACCGTTGGGTTAATGGTTGAGCCAATAATTGTTTCGATAGTTATAATTAAAGCTTTTCCCCCATCAAAAAATGGCAATGGTAATATATTCAAAAGTCCGATATTTAAGCTGAGTATCGCTAAAATAAACCAAAATAGATGTGAATTGATTGCAAGGCTTCTGCCGATGAGGTTGATAATGCCGATCGGGCCCATAACTCCATTTTCTTGATGAAGTTGTTCAGTTTCATCTGGGGTGATGGTGGTAAAGAGTGTTTGTTTGAGGCTTGTGTGGTTGCGGATGCTGTAATACAGCAAGATGGCATAGGCAAAGATGAAATTAAAGAGTACACCCCCAAAAATAATAAGCATTTTTGCAAGATAAGGCAGTGTAGCAAGCGCTTTCTCATCAATTTCAACATAGCCTCCAAAAGGCAAAAGAGTTATCTGGAAAATCGTCTGGCCAATAGCCTTTGCATATAATGCTGGTCCAAATCCAATAGAAAATAAAGGCGTTGGCACGCCAAAAAGGTGGGCACAAAGAAAGTGCCCCATCTCATGAATAAGAATAATAAGACTGATTCCAGCTAATCCGCCCAAAATTTTCTTCATATTTCCCTTTCAGTTTTAGTATATAAAACCCTTATGATAAAAAGCAATATTGGGTAAATTCTTGTGTAATGAGCTCCGGTTTTATTATATTGAAATTAGAAAAGGGGATTATATGAAGAACATGGTAAAAAGCTGTTTGATAATTACACTTGTATCTGGGCACATGGCCTTTGGATATGTGTATCAGCTTGCAGCTCAGAGTAAAATTGACCCTAAGAGCCAAAAGCAGCAACTGGTTGTTTGTTTGGGTGATTATCATTTAAAAAGTCACCCTGCTAATAAAGATCAGCGCGTGTATATTGAATCTCTTCTGAAAAGATCGGTTGGCAAGAAAATTAAATTTATTGTTGAAGATTTAAGCTCAGTTAATAATGATGGAAGGCAAATTTGTTGTAATTTTGGTATTAACTGCAATGAAGGTGTGCTTGGGCAATTGGCGCATAAAGCACGATCATTGGGACTTTCCGTTGATAATATTGAGTATCGTTATTGTCGGGTGGCAACTGTTGGGCCATTGCTGAATAATATCAAAGCAAACCCGCAAGCGTTCCGTTCAACTGCAACAATTGCCATGACATCGCTGTATAAAGAAGTGATTGATGAAATTGAAAAAATAAAAAAATACAATGATGGCAAATTATTAAACAATGTATATAAACGTGCGATTAATACGGTGCATGCTGCATTATCAAAAATGGATTTTACCAAGAAAAAAACAGTTGCAGAGTATTGTGCGCAATTACAACGTAAAGCATATCGCCAAGAGCTTGAAAAGCTATGCATTTTTGATAGCACATTGATCGATATGAATATTATGCATTCAATTGCTGCATCGCCTGATATCCCACTTATTGTTGTGCTTGCAGGAGGCTCTCATACTGAACAAGTAAGTGCTACGCTGCAAAAAATGGGATATGAATCATTGTTGCAAACATCGGTTACCACAAAACCAGTGATTACAAAAGCTTTAAATTCTGATAATTCTTCTGCGGCAACAGAAATGCATCCAGAACCTTTAGATATGAAAATTATTGAGCAGTATTTTTTCTAATCAACACATATAGTAACCCACTTGTTACTGCAGCAAAGAAGCACCACACTGATCCAAGTGTTGCGTAGTAATAAATATATGATGTTACAAAAGCAAGCATAATAACTATGCCAGCAATCCATGCATGCTTCATGCTGGAAATAAAAAATGGTGCAATAACTGCTGTGCAATAAGTCAACGAAGTTATCCATGTAATTGCTTGTTTGAGCCATGTTTGAGTGATGCCAAAAGGATACTGATCAACAGGATAATCGATATGGTGGTTTATAACTTTGGCGCCAGCTGTTTGTAAGATCCAACTGAAAAACAGTAAAATGGCGGTGAAGCAACCAACATACATGGTTATGTGGAGCAATTGCTTTCGGCGATGATTTTTTTCAGGAAGATATAATGCGAATGGTACCCAAATGGGCCAAAAAAGACCAGCAAAGCTCATGAAGCCATATGTTGCGAGTAAGTGAAGCGTTGTATTATCAGTATTGAATGTGAGCCACACAATTCCTTCACAACTTTGTTGTATTGCAAAAAAAAGAGGGCATGTTGCAAGTGGAAGTAACTTTTTATTTTTGCGAGCAGCGTGAATTGATAAAAGTCCTATAATTGATAATCCAGCAGCGGTGGTAAAACTTGCGTTTGCTGAAAAACACATACTAAAATCCTTATTTAATAAACATTCTTTGTCAAATAAGCACGTCCCGAATCGCCAAAAATCATAACAGCAACATCATTTTTTGTAAGTTTTTGTGCATAATGGTGCGCTCCCCATGCAACAGCGCCACTGCTTAAGCCTACTAAAAATCCATAATTGCGTGCTAAATTTTTGAGCATATCAAACGCATCTTCATCTGCTACCGGAAGAACTTCATCCATCATGTTGTAATCAACCACATCTGATGCAAAATCAATGCCTACGCCTTCAAGTTTGTATGGTTTTGGATTGCCATGAGTTGAGTAGAATGAATTTTTAGCATCAATTGCAATAATTTTGATGTTGGGATTTTGTTCTTTTAAATATTTTCCTGTTCCATACACGGTGCCACCAGTGCCTGCAGCAGCAAAAAAATGAGTGATGGTGCCAGCAGTTTGTTTCCAAATTTCCGGACCTGTTAATGAATAGTGTGCTTGCGCGTTGAGTGGATTAAAATATTGATTGGGCATAAAAGAGTTCGGTGTTTCTTTTTGTAAGCGAACTGCAGTGGAATGATAACTATTTGGGTCTTCGATGAATTCTGTTGATGGACACATGACAATTTCTGCACCATACGCGCGTATGGTTTGTATTTTTTCTTGGCTGAATTTTGGAGTTGTGGTGATAATCACCTTGTAACCTTTTGCAGCACCAATCATAGCAAGAGCGATGCCTTGGTTGCCTGATGAAGGTTCAATAATTGTGCCGCCAGGTTTGAGTAAACCATTTTTTTCAGCATGTTCAACCATGAATAAGGCTGATCTATCTTTGATGCTACCACCAGGATTAAGGTATTCAAGTTTTGCATAGATTGTTGCTGGTGTAGCAAAAGGAATGCGTGCGAGTGGTGTATTGCCGATGGTATCAAGAAGATGTTGATGCATAATTAAAGGCCTTGTGTATGATATTTTTTCTTTTGAAAAGCATTTAAAAGATTAAATGAGTTTACTTTTTTTGTATATATTTTTGCGTAAACCAATGTTTTGAATGAATATTTGATGCTGTTTTTCATCAATAAAAAAAATAACACGACACATGCCAACGCGTAGACGATATGTTCCTTTTTCAGTTCCTTGCAGAGGCTTAATATCAAGATCATGCACTTCAGGCCAATATCTGAGTTGTTTTGCGCGATCTTTTATTGCATCTTGCTGTGCTGTACTTAAAAATCTGCCCCATTTCAATTTTTTATCTTGTAAAATAAGATATTTGTTTTTTTGTGGGTAGTTATTATTTGCTGTAACTATATTTTTTGCTGGATGTGATTTGTTTTGTAAAGTTTTGGAAGAAGAAGAGTTTTTTGGAACTTCTTTTGGGATTATTACTTCAGGTTCTTTTTGATTGATCTCTTCAAAAAAAATCGAATCATGATATATCT
>Ga0206806_1037_pt1 | contig 33877 bp, 34 predicted proteins | sample Alteio_BWOrgCont_60_FD_152911 | JGI IMG/M metagenome (GOLD analysis project Ga0206806, IMG submission 152911) | Enriched cells from forest soil in Barre Woods Harvard Forest LTER site, Petersham, Massachusetts, United States -... | ecosystem: Environmental > Terrestrial > Soil > Temperate forest >... | reverse complement strand
TAGGTTGTGCTGTGTTTATGCCCACCTTACTGTCGCTGGTTATGCTTAATACATTGCCATAAACACTTTGGCTGTTGTAAAAATTCAGTTCATCAGGGCCCTGCATGCTGTTATAGCCGGCAATCGTCCAGTAATTGTTGCTGTTACTGTTTTGCAGGCTTAGCCTGGCGTAGTCGTTACCTTGATTAAATAATAACAACTGTGGCTTATTTATTGCGCTTACAGCGTTTATTTGCAGTTGAGCCGCAGGAGTATCTGTGCCTATGCCCACCCTGCCGTCTCCCGCGAGGCTTAGCACATTGCCATAACGGCTGTTATAAAAATTAAACCGCTCAAGCGAGTTGTATGGGCTGTTGTAACTTTTAACTGCCCAAAAATTAGCGAGCCCATGATTTTTAAAAAGTATATTGTTTGAGTCTGCCAAATTTGTTTCAAACATTAATTGCGGGTATGCCAGCGTAGATCCTCCAAAAATGTGCATGTGGGCCGCAGCGGAGTCAATACCAATACCCACATTGCCAATGCCCGTAGTAAGCGCATTTGCGTAGCTATTGCCTATAAAATACCCGGCGCTTTTTTTGCCAAGCGTTGCTACTTTAAGGGCATAGCCATCGCTTGCCAAATTACTAATGGAAAAATCTGCAGTGTTTCCGTGCGCTGCCGAGTTAATGATTGCAAACGAAGTACCATTGGTATTAGCCGTTTGCGCAAAAGGCAATTGCAGTCCGCCGCTGCTGCTGTTGCTGTTTGACAGTGCTATCCAGCCCTGGGTGTAGCCAGCCGGTGCGTTGGGGTTATTTAAATAAAAAAAATAGTTGGCAAGGTCTGTATTATACACCATTAACCCGTCTGCCGGGGTGTGTATACCAACCATTTGGGCTGTGGTAACACGGGGTATTAGCAATCCCCGGTTTGTTGACTTTACATCAAGCATAGCGCTTGTATCCGGCCTGCTGCCGTCGGTGTTTATGGCTACCTGGCCAAATGTTCTGGCAAGCATAAAGAATGAGAATACAAAAAGTAAAAATTTAAGTTTCATAATATGGCTTTGGCGTTTTTAATTCAATTTGTTTAGTGTTTAGCTTTATTGTGATATTAACTGGTAGGTCAGGTTAGCGTCATACAGGTAAGTGTCCCTGCCAAATGAGCTGATAGATACCTTAAAGCTATAATCCCCCGGGGGGAAATCATAAGCAAGGTCAACAGGAATTGGTACGTGGTAGCCATTAGGTATTATTGCGCCTAAAAAGCGCGAGCCACCCGGGGTGTTGTTATAATTTATGCCAACTTCCGCGTTTGAGCTGCCACCCAAAACAGCATAATCGGTCGAAAATTCTACAAATCCGTGTATCAAAACTTTAGCCTGGGCCGCTAAATGAAAACTCCACTCCAAAAAAGGCAATTCTTTGTTGCCCCCCTGGGCTTGCAGCGTATCATGAAAATAAAGCGGTACGGTTTTAATTACCACTGAATTATATAAGCTGCCCCCCTGGCCAACAGTTTTCCATTGTGGCGGAAGGCCCGGCCCGTTTGAAGTTAATACCTGTCCCGCCTCACCTGCATTAGTACCCATTGAAAGCGGGCCGATAAAATTTATACCGCCCTGCACATTTGTGTTACCGTTTACATCTAAGGCCTGCACAGGCTGAGCGGTATTAATACCTACTTTGCCATCGCTGGTAATACTCATTATATTGCCTTGCTGGCTTTGGCTGTTAAAAAAATTAAGTTCGTCAGCGCCCTGCACGCTGTTATAGCCCGCAATCGTCCAGTAATTTTGGCTGTTGCTATTTTGCAGGCTTAGCCTTGCATAGCCGTTAGCATTATTATATAATAACAATTGAGGGTTATTTATATCGCTTATAGATGTTACCTGCAGCGATGCATTGGGGTTAGCGGTACCAATGCCCACTTTACTGTCGCCGGTAAGCGTCATTATATTTCCTGATGTGCCATTGTAAAAATTTAAATTATCACCCGCCGTGCCTTGCGGGCTATTGTACCCGGCTATGCTCCAAAAATTATTGCCGTTGGTGTTTTTAAGGCTAAGCCTTGCATAACCGTCCTGGTTATTCTGCAATAAAAGTTGGGGAACTGTTACGGTACTTATGCCATTAACCTGCAGCAAAGCGCCGGGTTGCTGTGTACCTATGCCCACCCTGCCGTCGCCGGTTAAGCTCATTACATTGCCCGTTGTGCTATTATAAAAACCTAACCGGTCGGCATTTGTACTATTATTATACGCTTTTACCTGCCAAAAATTTGTTGGGTTTAGCGCCCTGAAAGATAAATAGCCTGTATCTGAATTAAGTGCATGTATGGCAATATGGGGGTGGCTTTGGTTTGCGTAGCCTGCAACGGTTAAGGCTGCACTGGTATCTTCAGCATTAATACTTACGCCACCACTGGTGCTTATGGCGTTGGAAAACCTATCGGGCGCCACCTCAAAATAAGCAGCGCTTGAATTATTAGCGCCATAAACATGCAGTGCCTGCCCCGTTGAGCCATAGCTGTTGCCAAAATACGCCGCCGGCTGGCTGCCGCTTGCGTTTATTGTAAAGCCCGGCTGGGCGTTAAACGTGCCGCCGCCAATATAAGGCAACTTTAAAGCGGTTTCATCAGTTGTAACCAATCCTATCCAACCGGGGTTTCCAGTAATGGGGTCAACCTTATAATATACAAATGAAGAAAAATCGGTATTATATACTAACAGGCCGGGCTTTGGCGAGGGTATGGCCTGCATTTGCGCAGTATTAAGCCGTGGCACCAGCACCCCCCTGGTGGTTGATGTTATGTCAAGCATAGCGCTGGCATCAGGCCGGCTACCATCTGTGTTAATAGCTACCTGCGCGCGGATGCTGACCTGTATAAAAACAAACAAGATAAAAAAGGGTAATATTTTTTTCATACCTGTGGTAGTTAGAGTTAGCCTGTTTATGAAGGACTACCAAAGTTTATGAAAACAATAATGCTGGTCAACTACCTAAATTGGTAGTAGCAGGCAGAAATGGTTTGATTTTTTATAAAAGATGGAGCGCTACATTCTAAAACCGACAGGTGGCGTACCATTTAATCAAGCAGGTTGCCCTGGATGGCTTTTGCAACTGCTTCGCTCATTGAGTTCACGTGAAGTTTCTCGTATATTTTTTTTATGTGAAAGCTGACTGTGTTTATACTTATATGCAGCGAGGCTGCAATCATTTTATAGCTGTAACCTTTTACCAGCAGCCCAAGCACTTCTTTTTCCCTTATTGAAAGGTTATCAGCTTCAGCGGAGGTGTTGCCTGTGCCGGCAAAAAAACTCATTACCTTTCTTGCTATACCGGCGCTCATAGGTGCGCCGCCGTTGTGCACCTCTTTAATGCTTTCCTTTATTTTATCGGGGCTGGATGTTTTTAAAAGGTACCCGGTTGCGCCTGCCTGCAGTGCTTTAAATATGTGCTCGTCGCGGTCGAATATTGTAACCATTATAATATCAACCACCTTATTAAACTGCCGTATTTTTCTAACGGCTTCAATACCGTTCATGCCCGGCATATCAATATCCATTAAAATTACCTCGGGCTTAAGCGCCTCAATATCTTCTTTTACCGTACTGCAGTTGGTAAACAGTGAAAGCAGTTCTATGTCTTTCTCATGACTGAATAATATACGCAACGCATCTCCATAGTCTGCATTATCCTCATATATAATGATCTTAACCGCCAAATCATCAGTTTCCGCTAAAGTCATAAATTTAAATTACCAATTGTACCACATATTTAAGTAGGTGTACAGGAAAGTTTAATTGCAGTGCCGTTGCCAGGTACACTGCTAATGCTTAGCTGCGCTTTTATTTTGTCTGCCCTTTTCTGCATGTTATTAAGCCCATTGCCCCGCTCAACCGTTCGTAAATCAAAGCCCTGGCCATTATCGGTTACAATAAGCACCATTTTGTTTTTCTCTCTTTTTAATGATATGTGAGCTTCATCAGCACCTGAATATTTTGCCAGGTTATTTATTGCTTCTTTGTATATAAGAAAAAAATCGTGCCGCTTGGCAAGGGTGAGTTTTATATTATTTATTTCGGGGTCAATGCATAAATCCAGTTTTATGTCTTTTGCTTCCAGCATTTCCGCAGCAAACTCTGTCATTCTCGCAGCCAGCAGCTCCATCCTGTCGTTGGCAGGATTAACTGACCAAACAATATCATCAAGTGAATACAGTATTTTTTCACTCGCTTCATCAATGCGCTTTATCATAGGTTCTACAGCAGTACCACCTGTTTCTTTGGCGGTATCATAAGCCACGTTGGTAAAAAACCGAATACTGCTTAAAGTTGAACCAACATCATCATGCAGGTCGCTTGCTATTTTATCACGTATACCTATTTCTTTTTTAAGCTGGTTTAACTTTATGCGGTACAGCAGGTAGCCTATAGCAGTTGCCAGCAATATCACTGCTGTATAAAACCACCACCGATGCCAAAACGGCGGCGCTATAATTATTGTTAACGTTGCAGGCACGGCACTCCATATCCCTTCACTATTGCAGGCCCGTACCTTAAATGTGTATGTACCTTCGGAAAGGTTTGCATACGAAACCGTTCTTGTTCTGCCCGCATATTGCCAATTTTTATCAAGGCCCACAAGCATATACTCATACCGCGTTAATTCCGTATGAGAATAGTTAATGCCTACATACTCAAATGAAAAATAATTTTGATTATACTGCAACGTAAGCGGCGCAGTACCAGTAATAGGTATATCGTGGTCAAATATTTTGCACCCGGTTATATATACACCAGGCGGCTTTTTATTACCAATAAACTCATTTGGGTGAAACACGTGCAACGTATTGTCTTCAGCCAGCAGCATTGTATTTTTATCAAGTGTATATAACATTCCAAGCTCATTGGTTCCACTTAAACCTGATGCATTTGTAAATACTTTTATCTTAAAAATGTCAGTATTATACAGCACCAGCCTGCCCGGTGAAGTAAACCATAAGTTATGTACACTATCCTCAATTAAATAATCCACACGCAATGATGGCAAGCCATCATTTTCGGTAACTTGTGTAAAATGCTGCAGGCTGTCGTTGGTTTTAAGAAGTCCCGCAAACTGGGTTGTTATCCAAATATTATTTTTACTGTCCCTGAACAGCCATAGAATAGAAGAATAGTCTGCGTTATTGCCCCGTATTTTTTTGCCGGGCATTACATCTGTAAAAGTATTACGGGCCGTATCAAATGTACATAATCCTTCATTATTTGTAGCTAACAACAAACGGCCATTGGTAATGGGAAGAATTGAGAAGATGAGGTTATCGCCTAAAGGATTGCGTAACCCCACGGACGGCAGGTAATAATTAAGCTTTTCGGTTGCCAGGTTATATTTATATAGGCCACCCCCATAAGTTCCCATCCACAGGCTGAGGTCATCGTTGTATAAAGCAACAACTGATGAACCGGTAGTTTTCAGCAATATTTTTCTTAAAGAATACGAATGCTTTTTTACATCGTATTTTATTTCTTCAAAGTAACCATCGCACCCTGCCCAAATACTACCATATTTATCTCTTACTAATACGTTTACCGCACCCTTTATATAAGGCGGTGGCAATAGCAAGGCTTTGTTGGTAAAAACATCCCGTTGACGAACAAGATAAAGGCCAGTGCGTGTGCCTACCCAAAGCAGGCTGTCGTCTTGTTTTAAAACCGATAACACCTCGTTAAATGCCATTTCCATGGCATTATCTCCATTTTTATGAAGCAATAATGATGTTGTTTTGATCTTTGTGTTGTCGGGGTCATATTTAGTAATACCCTTTTCTGTTCCAACCCAATAAACCCCATTGTCGTCCCTGTAAATAGCAGATGCGTTTAACCCATTGGCAAAGTTGATTTTATCATCGTACAGGTGGTTTTCAAATCTCCCCGATGAAGGGTCATATATAAAAAAGCCATTGCTGATGCCCGCAATGCAAATTTCACCATCGCTGTTTTCCTTAATATCCAGGCCGCCGTTGCCCCCAATTGAGTATGGGTTTTTATCATCATGAATAAACTTTGTCAAACTATAATCGGCGATATTAATGCGCACAAGGCCCGAATACCACGATACCATCCAAAGATTATTATCCCGGTCAATTATTGATGCACCCATTATAGCATTTGCCCGGCCAGGTTGGTTGGTTAGCGATGGTAAAAGAAACTGCTTGTATACATGCTGTTTTGGGTTATACATAATAATACCGTCAAAAAAAGTACCTAACCAAAGCCGGCCAAATTTATCTTCAGCAATTGACGTGAGTAAAATGCCCTTTTTGTAAACAATATCCTGCTCCTCCCACTTACCGGTTGCAGTATGTAAAACAAACAGGCCTTTATCAGTAGCGGCCCAAAAATCAGCAGTCCCCCTTACCGGTAAAATATCCTGTACATGCAATGTTTGTTTGTAATAAAATCTTTTTATCTGGCCTGTTGCAGGATTGAGGGATGAAACTCCATCACGGGTACCCAGCCACAAAATACCATTTTCGTCTTCATACATTTTTTCAACCCAATTACTCGTAAGGCTTTTGGCAGTATCTGCAGGGTTAAATTTGTATGATGTAAACTGGTAACCGTCAAAGCGATTAAGGCCTTCCATAGTGCCTATCCATAAAAACCCTTTCTTGTCTTTGTGAATACAGCTTACGTAATTATTTGACAGGCCGTCAGCAATTGAGTAGTGCTGAAACGTAGGGGGTATCTGCGCAGTTACAGTATGGGTTACAAGCGCAGTAAACAAAAGTAACTGAACCAGGTCTTTGATTCCGTAAAAAGGCATGCATCACTTTTTTTAAAGATACATAGCTTTTACGGTTAAATGCAATATCATTTACCTTATTAGGCGGTGCTGTGCCTGAAAGGCCCGAAACCTATGTTAGATCCGCTCAGCAAGCCGGGCAAGTTACCTGGCACGCATGCAACGATTACATCTGTTTATATGGCCGCACAAAAAAATCGCCGACAATTTTATTGAACTGGTCTTTTTTATCAATAGGCGTTGGGTGCCCACTTTCAGGTATTATCCACAAATAAGACTTTGAAATGTTTTGCGCTATATGTACTGTGTGGGGCACGGGTATAAGGTCGTGGTCGCCGCCTATAACAAGCGTTGGACATTTTATGGTGTGCAGTTGCTCAAGCGTTATATGGGGTTGGTAAAGGTCAAGCTCATTTATTTTCAGATCATTCTTTACCTGTGGTGTTTGCGTTTTTTTCTTTAGCTCATCATGTGCCTGCACAATGCCGTAGTAGCAGGATGGTATAAGGCCCAGTGTGTCAGGCGTAAGGTTGGCGCCTGTTATCGCAAGTTTTTTAACCTTGTCCGGGTGCCGTATGGCAAGCAGTAATCCATTAATACCGCCGTCGCTCCAACCAATAACATAGCAACTGTCTTCATGCAGGCTGTCAAGTAACGCATTAAAATCATCTACCATCTGTTCAAATGTTAATGAATCACCGGTATCAACAGATTTACCATGCGCACGGCTGTCAACAGCTATTACCTTATAGTTTTTTGCAAAAACTGGTATGTTGTTGCTAAACGCGTTCATTGACCCACCATTACCATGTATAAAAAGCAGTGGTTTGCCCTGGCCGTAAACTTCGTAGTATAAATTAATACCCCGTGTGTGCAGATAATGGCCCGCAGCCTTATTATCGCCATAAGCGATAGTTTTTGCTGAAGATTGCGCAAACAAGTTTCCCTTTACAATAAGTATTATGAAGATCGCTGACAAAAAACGCATGATGTTTAATTTTTGAGTTGCTTAAAAGTATTTTAAGAACGCGACAAAAAATTATTGTTGACTGAATATTTTTTCTATCCTTAAAGGTTGCCCTTTTTTATCAATCCCTTCCACAACAATCATCATTTTTTTTGCGCCAGTGTTATTTGTAAAACTTATAGTTGCAGCGTGCGTTTGTGGGTTAGTGCGCACATCAGGGTTCCAGTAGATGGTTTGATTATCAATTTTATTAAAAGTATTTTCTGTAAAGTTTGGTATATAACTAAATCCCTGCTTTGCAAGCGAGTTCATGTTTTGATTGTTCTTATACCCCTTCTTTAAATAAATAGCAATTGCTCCGTGCCCCGCACCACCTTCAGCACCATAAAATGTGCCTGGCTCATACACTTTAATATAAGCCACATCAGATACTTTTATACCTGTTAACTGTAACATTGTTGCGCTTAACTCTTCCCTTGCGCCGCCTCCAAATAACTCGTTGGTGTTAACCTGCCTTTCATCAATAAAAAAAATGGGCATATTTAATATTGTTGCTGCTATTGGATCAGAGGCTATGTTATTCGTGAGCAGCCCGTTATTAAGCCGCCAATACATTACAGGCATATTTTGAACATCGCCCGTTATTGTTAAACCGGGCACCCTGCCCTGTAAGTATTGCAAAACGTTGGTGGTGTGGTCATCTTCAGTAACCGGATCATCTGAAAGATCAAATGTGCGCATAAAATTTTTCCGCCCGGCAAATAAACCCGAGGTGTATGCATCATCAAGGCTATCCAGGTGGCTTTTAGCTGTTGCAACAACTGTTACGTTTTTTAAAGCGGTGCTATCATTATCATTTACGCCTGCTTCAAAATTGTTAGGTGCAGTGCCCGGCTTTACTGCAATATATTTTGATCTGTTATATGGCCTGTAATAAAAAGGACGTGATAAAACAGAATCGGTTTCTGTTTTAACAAATGTTACTGTAACTACTTTTTTACTTTTCTGCTCGCTGCTTTGGTAGTAAAAGGAGGCGGTATCGTGGAAATAGAGATTGTTTTCAATAAAATTACCGTCTGCGTCAACCGGTATATTTAAGAAAGTGCGTATTGAATCCCGGTCGTTCTTCATCATTAGCGGGATGCTTTTTTCTGCATAGGGTTGTTTTTTTCCATACTTATCAACTGTTACGGTGCCTTTTATAAAAAGCGACTGCTCGGGCAGGTAATTAACATGCGGAAAGTTATTGGCCAGCATTTTATGCCAGTCAAAAAAAATCCACTTATTAGTCAGCATTAAAAGGTTCAGGTTTTTGAACATTTCATCAGAGGTATCTTCAAAATACCCTGGAGACAGTGATGACTGGTTTTGAAAGCCCGGCAAGTAAAAGTCGGTAAGTATATTATTTTCATCAGCTGTTTCAGCGGAGCCATCTGCATTTACTACTGATACTGAATATTGGCCCTGGTCGTCACCAGGCACCAGCAAGGTAAACTCATTTTTACCTGTTGCAGAAATGTTTACAGGTTGCAGCGCAGGGGTGCTTTTTTTACCCGTGTGAAGAAAAACCATCCTGTCGGCCAGCGGTTCGCCATCGCCATTAAAAACAGTTATGTGCGCAATTCCCTGCGCGTCGTTCTTAAGCGCTAATGGGTCTGCAGCCACCAAGATCGTATCATTATAATCGCCTGCATATTTGGGGTCAAAATTAATATTCAGCAATTGGTTATACTTATCGGTATGCGCACAAATGGTTATACTGTTATACAATTCTTTCTCAAATTTGCCGCGGGCGATATGAAAATAAAGGCTGCTGTTGCCTGCTGAATCGGGCTTATCAACTACATGCAAAACCACACCGCTTTTTTTAATAGCGGGCAGTGAAAACGTTTTGGTTAAACCATTTGGTAAATTTGTAACCGCGGAATAAGTAAATCCATCCTCCGCGTGCATATTAAAGCTGCCCGTTCCATCAGCGCCTGTGTGCAGCAACGCCCTTACGTTTCCTTTATCATCCATAAGCTTACCTTCAATCGCAACAGGATTACCGTTTTCGTCTGTTGCCTTATAAGCTACAAGGCTTGTAAGGCCGGTTACAAGGTAACCGCCTTCGGGGTAAAACTGAACCACGTAGTTTTTGCCGGCTGGCAACAAACTGTGCATTGACCTGCTTTTTGAAAACACAGGTATGTCGCGGTTGAACAGGAAGAGTGAATCGAAATTAAGCATCCATGCTGTATAGGCGCGAACATGATAAACACCCTCATTAAAAGTAGTGCCAAGCCTGAAATGCCCTATAGCCGATCCGTTTTCAACAGGCAACACAATGCGCTTAATAAGGTTATTGTTCATGTCAATCAACTCAACATATTCAATCTTACTAATTGATGTATAGGTAGTATCATGAAAAGGAAGCAGGTAGCTTTTAAACCAAATATCTTCACCTGGAGCATACCCATTTTTATTAAACTGCAGGTGTATTTTCTCCAACGGAAAAGCCTGGTAAAATAAATTAATTGCATTTAATATTTTGGGTTGAATGGGGTCTCCTGGTCCCGGTGTTTTGGCTATCGCAATAGCGGGAAACAGCAATATGGCAATACATTGCTGCATTATAGACTTCTTCATGTGACGAGTAGTTTTGGACAATTAAAGTTAAGGAAAATTATTGGCGGCTGCTACCGCTTGTAAATTAGGCCGATTTTGGTCCCTTCAGGGAAAGGAAATAATAGCGTTGGAAGCCTTTCCCCAACCGACCTCAATCAATCTTATCGATTCATTTTTATATTGCCTGCAACATAAAATTAAGTAATGTTGCAAGCCAAAAATTAACTGCTATCCATGTACAACAAACAATCATTAACAGTGCTGCAAAAAGCGCTGGATAAATTATCAGAAGGCTTTGCTGAGCTGCCTGCATTTGAACAGCAAATACCGGCTGAAGCAGAAGAGATTTTATTACAGGTAGCAGAAAAAATGCAGGATAATTTTCCTTACCACCACCCATTATATGCGGGGCAAATGCTGAAACCACCGCATGAAATTGCAAGGCTTGCGTATATGCTGGCCATGTGGATCAACCCCAACAACCATGCACTTGACGGCGGCAGGGCCAGCAGCGCTATGGAAAAGGAGGCCGTTGCCGAAATAGCGTTAATGTATGGTTGGAAACAGCACCTGGGCCACTTAACAAGCAGCGGCACATTTGCCAATCTTGAAGCGTTGTGGGTTGCAGGCAATATTCACCCTAAGAAAAAGATTGCAGCGTCTGAGCTGGCGCATTATACACACGAACGCATTTCACATGTGCTGGGCCTGCAGTTTCAAAAAATTGCCTGCACAAAAACAGGCGAAATGGATGTAAAAAAACTGGAAACACAGTTAAAGAAAGGCAATATTGGTACCGTTGTGGTTACCATGGGCACAACAGGTATAGGCTCAGTTGACCCGCTGCCCGAAATACTGGAACTGCAAAAAAAATACCCTTTCAGAATTCATCTTGATGCTGCGTATGGTGGCTATTTCAGGCTGGCTGATAATTTACCCGGAGCAACATTAAATAAATATGCCTTGATGCAGCAGGCTGATAGTATTGTGGTTGACCCGCATAAGCATGGCCTGCAACCTTATGGCTGTGGTTGTATTTTGTTTAAAGACCCTGCTATGGGCAGGTTTTATAAACACGACTCCCCGTATACTTATTTCAGCAGCACCGAATTGCATCTTGGTGAAATTTCATTGGAGTGTTCGCGTGCAGGTGCGGCTGCTGTTGGCCTGTGGGCCACGCAAAAATTATTTCCGTTGCTTAAGGGTGAAGCATTTTCAAAAAAAATGGATAGTTGCCACAACGCAGCCATGCAATTGTATAATAAAGTAATGGCTGATAAAAGATTTATTGCATTACAGCAACCGGAAATTGATATTGTTATTTGGGCGCAAAAACAACCATCAATAAGCGCCATTAATAAGGCATCAAAAGAGTTGTTTGAAAAAGCAGCCACAAAAAACCTGCACCTTGCGTTGCTTAATTACCCGGTGCGCTTATTGCCCAAACACTGGAATGCAATAGAAAAAGATGAAGAATATGTAACCTGCCTGCGCAGTTGCCTGATGAAACCTGAACATGAAGATTGGATTGACAGAATTTGGGAGATTTTTACAAGTTGTTTGGGGTAAGGTTATTTGCATTACGTGACTGCCAGCGCTGAATTAATAAATTAGCTATAATTAGTGTGGTTGTTTGCTAAAGCTTCTCCCCCTTTATCATCACAACCGATTGTATAGATTGCTCCTTTAAATGCAAAAACTTCTTTCGTTCGTCATCATGCATAAAATTCACAAAGTCCTGCTCGGCGTCAAACTCCACCAAATGTATTTCGTAGGGCCTATCAATATGGTGCTCAATAAAACTGTCGTACGTTGGCCGCACCCTAAGCAACAGCCGCCCGTTATATTTTAAAATGGCAGGTATGGCAATATCTTCAAATTCGTGAAAAACTTCTTCCTGGCCTTGCTTTACATAAACTAATTGTGTTATAAACAACATATTTCTTTTTTGTAAAGTTATATCTTGTTCTATTTTAGTACTCTATCGTTTTTTTATTCCACGCGGCAATACGCGCAACCTCCTCATATTCATCAAAAAAATCTTTCACCAAATAAAACGCCTGCTTATTAACCACTATCGTTAATCCATCCAGTGATTTTCTCCTTATGTACCAGTTGTATTGTGCCGGCGTTAATTTAATGTTCGCCAAATCCGCTTCTATTCTTTTCTCTTCAAATACCAGCGTATTAAATGTTGTTAGAGTCAGCATGTTCCCTGTTCTTTCTATTTCCGTAATTGTCATGTTACACTTTTTTAAATTATTTCTCGCAACAACAAATAAAAAGCCAGAGTAGATTACTATAAACGGCAAAACCATCAAATAAAATGCCATAATAAACTGCTCCGTTGCAACATAGAGTAGCCAAGTAAGAATACAGAAAAAGGGTATTACAAAAATTACTATCCGCACATTTTCATCCTGTCTTTTATTCAATGCTTGTTTACCCATATCATTTATGTAAAACATAATTTTCACCCATTTTTAAATAAAGATAATGGGCCGCAAACTACAATTAGTTCACAAATATTGTAAGAGCTTTAGCAAAATACACATGCAATTTTGCCAAAGGCCATTTCGTAAACATTATACCCTGATATTTATTCTTCCCTGCACTTCATAAACTGCCCCATTACCTGGAACAGGCCATTAAAGGTTAGCTGCAAATTGTTATCATCTATAAAAAATAATTGCGCCCCAAAGTCGGCCTTCTGTACCCGGGCATACGGCTTTGTTTGCAACAAGCCTTTTAAGGCAGGGCTTATGGGCTGACGGGTGCTAATGAAAAAAGTTATATCGGTCATACTTGCCGACCTGGTTAAAATAATATTATCACTGTCAAGTAAAACAGCTTTATAGGCAAGTAATGCCTTATCTTTTGTAGTATCTAAAATGGCCGGTACCGTTCCCGGTAGCTCCGCGGTAAACCACGCCCCTATTTCTATTCCATTGCTAGCCGAGTTTTTTATTATGCTGTTTGCCTCCCGGTTTTCGCCCTCGGTTGCACCAGGTATATCAACAGCGATACTCCTGCCAAAAAAATCGTTTACGTTAACGGTAACGGGTATTCTTTCGTAACACGGTTTTGTAATGACGTTGAACATCCTGATTGACATTCGTTTTACAAATTTCCGCAGGTCACCCTGCGTTACAACTTTCATCGTTTTCCTGTTTACAATGGTGCCTAACCTGAATGTGTCTTTTGTGCGGATAAACATCGCATTTGCCGGAAATGTGAAGCCCATACAACTGTCGTGCAAATGCCGCCGTTGATTCCAGGCGTCGCCCTGCGGCATGCTGAACGATGAATCTGCAGCAAAATTGAAATCCCTGGCAGCTAAAGTGTCAAACACAATATGCACACCGTTATTACCACCAGTACAACTTTGCACGTAAAATGCAATGAGGACAAAAAAGTGCAGGACCAGTTTTTTCATAAAGGGCTGTTTTGGCGAAGCATGGTTTCCAAATATAAATAATTTAACCTGTGGTGCCTTTATAGTAAATTATTTAACGGAACCGTGGGAAACGGATGCGAGTTGATTAGCTGAAACATTAAAAACGCCCGGCGCATAAAACCTGTTACTGGTTAAAATGTTTTGCTTTTCAAAAATTCCCAGGTTTTAACCATTCAATCATTGAAAATCAACATTAAACTTACCGTTGGTTACTTTTTTTACAAATGCCCCGCTACCATTTGCCAGGGTAAGTGTACCGTTAAAGGTGCCCTGTACATTGGTACCGGTTAGCGATGTTATGGTTACCGTTATGGGATGGGAGCCGCTAACATCTTCCTGGTAAGCTGTGGTATCCCCATGCTGAAAAGCCATAGAAGGCAGAAAGTCAGGTGTGCCTGAAAAATTTGCCGTAAAAGTTCCGGTAGTAATAGGTTTCATGCCGTCAATACTTACAGACAAAACATCTGCAGCAGAAGTATTGGTACTTGCACAGGCAATAGCAAGTAAGTACCCCGATGATACCGGGACGTTTTTAGCTAATACAACAGTGTTAAATGTTTGGGAGGTATCGTTAATGTCGGCAGTCATAAAGTTGGCGCTGCCTGTTGGTGGCGCAGCACTTTTTTTGCATGCACAAAATGCAAGCACAATAATTATAACCGGCAAATTTTTTATCACCGTAATTGGTTTGTTTTTGAATGGCTCCCTAAATATAACCTTTTTATGCCGGTTATGTTTGCAAACAGCAACAATTATTTGCCTCGTTGTTTATATTAAGGTTTAATGGAAGGATGACGGCTAACTGCCAGGATAGGCTGCAACCGGGTATTTTGCATTCTCGCTGTGGCAGGCACTCCCCTGCGAACAATATTGTTTTAAACCCGGCAATTAAAACATCCACCGGGTTGAAAACAATTATTACACGTACTTACTACTTCACTCCCTTATCGGCATTCCAGTTACCACGCATTTTACGTATGTAAATAATCTGGCCAATATGGTAGGCGTTGTGCGTACCTATATGTGCAATGGTGTCGTACCATTTTTGCAATTTGGCGTCGTCAGCCTGCTCAATGGCAACTTCCCATGCTGTAAGTAAACTATCAATACGCTTAACACTGGCGTCCCACGCACCCTTGTCAAGTCCGCTGAAAGTTTCGTTGTTGTCGCCACTAAATGGCGGTTCTTTTTCGCCCTTGAATTTTGCCAGTGACTGCGCATCCCAAAAAATAAGGTGGTTTACCAACTGTACAATGCTGTGGTTAGTGCTGTTATCCTTCCATGCTGCCTGTTCTGGTGTAAGGCCATCAATGGCTACGTTAACAGGTGTAAACCACTCCTCAACATTATGAGTTGTTTTAATTTGCTTAAGCAAAATGCTTTTTAATGTTGGGGCGGTGTTTTGTTGTGACATAGCCAGAGTGCTAATAAACGCCAGGCAAATAACCAATGATAGTCTCATATACAAATTTTTGCTTAAGGTAAAGAGGTAATAAAAAATACGATTGCATATTTTGACAGGTGGTAAACGTTTCTACGCATTGCGGCAATTTTGCGACATGAAGCGATGCCTGCGGCTTGGGATGTTCCGGGGAAAATGATCAAAGTGGCGAATAATCCTTATTTTTCCAACTCTTAAAAATAAATTACTGATGGCCGGACCAACTGCGAAACAAAAACTAAACCTGTTTGATTTTACCATGATTGTGGTGGGCCTTGTTATAGGCATGGGCATATTTAGAACAGCGGCTACTTCAGCAAAATTTGCACTAAGCCCATCAGTGTATTTTGCCGCATGGGTTGGCGGCGGCCTTATTGCTTTGTGCGGCGCTTTAACATACGCCGAAATTGGTTCACGCTTTCCCGTTATGGGCGGTTATTACAGGGTGTTTAGTTACGCATATCATCCATCTATCGCGTTTTCAATAAACTGCATTATTCTTATAAGCAATGCTGCATCATTAGGTGCTGTGGCCCTTATTGGTTCGGGTTATATAACACGCGCCTTTCTTGGGCATACAAACGACACTATAACACAAATAATATCGGTAATAGCTGTGGCCTCGTTTTACCTTGTAAACCTTGCCGGCCTGCGCATGAGTGCAAAAACGCAAACTGTGTTAATGATAATAAAAATAGGCATGCTGCTTGTTATGGTAATGGCGTTGTTTATGCCCGCAATTTTTTATAGCGGCGATAATAATGCCGTTGCTTCTGCCAACCCCGCAACGGCACACCTTAGCTGGATACAGTCGTTGGGCATATGCCTTATTTCTGCCTCGTTTACGTATGGTGGTTACCAGCACACTATAAATTTTGGCAGCGAGGTTAATAAGCCGCAAAAGTATATACCACGTGGCATATTTATGGGTATTGCTATTATAATTGCATTATACCTGCTTGTAAACCTTGCCTACTATAAAGTATTGGGTTTTCACAACCTGGGTAATGAAACTGAGATTGCAACTGTGGTGGTAAGCAAGATGTTTGGTCAAACCGGTGGTAATATTTTTTCTGCATTGCTGTTTTTATCAGTACTTACATACGTTAACGGGCAATTAATGAGCAACCCGCGCATAATGCTTGCCATGAGCGAGGACGGAGTGCTGCCAAAAGCTTTTCAAAAACGTTCACCAAAGCGGGATGTGCTGCTGGTATCGCTGACCGTATTTGCGGCTGTTTGCATTATACTTGTTTTTTTCTCCAAAACATTTGACAACATTTTAAATTTTACCATTTTTCTTGACAGTATGGGCATGGCTGCATCTGCAGCCAGTATTTTCTGGATACGCCCGCGAACAAAGCAACTAAACAATACCGGTATTTATAAAATGCGCTTATACCCTTTACAGCCTGTTATTTTTATATGTGCTTATTTATTTGTGGCAGGCAGCATTGCAGTGCAAACGCCAAATGCGGCGCTTATTTCGCTGGCGGTACTGGCGGTGTGCATGGCTATTTATTTTGTTACGAAGGGGGTGAGGGGAAAGGTAACGGGTTGAAAAGTTGATTGGTAATACCAGGGCCGTTTCTACATTTTACGAAACCTGTTTTTGTAAAAGGAGGGCTTTCTTTTGGCATGCATAACACCTATATGTAAACGTTGCTGTCATTTATTTTAAAAAAATGAATATGGGAAAATATTAAGCTGAATTTTGCTAACATCTTTAAAAGCAAATCCAAATGCTGAAGGGTACATCCTTAGCTTGTTAATTGCCTCACGCAAATTCACCAAAAATTTTTCTTTCAAACCCTCTGCCTGTAAATCATACCACTTTACAATTTCAATTATGTCCTGCTGGGCATTCGAAAAAATTATTATTTTGTATTCCAGCGGTTCTTCAAATTCTCTTCTATTTGTTCCCATGTATCGGTGGGTTGATTGGTTTCTTATATATGCTTTATATGTTCTTCAATAAAAGCAATCTGTTCATCGCTTAATGTTTCATCACTACCAAAATCGTAAAGGTTATCCTGTATGGCGTGTACAATTGCCAACTGCTCTTCTTTTGGCGAGCTTAATATTTCTTCAATCTGTACCATAATTTTTTTCTTCAAGTTACCCGTATCTTTCAATTTTAGCGCCTAACAGAACAAAAGCAAAATAATTGCGCTGCCAAAAAACAGGCTGGTATTTGATGGCATAGATGGATGTTATGGGTTGGTTTGGTTATTCAGGAAATGAAATGCTATTGAAAAAATAATTTAAACCAGGGGCCAGTTTACAAAACTGGTAAAAAGTGTACATTCGTAAAATGAAAATCGCGCTTCAATATGTAAACGATGTAAATGGTAACACGCAGGCCGTTCAGTTGCCCGTATCTGAATGGGAAAAGATACTCAACAAGCTAAAAAAATATGAACAGGCATTAAAATTAAAATCCGATCTTAAAGAGGCATTTGAACAGGTTGAGGCCCTTAAACAAATAAAAGGGCATAAACAAACACTAAAAGAATTTATTAATGAGCTTTAGTGTTATACCAAGTGATAAATTTAAAAAAGAATATAAGCGGCTGCTTAAGAAATATCCTTCTCTTAAAAATGAACTTAACCTTCTAAGTGACATTTTAACGAATCAACCAACTACTGGTACGCCTTTAGGTGATAACGTTTATAAAATAAGGATCGCAATTAAAAGTAAAGGGAAAGGGAAGAGTGGTGGCGGGAGGGTAATTACTTACGCAATAGTCCAGTCAAAGGAAGTTTACCTGCTTACCATATATGATAAAGCAGAATTTGACAACATTAACGACGGAACGTTAAAAGCTATTATCAAAAGCATTAAGCGACTGTAGTTTTGCGCTTTCATTTTCTTAATTTTTTTATAAATGGACATTTCCTACATAATAAACGAATACGCCGAAGAACGTGATGATTACTTTCGCGCCATAGCACCGCCTATCGTGCAAACAAGCAATTTTGCTTTTAAAACCGTAGATGACCTGCGCAAAAGTTTTGAAGATGAATATAGTACATGGCTTTACAGCCGCGGGCTTAACCCAACTGTAGAAATATTGCGGAAAAAACTTGCTGCGCTTGATGGCGCCGAAGATTGCCTTGTATTCAACAGCGGTGCGGCTGCCATTTTTGCCGCTGTACTTGCCAATGTAAAAAGCGGCGACCATATAGTTTGCGTACGCGGGGTTTATGCATGGGCAAGAAAGATGTTCGAGGTAATATTACCACGGTTTAATGTTACACATACCTATATTGATGGAACAAGCATCGAGAATTTTGCTGCTGCTACCCAGCCCAATACCACTTTATATTATTTAGAAAGCCCTAACAGCTGGACTTATGAGCTACAGGATTTAAAAGCGGTTGCCCAATTAGCCAAACAACACAACATTATTACTATTTGCGATAACAGTTTTTGTACACCCATTTACCAAAGACCTTGTGAATATGGTATTGATCTTTCGCTTCAATCGGCCACAAAATATATTGGCGGGCACAGCGATGTTATTGCCGGTGTGTTAAGCGGCAGCAAGGCAATTATGCAACGAATTTTTAACAGTGAATACCTTAATATTGGCAGCGGTATTCAGCCGTTTAACGCATGGCTGCTGATACGCGGCCTTAGAACATTACCTGCCAGGCTTGACCGTATTACGCAAACTACGTGGAAGGTGATCGATTACCTGAAACAACAACCACTTGTGGAAAAAGTAATCTTTCCTTTTGACGAATCTTTCCCGCAGTATGCCCTTGCCAAACAGCAAATGCAGGGTGGTTGCGGCTTACTAACATTTGTTATTAAGGCAGATGATGTTGAAACCATCGAGCTTTTTTGTAATACATTAAAACATATACTAATGGCTGTTAGTTGGGGAGGCCATGAGTCGCTTATCATACCGGGTTGTTCAGCAAGAGCGAAGGACGCGTTTAATAAAAATGACACATCTCACCGCATGCTGCGGCTTTATACAGGGCTGGAGGAACCTGCTTATATAATAAATGACCTGGACCGGGCTTTTGAAGCAATAAAGAAATAAGACCGACGCCTAATAAACCGCCCGCTTTCCGTTTATCTAAATTTTCAGCGCGTCGCAACAAGGTTTCTGTTATTTTTGCGGTATGAAGAATTTTTTGCTTGCATGTATTCTTCTCTTAGCCACTTCAAAGATACATGCGCAACAAGACACATGGGATTTGAGACGATGCGTTGAATACGCGATAGCCAATAATATTTCGGTAAAACAGGCAGATGTTACTGCCCGTACGTTTGCATTACAGGCAAAGTTTGCAAGGGCGCAGATTTACCCAAACGTAGGGTTCAATACATCAGGCGGTCTTAATTTTGGCCGCTCCGTTGACCCTACATCAAACCAGTATACCACCAATAGCGTATTGTTTCAAAGCTATAACCTTACCTCTGGTGTAACCCTGTTCAATTTTTTTAAATTGAGGAACGACATAAAAGCAGCAGAGGCCTTACAAGGTGCTAATGAAATAAACCTGAATGCTGTACGTAATAATATCTCATTAAATGTAGCCGCCTCTTATTTGCAATACCTGCTTGCAATAGAAACGGCCAATGCCGCAAAACTGCAGATACAGCAAACGCAAAGCCAGCTTAGTAATACCCGAAAATTGGTTGACGCGGGTAGTATGCCAGAGCTTAACGCCGCACAGTTTGAAGCCCAGCTTGCTACCGATAGCAGTAGCTATATAACAGACCAGGGCCTGGCAGACCAGCAAAAAATAGCACTTATGGGGCTGCTTAACCTTGATGCGGCCACGCCGTTTGAGGTGTCTGTGCCTGACGTTGATAAAATTCCGCTGGAAGCACTATCTGAAATGCAGCCTGCTGATGTATACCAGCGTGCTTTAAGCACCCAGCCTTTACAGCGGTTTGACAGCCTTAATATTGTGGTGCAGCAGTTTAAAATAAGAAGTGCCCGGTCTGCAATGTACCCAACACTTGGCGCCTTCGTGCAGCTTGGCAGTAACTATGCCAGCACTTTCCGCGAGTTTGGCGGCGCTTACTCAACCGGCAAATACGACACTTTGGGTGTAGTGCCTGTAAATGGTACAAACTATTACGCCTTAACCCCCGGTTTTGGCACTTTCATTTCCAAACCATCGTACTGGAGGCAAATAGGCAATATAAACTTTAGCCAGGCATTTGGTTTACAGTTAACCGTACCTATATTTAACAACAGGGCGCTGAGAACCAATTACGAGTCGGCTAAGTTAAATATGGAGACCTATAAGCTTAACCAACAGCAGGATAACTTAACGCTGCAAACAAATGTTTACCAGGCATACAGCAGCTCAGTATCGGCCATGCAAAAATACAATGCGTCTACAAAGGCTTACGAAATTGATGAATATGCTTTTGAGCTGGCAAAAAAGCGTTACGAAATTGGCGTACTGTCTACCATAGACTATATTACTACACAAACCAATATGTTTAAGGCGAAGATTGACCAGCTTTCGGCCCACTACGACTATGTTTTTAAAATGAAAATATTGGAATTTTATAAAGGTCAGGGTGTTAAATTGTAATAAACCTTAGAAACAAACGCACATGAGCAAAACATTAAAATGGGTGCTGATCATAGTAGGAATAATATTCGTGCTTTTAATTGTTATGAAGGCAACCGGCGCCTTTGGTAAAGACGAAGGGATACAGGTTACTGCTGAAAAAGCAGCAAAACGCACCATTACCGAAACGGTAAACGCCAGTGGAAAAATTTTTCCTGAAATAGAAGTAAAAGTAAGTTCAGATATATCGGGCGAAATAGTTGAGCTAAATATAAAGGAGGGTGACACCGTTAAAAAAGGCCAGGTATTGGCGAAAGTGTATGCTGATATATATGCCAGCCAGCGCGACCAGGCCGCTGCCGGTGTAGCCCAAAGCGAAGCGCAGGCCAGTAACTCAGAAGCGCAACTGCAGGCATTGAAAGCAACCCTTGACCAAACTGAAGCTGCATTTAACAGGGAAAAAACCTTGCTCGATCAAAAAGTAGTTTCGCGTTCGGAATATGAGCAATCGCAACAGGCCTATTTATCTGCCAAGGCTAATTACGCAGCGGCACAGCAGGGTATAAAAGCCGGCCAGGCCGCTGTACAAAGCGCACAGGCCAACCTTAACATGGCAAGTAAAAACGTAAGCCGTACAACTATTACAGCCTCAATGGATGGTGTAATAAGCCTGCTTGAAGTGAAAAAAGGCGAAAGGGTTGTTGGTGTGGCACAGATGGCGGGTACAGAAATTATGCGTATTGCAGACCTTAACAGCATAGAGGTGCAGGTTGATGTTGGCGAAAACGATATTCCTAAAGTTAAGCTTGGCGACAGTGCAGTTATACAGGTGGATGCGTTTAATAACCGTAAATTTAAAGGGGTGGTGTACAAGATAGCCAACCCGGTTTCAGCAGCATCTTCATCTGCTGCCAGTTCAGTAGCTTCAACAACCGTAACCAATTACGAGGTACATATAAGATTATCACCTGATACCTACAGGGACCTGATTGTAAAAGGCCAGCCTTTTCCCTTCAGGCCTAACATGACGGCCAGCGCCGATATTCAAACAAGGACGAATCCCGAAGTTCTTTCTGTACCTCTTAATGCAGTTACAACAAGGGATAAGAAAAGCGATGCCGCACCACTTAAGAAAGACGATGCGAGCGCCAGCAACCAGCCAGACCAGCAGGCCAATGTATCTGCCGACGATGATATACAGGAAGTGGTGTATGTTTTACAAACTGATGGGACCGTTAAGAAATTCCCGGTTACAACTGACATACAGGATATAAATTACATACAGATAAAAAGTGGTATTAAGGAAGGCGATATGATTATTACCGGGCCTTATGACGTTGTAAGCAAACAATTAAAAGATAAGCAAAAGGTTAAGGTAGTATCAAAGGACGAACTGCTTAAGTCCAGTTCCAAAAACTAATATTCAGTAAAAAATATTTTGCTTTGCAAAAAAGCGGTTGTTATGCAACCGCTTTTTTATTACGGTGACCCATAAATAACATGCTTTTTACTTTAACCAGTTAAACTGGTATTTTTGTACTTATAATAATGGTGCGTATGAAGTTTGGAATAATTGGCAGTGGCAGTTGGGCAACGGCGCTTGCAAAAATACTTACAGATAATAATCACAGCATAAACTGGTGGATAAGAAACAACGATACCATTGGCCATATTACCCAACGCAGGCACAACCCCCATTATTTAAGCGCGGCTTATTTTAATAACAGCCTGCTTAATATGAGCAGCAGCCTTGAATATATAGTTGAGCAGAGTGACATACTGGTGGTAGCAGTGCCATCTGCCTATGTAGATGATGCCTTAAGCGGGCTTAATACTGATGCATTAAAAGGAAAGAAAATAGTATCGGCTATTAAAGGCATATTACCCGGTTGCAACCTGCTGCTTAATGAGTACCTGGCCCAAAACTTTAATGTTGATATTAATGATTATTTCGCGGTGCTGGGCCCCTGCCATGCAGAAGAGGTGGCAGCGGAAAAGCTATCATACCTTACTTTTTCAGGTATTGATGAAGAAACCGCGGGCGCGATAGCAAAACACTTTAATACCGATTACCTTAATACGGTTGTAAACCACGATATAATGGGCGTGCAATACGCGGCCATATTAAAGAATATTTATGCGTTGGGTGCCGGTATTGCCCACGGTCTTGAATATGGTGATAATTTTTTGAGTGTTTATATAGCCAACAGCGCTGACGAAATGGTTAGATTTTTACGGAAAGCACGGCTTGATGATGAACGCGAAGTAATTAATTATGCAGCCAGCGCTTACCTGGGCGACCTTTTGGTTACCTGCTACTCGTTATACAGCCGCAACCGCACATTTGGTAATATGATCGGCAAAGGTTATTCAGTTAAGGTAGCCCAGCTTGAGCTAAACATGGTAGCGGAGGGCTATAATGCCAGTAAATGCATACACCTTAAAAACAGTGAGCTTGGGGTACACCTGCCTATTGCAGATACCGTTTATAATGTTTTATGGGAGCATTTGCCTGCCACAAAGGCCTTTAACAAAATAGAAACCCTGCTGGTATAAAAAACAGCCTACCTTTAGGTATGCCTTTATCAATAGATATATATGGTTACGCAATGCTTGCCGTTCTTGGCGTTGTAATCCTGGTTAACCTTGTTAAAAAGGTATTTTCACATCATAATTAAGCGGTAAAGGTTAATCCCTGTTAGATTGATATTTGGCAGTTCAACTTCTACCTGATTTTGTTAAGCCTTTCTTTCAGCACATTATCATCAATGTTCTCCATTTCACTTTTATCATATATAGCTACCATAAAAATGATTTCATTAATAATTTTTACGCATGTAATTACCCGCGCACCACCACTTTTACCTTTGCCTTTACTCGCAATTGATAGTCTTATCTTATAGCAATCTTTTCCCAATGGCTCCCCTAATGTTGGATTATTCAGAAGATTGTGCTGAAGCTGAAGTAATTCCTGCCGAAGTGATGGATATTTCTTTATTAATGGCTTAATATCCTTTACAAAATCTGGAGTAGGTATTATCTCAAAGTTCATCTAATACCTGGTTTAACGACAGATGTTTTTTTGCTCCCTTTTTATAATTATTTATGAAGTCAACTGAACGGTCTATACCCTTAAGAAGCTTTTTTTCTTTTGTTGTAAGCTTTTTTTCGCCTGTTGGCGATTGATCATCTTTTATAATATCAACAAGTTTTTTTTGCTGGCTTTCCGGTAGTTGTTTTACAAGTTCTAATACCTGGTTAAAGCTTAATTTTAGTGATATATTATTAGCCGCGCTCATTATACAAATTTACTTATTTTTCTTACGCCCGGTTCAATTTTTTATGTTGCCGTACGCATGCATCACAAGAAAATGACAGAAATATTTTATACATTTCCACGCATAATTTTATGTTTAAAATCCATTTTGTACCAACCCTCCCTTAATACTGCCCTGTACTCAACATTACCAGCGTGCATGCTTCCATAGGTTTAATGCCATTTTCAACGGCCAGCTTTTCAAGTGCAGCATTTTCTGCGCCGGGATTAAATATAATGCGTTTGGGGTGGAGTGAAAGTATATAATCGTAGTACTGCTCCTGGTTTTGCGCATTAAGGTAAAGGGTAACCGTATCAACATCATTTACCTGCGGGTGCTCAGTAATAATATCCACTTGCCCTACCCTGCCCTCCTTTTTGCCAATAGCTATAACCGGGTGGTTATGTGCCTGCAGCCTGTCAACTGCTAAATAGCTATACCTTGACGGATTATCAGTCGCGCCCAATACCACAGTTTTCTTTTTTGTGCTTTCCATAATGCAAAATTAAAACTTCCAAAGCTTACGCGGAAACACTTTAACAGGTGAGCCGGCGGCCATAAATACCGAAACCTGTTTTTCTTTTAAATAAAAATGAAACTCATCACCGTACAATGCCTGCGTGTTACAATATGTGTTGCTTGATAATACCTCATGAATATGCCACCGCGGGTGTTCAACCTTATATTCGGACGTTACGCCATTTTTAAGTTTTGTGTAACCCCAGTAATGCTCTGTTATAAACTCGGCCTCGCTGCCTTCAATCAAAGGCTTACACTCTTCTGTCGCTTTTACTTCCAAAAAATTCCATTCGTCTTTGTATAACCATTCATATTTTACATCCATTATATCTGCCGTTTTAACTAATGTGTTTCGCATGGGGTAGCAATAGTAATGCTCACCATAAACATTATTGGCAATCCCGCTTATTAATCTTTTCGGCACAATTTCTTTTACAAAAACTACTCCCCTTTTCCATTCGCTATTATCTTTAAATCTTACGTAAAAGCGCAAATTAACTTCTTCAAAGTTTGTAAAGAAAGGCACGCTTAAGCCCCTGACTTTTGTATTAAGAAACATAAAACCCACAAGGCTTATATAGCAGGTATTATTCCAGGTATCAATCTCAGCACCTTCGGGCAAATGTTTTGTTAGGATCGCAGCATCAACGCCGTAATTAAACATTACCAGGTTTTTCCACTCGGCTGTGAGGAAAGACTTCATACTATCCTTTTAACTGCAATTTCGGTATTTTATAAATCGCCACCTCGTACACCTATATTTTCAATTTCATTATGCATATCATTTCTAAAAGGCCATTCCTTATTCAATCTTGCCTTTATAAAAAATATAATTATACCTGTAATAATAAAAGCAATAGCCCAATAGATCATAACCCAACCGGTATAACAAAAAAGGGCTATCCACATAATGATATCGGCAATAACCGGCAGCGGGTATAAAGGCATTCTCCACGGCAAGGTTTTTCTCTTCCCCTTATGTAATAATACAAGCCCGGCCGCCTGTGCAACAAACTGTGTTAGTATGCGCATGGCCAATATGGCATGTACCACATCTTTTATATTGGTAAAGGTTATGCTGAAGATAAAAGCCATTGCACCCAGGGCTATCAGGGATATGTGCGGGAAATCTTTTACAGGGTGCAGCCTCGCAAATATTTTAAAGAACGAACCGTCTTTAGCTGCGGCATACGGTACGCGTGTATAACCAAGCGTAGCTGAAAATATTGACGCGAATGCAACTATTAAAATAAGCACCGTTACTATATTTGCGGCATTGCCCCCTTGCAGGGTTTGTACAAATTCGCTTACCACAAAATCACTTTTTATAAGCCTTTGGTAAGGCAATACCGAGGCCACGCTTATATTCATAAGCAGGTACAGTACGGCTATGCCCGCTATAGATATAAACATACTTTTGGGTATATTTTTCTGAGGGTTTACAATTTCACCGCCCAGGTGGCATACATTATAATACCCAAGATAGCTGTACACTGTTTTAATGCTTGCCAGCCCAAGCAAAGCGGCAAAACCTGTATCAACAGTAATACCGTCATTAGCATGCAAAACAGGCTGCATAAAATTACCGTGTGCCATACCGCTGCCTATTATCCATACAATAGTACCCAGCACACAAACCCATAGCAGCACACTTATTTTTCCTATCGCTTCAATCTTCCTGTATAGCAACAGTACAATTAGCACCACTACTCCTCCGCTAACCATTCTTGCCTGCGCACCGCTTATACAAACTATATAACCAAAATACTTTGCAAAACCTATGGCAGCCGAGGCTATTACAAGGGGTGCCTGTATCATTGTTTGCCAAACAAACAAAAAGCTCATTAACCGCCCCCACTTTGGCCCGTAACCTTCTTTTAAAAAATTGTAACTCCCACCTGCCAGCGGAAAAGCAGCGCCAAGTTCGCTGCAAACCATAGCATCAATAAAAGCAAGAAAAGCACCCGCAAGCCAGGCGTATAAAAAAGCAGGGCCTTTCATGGTTTCGGCCACAATACCCAATACAACAAAAGGGCCTATACCTACCATTTCTGTCATATTAATGGCGGTTGCCTGTAATAAGCTTATTTTACGTGGTAAAGTGCTTGCACCCATGTGTAATTACGCAATAATAGCGTTTATTTGTTGTATACTTTTATGAATAACGATAAAGCAGTGACAGAAAAAACAAAAGCTGGAAACATATACGAAGTTAATATAAGGCAGTACACGGCCGAAGGCACTTTTAATGCTTTTGCGCAACACTTGCCACGCCTCAAAGATATGGGTGTTGAGATATTGTGGCTTATGCCAATTACGCCTATAAGTGTTGAAAAACGCCTGGGCACCCTTGGCAGTTATTACGCGTGCAGCAGCTATACCGCTATTAACCCGGAGTTTGGTACAATGGCTGATTTTTTGGCCCTTGTTGCAGCGGTGCATGCACTGGGCATGAAGATTATTATTGACTGGGTTGCTAACCACACGGGCTGGGATCATGAGTGGACGCATGAGCACCGCGATTGGTTTGTATTGGATAACAATGGTGATTTTGTTGAAAAGCATGGCTGGCAGGATGTAATACACCTTGACTATACAAAAATTGACATGCGCAACGAGATGATTAAGGATATGCGCTTCTGGATTGAGCATTGCAACATTGATGGCTTTAGATGCGATATGGCCCATCTTGTACCACTTGAATTTTGGCTGGAAGCAAAACAAGAATGCGAAACAATAAAGCCTTTGTTTTGGCTGGCAGAATGTGACCATATTGAATATCATGCTGTTTTTGATGTTACCTATGCATGGGAGTGGATGCATGTAAGCGATAAGATTGTAAAAGGCAATGCATCCATTGCCCAAATGAAAGATGTTTTGTACAAATATTCACTATATCCCGCAGGGGCCAGAAAGCTGTATTTCACCGCAAACCACGACGAAAACACCTGGAACGGCACCGAATATGAAAAGTACCTGGGTGCTGCAAGGGCTTTTGCTGTGTTTACGCTTACATGGCCGGGTACGCCTTTAATTTACAGCGGGCAGGAACTGCCGAATGTAAAACGCCTGAAATTTTTTGACAAAGACGTTATTGACTGGAAGCCCACCATAGTATTGCACAATTTTTATAAAAGCTTTTTAGCGCTGCGAAAATCGCATACCTGCCTTAATGGCGATGTTGTACCATATATTGTAACCACCGTTTATGATGATAAAATTTTAGCCTACTTTCTTGAAGATGGCAACAGCAAGGTATTGGTGATACTAAATTTTTCACAGGTTGATAAACTGCATATCAACATACAACACCCCAACCTCGCCGGCGATTACATAAACATCAGTTCCGGGCTTGCCTACAATCTTAAAGAGACTGAACGGTTTGAGTTGCAGGCATGGGAATTTATGGTGTATGCCAGTGTTTAATCAAGACCCAAATCCCCGCAAATAGTTTTCTCCGGTGTTATTTCCAATAACGGCATACCGCATTTATTGGCAATAATATTATTAATAAGTGCCTCAACCTCCACATGGGTTAGCGGGTGCAGGTTTATTATTTTCGCCTGCAGGTGCTTCCAAACTACATTGTGAAAATCCCCAACCGTGGTAATAAGCGATGCCTCCTTATTTGGAATGGTGATATTAAACTTCTTCTCCACTTCGTCAACAAGCTCTACCGTATCTAATCCCATAATGCTGTTTTAGTGGCGCTTATGATTTTCTTATTGGACTGGTTTTTGTTTTGGTGTCTTTAAAAAACATGCTAACCAACGAACAAATTGACGCCTTTTTCGCCGAATTTGAAAACGCCTTCAGTTCCCTTGATACAAAGAAAAGCGCCGAAGCGTATGCTGATACTTTTATTTCTGCTGGCCCTAAAGGCACAATTGCGCAAGGCAAGCAGGATTTAATAAACAAATCCGAACAGGCTGCAGCGTTTTACCGCAGCGTAGGCCAAAAGCGGGCAGAGATCATTTCCAAACAGCAAATGCCCATAACCGATGAATACCTGATGGTTACAGTACACTGGGGCGTTTATTTTGAGAAAAACGGCGATACGCCCGTTGAGTTTGATGTAACCTACGTTATACAGGAAAACTCAGGCCAGCCAAAAATAATCTTATTCATCACGCACCAGGACGAGCAGGAGGCCATGCAAAAACTTGGCCTGATACAAAACCAGGCTTAGCCATTTACCGGGTTGTAAACCCACTCCCATACATCGCCATCTTCAGGGTCGGCCACCGTTCCATTGAAGATGAAATTATTCTTTTGCAGCACACGTGTGGAGAAATTTGGCTCTGGCATTGTTCTCGCCGTAACAATAACGATTGGGTCTGTTTGCAATGCAAGGTCAACCAGTATTTTGCAAATTGCTGTGGCTACTCCTTTGCGCTGGTGCAGTTTCATGGTTCCGTAGGCAATTTCAACCTTCCCATCTACAGGTTGGCCTTTAAAAGCAGCACTGCCTATTATTTCGCCATCGCTCTCAACATAGTAACATAGCCACGGCGGGTTAAACCCAACGCGCTTGTAAAAATCAATACACATATAAATAGTGTCCTTGCAAAGAGGGTTATCTATAAATTGTCTGTTTTCTTCAGCAGTGGGGTATATTGTAAGGAGTTGCATGTAGCTACTTTTGTTTAAAATTTCATTTGCTGGCTCCACGTGCTGCCATAAAAACAGCCAAGCCTGAAAATAGCCAGTTGACTATAGTATAAATAACAAATAGGTACTGATCATAAATATGGGGCGCGAATATAAAAGCAACAAGAAAAGAAACAAGAATTGATAATATCAGCAAAACGATCGGCCCCCATACAATCATCCATACAAAACGCCACAATTTAGATATAGCTATTACCAAAAAAATAAAAAGGGACTGCAATACAAACGAAAATTCCAGGAAATCCGTTTCAAAATCACCATACATATGGGTGTATACCGAGCCGTTAAACCACCAAAAAATAACCAACCCAATATAAGCCGGGCTATATATAATTAGCCAATATAAAATACTCTTTTTCACAAAGGGATTTAAGGTTGTGTTTTCTGTACACATTTTAGACGTTATAAGAATATTCGCTGACTGTTCAACTCATCATTTGTTACAAGCTCGTTTATCCCAAATTTATCCGTTTTTGAAAGTTTTTTTACACTACAAAAGTTCGGCAAAACAAGCGCGCAGCACCTATGTTCTCTTATGCCTCCTCCTTTCGCTATTATCTTCTTTAAAACTATGTGCTCTTATTTTTTCTATCTTCCTATGTGTTTAGCATTGCATGCCATCATCATTGCCCATCCTCCGTACTAACCGGGAACCTGTAACCAGCAACTGGTATCCAGTTTCCACTTAAAACTCATCATCATATTTTACTTTATCATTATGCAGCCTTACATAGTCCACCGAACCTCCGCCCATAAATTCAAAATCAATCCCTACAATTTTAGTTTTAAATACCGGGCCGGCAATAGTGTAAACCGGTTTGTCATCAACATAAATTACAGCCTTGCCATTTTTGCTTTCAACTTTTAATTTTACAAATTTGCTGAAATCAACACCCAGGCCCGACATATCCTGCTGTTTACCGGACTTAAAGTAACTGGTAAAAAGCAGGTCTAATTGAGATTCACACCCCTTTGAGCACAGTGGTATCCATATCCCGCTCTCTTTACAAAGAATATAAATACGTGTTAACTGGCATATTGCTGAGCCTTCTTTATAATCACTTTTAAGCGATGTTTCAAGCGTAAAATCATCGGTATATATTTCTCCAAAATCGGGCGCATTGCAGATCAGTATCTTTGGCGGCTCCGGCTCCAGCGCAATATTATGTGCTTTAACCTGCTCCGCACTAACCCGCATTACCCCGTTTTTTATAAGCTCCTTTTTATCAAGGTATACCGGTGTGGGCGAATGTGCTATAATGGGTGTCCAGCCGTCTGTTTTTATCATCAGGTCGTGCTGCTTTACTATTTTGTTGCCTACAATTAATTTGGCGTGGTAATACTCAGGATAGTAATAAATGCTGGTATGCTGGTTGCCGTTGCGCGATACTTTTACCTGTTTTGTTGCATCCCACGACTGCTGAATTATTACCGAATCGTAAGGCGATTTTGAAGCATCATAATCAAACACAACCGAGTTGGGCAACCCCTGCGCTACTGTTGTTTTACTGCTAAAACTATAATCGGCGGGAATAATCTTTTCTTTATTGGCAGGTATGAAAAATAAGATACAGGGTAATGCTATAATAGCTGCGGCTATGCCAAGGCGTGTTATAAAAACGCTTCCCTTCTTCGCAACAGGTGTGGCGGGCTTTTCTACAATAGGTTGCTGTTGGGTTACTTCGGGCACAGGCGTTGCCGGTATATGCCCATTGCCATTCCTCATTTTAAATGAGCGCCAGTTTTCATAACCTGTAAACTTTACCAGCGTGTCAAGCGTGTGTGTATTGGGCAGGCTTTCGTATTTAACCTTGCCCCATAAACGTTTAAGAGTTACGTGGCTTATGCTAACACCTGTATCTTCCTGTATTTTTTCACTAAGCGCAATAAAATCGCCGTTGGTCCAATCGCCGCTGTCCCCCCAGCCGCTATGGGTTTCAACCAGCTTTTTAGCCTTTTCTATTAAAATTTCATCGGTAAGCATGCGTGCAATTTAAAAAGTTATACAGAATTAATTTTATCTTATTCGCAGTAAAAAATTCAACCAAAAGCAGCAATAGTTTTAAACCCCCTTCAATAGATGCACCCACCCACATGCTTTACACACCAAACCTGCTTAAAATTTTAAACTTTTTTCTCTTTACACCGTCCCACCAAAATTCATCAACAACTTTAAACTTCAAACAGTAAACTTTAAACTATATATCCCTTGTTCACCGCCTGTTCACTTTTGTTTTAACATGTACCAAGTTGTACATGCTGTGATTTTGGTCCGTTTCCATTCTCCGCCAATTTTACACCCTCAATGGCCTATAGATTGGAAAAATTAGCGCGACAAAAAAAAATTGACATGAACCCCCGGGAAAAGGGGCCAACGCCTCAAAATGTGAAACAAAAACAACCGGCACTGCTTATCAGACACATTTTTTAGATTCAACTGGCTGGCTTTTACAAACTCGTTTCACATCCCGGGTTCATGTTAATTAACTTAGACAACAATTTTTATAAAAACCGGACAACAATTTTTATAAAAAATATGCCTGTAATAAAAAAATTAAGCATCTTTTCGTTTGCCATCGGGCTATTGGGTATAGTTGTGCTGCAATGTATTTACAGCGCACCCCGCCCCGTTATAATGCCTATTGTGCCCGTATGGCTGGGCCCGGCAATTATTTGGGGCTACCTGTTTAACCTGGGTTTTGTTTTTGTGGCTGCCGCCCTTTTAACCGGCAGAATGGCCAAACAGGCTGCCCTGCTATTCGGCGCATTTATGCTTGTTTCCTTTCTATTCTTCCATACCCCGGCTGTTTTATCGCTGTACCCAAATCACTTCGGCTCCTGGACAGATGCCTTAAAGGCGCTTGCCCTTAGTGGTGCAGGTTTTGTTATTGCCGGTTTTTACCCCCAACAGCCGCAAGGCGGCCTTTTTCGCCTGCTTGATAAAATGTCGCCCGTTGGTCCGTACTTTTTTGGTATTATGATGGTCATTTTCGGTTACGACCACTTTATATACCTGCAGTTTGTTGAAACCCTTGTACCAGCCTGGATGCCCGGTGGTGCCCCTTTTTGGACCTATTTTGCCGGTGCCGCCCTTATGGCTGGTGGTTTAGGTATGATACTAAACATACGGCTGGCTGGCATACTTTCAGGTGCAATGATATTTTTATGGTTCATACTCTTACATATACCGCGTGCTTTTGTCGACCCCCACGGCAACCAAAGCAATGAGTGGACAAGTGTGTTCGAGGCGTTAGCCTTTAGCGGGGTGGCATATTTAATTGGGACAAAGCCCAAACGCATAAAAGGTAACACAGCCCGGCAGGGAATTGCCATCACACAAGGCCAGGGAAGGGCGGCCGTGTAGTGGTGGTTAATTTCCCGCCAGGTTTTTGTTAAGGAAAGAGGTTGGCCTGCGCCAACCTTTTTTATCGCCCGGCAAGTACCCGGAAAAAAAAGCCAAAATATGCACAAACGACGCCATTTTATAGCCATTTCGTAGCCAAAAAATAGCCCTCTTTTAATCGTAACACGTTCATTATCTGTATATTGCATTTTTTCAAGCCTCATATTATAATTTTTAAAATACCAACCCCGCCACCGCTGTTTTCGTACCCACAGGTGTTTACTTTCATGTTTAATACTTTTACAGCTGTCATAAACCCCCTTCGTTTTTTGCTTTTCAAACTAAGAATTGTAAACTGTTATTTCCTTCATCTGCGTTCATCCCTTTATCCCGGCCTATCTGCGTTCCATTCTTTTACCGCTTTAGCGGGACGCGCCTTCTTCCCTCCTTTAGAGCCTGTCCCGATGACATCGGGAGGATGGGGGCTAACTTCCCCCTTCGCTCCAATAACTTGAAACTTCAAACTGGAAACTTGAAACCTTCCTTTTCTCCGCTCCAATAACTGGAAACTTGAAACTGGAAACGTGAAACTTTCCTTTTCTTTCGCTCCAATAACTTGAAACTTCAAATCGGAAACTTGAAACCTTCCTTTTCTCCGCTTCAATAACTGGAAACTTGAAACTTGAAACTTGAAACTCTCCTCTCCCCATACTTATATATAAAAACCACTGTTTTGTCCGCTAAAAAAGCAAACTATTTTTCCACAAAATAGCACCCAAAGCTATACCCGCCTATTGAATAATGTTTTTATACGGCCCGCATATTTTTACCTCGCCGGCATGCGTTAATATTGTGTATGAAAAAAATTTTGCCTTGGTTAATAATTATTTTGGCAGCCTGTAGCAAAAACTACAATAACAACCCGGCCAATAATATACCACCCAACGCAAAATTTACTTTCACGGGTGATTCCGCCACGCCCGAACAGGTGGTGTTCACTAATCTCTCCACCAGCAACACACCCTTTCGCTGGAGCTTTGGCGACAGCACCTTTGCAACCGTATACAGCAACGCTCCTGTATCCCATGCTTATGCTGATTCTGGCACTTATACCGTAACCCTAACGGCCTATTCCGCAACCGACTCTGCCAGTTATACCCAAAAAGTCAGCGTTATACCCGTAAAAACACGCCTGCTTGGGGTAAGCTTTACCA
>Ga0206806_1036_pt1 | contig 33982 bp, 14 predicted proteins | sample Alteio_BWOrgCont_60_FD_152911 | JGI IMG/M metagenome (GOLD analysis project Ga0206806, IMG submission 152911) | Enriched cells from forest soil in Barre Woods Harvard Forest LTER site, Petersham, Massachusetts, United States -... | ecosystem: Environmental > Terrestrial > Soil > Temperate forest >... | reverse complement strand
CAGAAAGGTGAAACAAACGGTACGTTCCAGTTTGAAAGTCCGGGTATGCAAAAATACCTGCGTGAGTTAAAGCCGGATAAGTTTGCCGATCTTATTGCGATGAACGCGCTGTACCGCCCCGGCCCAATGGCTTATATACCGCAATATGTTGCACGCAAACATGGCCGCGAAGAGGTAGTATATGATATTGCGGATATGAAAGAATACCTCGAGGAAACCTACGGTATTACAGTGTACCAGGAACAGGTAATGCTGCTTAGCCAAAGCATTGCGGGTTTTAGCAAAGGCGATGCTGATGTACTACGAAAGGCAATGGGCAAAAAGCAAAAGAGTGTGCTGGATAAAATGAAAAAACAGTTTATTGACGGCGCATCAGCAAAAGGCCATAACCCCGAAGTGCTTGAAAAGGTATGGACAGACTGGGAAGCATTTGCACAATACGCATTTAATAAATCACACTCTACATGTTATGCGCTGGTGGCTTATCAAACAGCCTATTTGAAAGCGCATTACCCCGGTGAATACATGAGTGCCGTGCTAAACCACGCAGGCGCCATTGAAAAGATAACTTTCTTTATGGAAGAGTGCAAGCGTATGGGTATAAAAGTACTGGGGCCGGATATAAATGAATCACTAAAAGGTTTTGCCGTAAATAAAAAAGGAGAGATACGATTCGGACTGGGTGGCTTAAAAGGCGTAGGCGAAGCAGCCATTGAAAGTATTATGCTGGATCGTGAGAAGAGCGGCAACTACAAAGATATTTTTGAATTTATAAAGCGTGTAAACCAACGTACCGTAAATAAAAAATCGCTGGAAAGCCTTATCTATTCCGGCGCTTTTGATTGTTTTAAAGAGCAGCACCGGGCACAATATTTCTTTGTTCCCAGCGGTGATACAAAAAGCGGGCTTGAACGGATTATAAATTTTGGCAACCAGGTGCAGGCCAATAAACAACAAAGCAGCAACAGCCTTTTTGGTGACACAGTAATGGCTGAAATACCAGCGCCCAAACTGCCCAATTGCGAGCAATGGACGTTAACCGAACTGCTTGATCATGAGAAGGAAGTTACAGGCATGTTTATGAGTGGCCACCCGCTTGACCATTTTAGGTTTGAGTTGAAGTATTACGGTATTATGCCGCTGGGTGAGTTTAATGAAATAAAAGACTCAAGTACATTAATTTCCGCAAGCATAAACAGGAGCTACCGCATTGCGGGGCTGGTAATTGATGCACAGCACCGCGTAACACGTACTGGCAGGAACTTTGGCAGCATGACGATTGAAGATTTTAGCGGTAAAACAGAACTGATGCTGTGGAGCGATGATTATATAAAATTTAAGGATTATCTTGATAAAGGTAAAAACGTACTTGTGTATGGCTATTTTAAACAGCGCTTTAATAGCCAGGAGTATGAGTTTAAGGTTACTCAATTGCACCTGCTTGAAACAGCGAAACAAAACCTTACAAAACAATTGGAAATAACCATGCTGCCGGCAGCCATTACGCCAAACTTTGTTGAGTTTGTTGATAAAAATGTGCGCAGTAACCCGGGCAAAACACAGGTGAGGTTTAACATTCTTGAACCATTAGAAAATTTAAAGGTTAGCATGTACACGCTTGAGAAAGGGCTTACCATGAATGAAGAACTGGCAGATTTTTTATTGGATAATCCTGATGTGGAAGTGAGTGTGGGGTTGATGGAAAGATAATTCAATTGCGGATTGGCGATTGCGGATTGCAGATTGGATTGATGGATGATGAAAGTAGCGGGCAAATGAATTTGTTGCCAAAGGCAACAGCATAAACCTGCGAAACTGCAAGTTTCGCAGAGCATAGGCATAGGTGGCAGTTGGATTGATAGAGAGGTAGTTATTGCAAAGAATATTGTAACTGGTATATTTATGCGATGCATTTTAACCTTAATTGGACTTGTTTTGTCGTCATGTTTATTTGGACAGGACACGTTAATTATTAGGGATAAAAACACTGATACAACAAAGGTAACAGACGTCACGTTTGAGCCAAAGCAATATTATTACCAGTATGACAGCAGTAACGGTAGTCTGTCCTTGAATCTAGATAAAGGGTTTGTTGATACATTTTCTACCGGCACGGGCAAGTTTCGTGTTAGGGCTGCTAATGGTTCTTGCGTTGTTGAGTATTTAAAATCAGGTAAATGGGAGAGCAATTTTAATTTTGACCTTACGTATTATGGTTTTGATGTAACAACAGACATAAATGGCGACGGATACAAAGATTTTGTGAGCGAGTACAAGCGGTATGGGGATGTTTACTTTTTTCTACCTGGAGAAAACAAATTTAATGATTCAGTCAATTGTTCAACGTCATATGACTGGACGCTATTGGATACAGCAAGAAAAATATTTTTTGATGTTAACGAAAATAAACTAATGTTTCCTGTAACATCAACACTATATACTTTTTACGGCATAAACAGGAGCGATCTGTTTAACTTACGTGTTATTTTTAACCAGGATGATGATTATACTATTACAAAAGAAGTATTGTATAGCGGCAATGGAGAAAACACCGTTATAGAAACAATTATACCAAAGAAGAAAATGAGTGTTACCGATTTCGATTATAAACAATTTTGGTTACAGCGCTATAAAAAATTAATATCTGTTGCTAATAAAGAACGGAGTTTGCAATTGAAGAAATAAGGCTTGCAAAAAAGCCAACCCATCATACCAAAATACACTTCATGAAAGCAATTGCATTTGCATTATTGATAATTGCGTTGGCAATTGAACCTGCCCGTGCGCAGCAGCATTTTGCCAAATGGAATGATACGGCGTTAGTTCTTGATAACGGCATGGTTACCCGCATTATAAAGCTGCCATCATTAACAGGCAGTTTCCTAACTACTTTATATAAGCCCGCAAATGGAGATTTTAGATATTTTCAAAAGACCAATACAGATTTTCAGTTTGAAGTTAACGGCATCGTTTATTCAGGGAGAAGTAACTGGAAGCTGATAAAAGTTAATCAGATTAGCGATACAAAAGGTGGTGATGGCGCGTCCGTTACATTGCAAAGCGCAGATAATAAAATACAGGTGTCCGTTAATTTTTTATTGTACCCCTCATCACCAGCAATTCGCAAAAGTATAACGGTAAAAAATCTTACCAACGATTTATTTAAGCTGGAGTCCCCGGATATTGAAAAATTTGAAGTAGAGGAATATTCGGCATCAACGTTTAGCTGGGTTTGCCACGACTATGGCAGAAGGCGCTCAATAGGGCCTTATGAAAGCAACCTGCAGGATGCGCTTATTACTGTGCACAACAGCGACTGGCAACAAGGCATTGTTATAGGCAACGAGGCTGCCGGTGTAGTAAAAAGAACATCTGTATTTTGGGAAGAACTTACTATTTGTACAGGGCTTACACATAAAGATGCGCGTTACCCATTCAGGAAATGGATAAAGCCCGGTGAATCTTTTGAAACACCACAGGTTTTTACAATGGTGTACAATAATCATAAAGACCCTGATGAGATACTGAATACCGATGTTGCAGATTTTGTACGAAAGTATATGGGCGTTCGCCTTTTTGAATTAAAACAAAAGCCCACGTTTGTTTACAATACCTGGGAGCCATTTTATACCAACATTAACGAAAAGCTGGTGATGGAAGTAGCTAAAGCTGCTGCTGATGCGGGCATGAAAGAATTTATTATTGATGATGGCTGGGAAACAAATTTTGGCGATTGGGAAATTGATAAGAAAAAATTCCCCAATGGTTTAAAACCAGTGTTTGATTATATACGGTCGCTTGGTATGAAACCTGGGTTATGGATAAGTATTGGCAGCGCCTCACCCGGCAGCAAAGTTTTTAAAACCCACCCTGAATGGTTTGTATTAGATGAGCATGGCAGCTATACCAACCTCCACACGGCCGGCAGCGGCATACGCACGGCTTGTTTTGGTACCGGATGGTACCATTATATAAAAGACATACTGCTAAAATTATCTGTTGATTACGGCCTTGAATATATGAAGCTTGATTTTACTGTGGTAACCAGCCCATACAGGTATGATCATACGCAGTCGGGCTGCTATGCTTTAAACCATAGCGGCCATAAAGATCATAATGAATCGTTGTTTACAAACTATGAAAAGGTATGGCAGCTTTTTGATGAATTGCATGCTGCAAAACCAAATCTTTTTTTAGACTGCACTTTTGAAACAATGGGTGGCCTGCAGTTGATTGATTATGCACTTGTAAAACATGCTGAAGGCGACTGGCTATCCAACTACGGCATGCCAAATGAATTAACTGATTTGAGGATAAGGAATATGGCCTGGTGGCGTTCCCCTGCTATACCTGCAACTGCGTTGGTAATTGGCAACCCCGAAATGCAGGACAGTGGCTGGCAAATGCACATTAAATCTATTGCAGGCGCCTTGCCTATTATGCTGGGCGACCCAAGAAAATTGACCGGAACAGACCTCGCAAAATACCGCGCCTGGGCAGACTGGCTGCAGCTTATGCAGAACAAATATGACATTATGAGTTTCAGGCAGGATGTTAACGGTTTTGGCGAACCGATGGAAGGCATGTGGGATGGCTACCAGCGTATTAATACAGATACAAAGGCCGGTGGCATTATCGGCATATTCAAACATGGTGCAACGGAAAATGAAAGGCAGGTAACCATATTAAACCTGCTGCCCGAAAAAATGTATACGGTGCGTAAAGCTGTTTCAGGTGATGTTGTGCTAACTGTTACGGGTGCGCAGCTTGCAGCAACTGGATTTAGGGTTTCTATAAATGAGCTTTATGGAGGAGAGTTGTATGAGGTTTCATCGGAGTAAAGAAAAATAATTTATTCTTATCCAGGCTAACTATTACGGCACTCATTAAAAAGGCGATGAAAATTAGTCTAATTTAATTTTGCAAACAAGGGCATTCCAATTAGGATGAAATATATGTTGCCAAATATCTTAAACAAATCTTTAACCCACTCTTACGTGCTAAACAATTAATTCATAGCTATATTCGTTTTATTGGTTCTTCCGCATATTTCCCTAACCTCAAACCAAATCACATGAAGATTTTCACCACTATTTTGTCAGTAGCCGTTGTGCTGGTGTGCCAGGCACAAACGCAAAGCACTTTAACCGCAACCTCAACACCTAAAACCGGTGAGGTCATTACATACGTGTATAAGCCACATGCCGGGCTTGTGTTGCCGGAAAAAATGGTGGCGTCGGTGCTTTACTTCAACAGTGGCTACTTTAACAATATCGTCCTTCCACTAATTAAGGGTGCGTCGGGTTATAGATTTGCTTTCATTGCGCCTGATTCTGTTTCATCATTCCTGGTTTGTATTGCAGACAGCAGCAAAAGTGTGATTGATAATAATGCTGACAAAGCATTTACTATCACGCTGGCCGATAAAACCGGTAAGAAGTTTGTTAACGCCGATGTATCTGCAGCATGGCTGTTGTCTAACTATGGTGCTTACGTTTTTAAAATTACACCTCCTAAGGGTTACATTACAGGCTTGTACAAAGCCGCTTTTGCCGCAGACCCATCTGCGAAAAAAGACTACTACATCCCCTATCTCCAGGCACTTAACGGAGACGATAAAAACGCTGCCAGGCCACTGATAATGGCCTATGCAAGAAAACTAATGGCCGGTAAACTCACCGAAAGTTCCTTAACGGATGTAATAAACCTATACCGGTTGGCCGGGGAAAAAGACAGTGTGCAGCGTGTTGAAAAACTGCTCGTAACTGGCTACCCTAAAGGAGAGTATGCAAAAAGCCAATTTCTAAATGCAATATCTGCCCAAACTGAACACAGCGTTCAAAAGTACCTGGCTTCAATGCAGGAGTATATCAGCACTTTTGGGGATTCATCTGCAGTTGTGAAAGACAACTTCTACATTATGATCATATCTTACGCTGCCGACCAGAAAGACTGGCAAACGCTTAATAAATATGATGCGCTGGTTAACGACAAGACCCGGGTTGCAGGCTTATACAACAATATTGTCTGGGGGTTGTCAGGACAACATATTAATAATGCAGGAACCGATCTTGACATGGCTGCATCATTATCGCAAAGGGCGTTACAAACTATAAGCAGCAAAATAGCATCTGCATCGTCGCCCGATGAAAAACAGCCATGGCAGTCAGCTTTCGATACATACGCCGATACATACGCACTTATTTTATATAAGTTGGGTAAGTTTGACTCGGCTTATTACTATGAAAACGCGATTGATAAAAGTAATTTTTATGACGGCGGCAGGGAGTTATTAGCAAGTTGTATTGAAAAAATAAAAGGGCCGGAGGCTGCAAGGCAATACATTGAAGGAGAATTGCTGGCAGGCTCATCCTCCACTCTATTACAGGAACAGTTGCAAAACATTTATAAGCAACTAAATATACCCGCAGAAGAATTCAGCAGGATAAAGGCAAAGTCTGATGCCGTTGCAAAAGAAAAAGCAATAAAGGAAATTGTTGCATTGCTTGGTTCAACACAAGCTAAAAATTTTTCACTGAAAGACCTGGAGGGAAATACGGTAACACTGGCGTCGCTGCGCAACAAAGTTGTTGTGCTTGATTTTTGGGCTACCTGGTGCGGACCTTGCCGTGCATCCTTTCCAGCCATGCAGGAAGCTGTTACAAAATATAAGGATGATAAAGATGTGGTGTTTTTGTTTTTAGATGTTTGGGAAGATGGCGATGAGGCTGCAATACGCAAAAATGGCGCTAAGTTTATACGGGATAATCATTATACTTTCAGGGTGTTGGTAGATCACCAAAGCAAAGTGCCACCAGTATATAAAGTTGTGGCTATACCTACCAAGTTTATTATTGACCGTAAGGGTAATATTGTATTTATGGGGCATGACATAAGCGATATGCCTGCTGCCATTGAAAATGCAAAGCAGAGTTAATAAAAAGCTGTTCCGAAAGGTGCTGAACGTGGTAGGGGCAAAAAACTTATTTCTGGTTAACAACAGTTTCAATAACCAAAAAGTAAGCTTCTTCCGGGCAACTTATTTGTACAGTGTCTGTGTCCCAAACACCCAGGGCATCGCGCTTTGTAACGGTTGTATTATTTACCTGTATACTGCCTTCAATAACAAAAATAAACAGGCATTTATTTAATGGGTTGAAGCTGTAATTTAATTGTTGGCCTGCATCAAAATAACCGAGTGATAGTTTGGCGTTTTGGTTTATCCAGCAATGTGCCTGCCCTTCTTCTGATGAAATAATGGTGGTAAGCTTGTTCTTTCCTTTTTCTTTGGGAAAATGCCGCTGCTGGTAACGGGGTATAATGTTTTGTTGCTTGGGCTGTATCCATATCTGCAAAAAGTTTACATCATCCTCGCCAATGTTGTATTCTTCATGCTTAAGGCCGCTGCCCGCGCTCATTATCTGCACGCCACCTTCTTCAATAACAGTGCTGTAACCCATGGTGTCTTTATGGTTCATTTTACCCTGCAGCAGTATGGAAATTATCTCCATGTTTATATGCGGGTGTATGCCAAAGCCTTTGCCCGGTTGCACATAATCATCATTAAAAGTTATAAGCGTACCAAATGCACTTTTAACGGGATTGCTGTAATCGCTGAAGCTGAAATAAAAATTGCTTTTAAGCCAGCCGATATCTTTGGTGCCTTTATCCGCAGCAGAAAAATAATATGATTGCATAGGTAAAATATTATATCAAAAGTAGAGTGGTTTATTTTCAAAACAAATTACGCGGTGTTATATTTTCAAATCGGCGTGGCCAACTCTGCTTCCAGGGATGTTATAAAGTATCTTCGCACAATGAATTGGTGGCGAAGACTTTTTAAAAAACAAGGCGATGCAACTGTAAAACCGGCGCAAATTACGTTTAAAGAAAGGCTGGCAGCCTTACGCAACCTGCCTGCTTTTTTTAAACTCGTGTGGCAAACCAATCCATGGCTAACGGTTGCCAATGGCGTATTGCGTATTATTCGTTCTACGTTACCGCTTGCAATATTATACGTAGGCAAACTTATAGTTGATGAAGTGGTGCAGTTAAGTCATGCAAAGCCTCATGGCGCATCTTCCGGCATGCACATCTGGCAATTGGTTGCGCTTGAGTTTGGCCTTGCAATTCTTTCAGATGGCCTAACACGGCTGATAACCCTGCTTGATAATTTGCTTGGCGACCTTTTCTCTAATTATACTTCCGTTAAAATAATGGAACATGCTGCCACGCTTGATCTTGACCAGTTTGAAGACTCCGTTTTTTATGATAAGCTTGAAAGGGCAAGGCAGCAAACCATAGGGCGCACTATATTGCTTAGCCAGGTGTTAAGCCAGGTGCAGGATCTTATCACGATGGGGTTTTTAGCTGTGGGGCTTATGGCTTTTAACCCGTGGCTGATACTACTGTTGCTTGTTGCTATTATTCCCGCGTTTTTGGGCGAATCGCATTTTAACGATCTTAACTATGCACTTACCCGCAGGCAAACACCGGAGCGCCGCGAGCTGGATTACATACGCTACCTCGGCGCAAGCGACGAAACTGCCAAGGAGGTGAAAATATTTGGGCTTTCCGGCTTTCTTGTTGACCGTTTCAAGCTGCTGTCAAGCAGGTTTTGCCTTGCTAACCGTAAACTTGCAACACGGCGTGCTGCCTGGGGCACTGTGTTTGCCATGCTTGGCAGTTTGGGTTATTATGGTGCCTATGTTATTATCATTATCCGCACTATAAATGGCCAGCTATCTATTGGCGACCTTACATTTTTAGCCGGCTCTTTCAGGCAGATGCGCAGTTTGCTTGAAGGTATTCTTACGCGTTTTACAAGCGTATCGCAGGGTGCCATCTACCTGCGCGATTTTTTTGAGTTTTTTGAGATAAAACCGCGTATCATTATTAAAGCGAATGCACGCCCTTTTCCGCGTCCTGTAAAACTGGGCTTTACTTTTGAGGATGTTGGGTTTAAATACCTGCATACTGAAAATTGGGCAAACCGGCACCTGAATTTTACGCTTCATCCAGGCGAAAAGCTGGCACTGGTTGGAGAAAATGGTGCAGGTAAAACAACGCTTGTAAAACTGCTCGCCCGCCTGTATGACCCAACAGAAGGCCGTATATTATTGGATGGGCATGATTTGCGCGAGTATGATCTCGCTGATTTACGTGCCAACACAGGCATTATTTTCCAGGATTATTTGCGGTACCAAATGAGTTTTTCGCAAAACATAGCTGTTGGCAACATTTCTGAAATTGATAACGAGCCTTTAATTGAGGCATCTGCTAAAAAAAGCCTTGCCAACCTGCTGGCTGAAAAACTGCCAAACAAATTTAACCAGGCATTGGGGAGACGCTTTAATGATGGAGTGGAACTTTCCGGCGGTGAATGGCAAAAAATTGCACTTGCCCGCGCTTATATGCGTGATGCGCAGTTGCTTATTCTTGACGAGCCTACATCTGCCCTGGACGCACGCGCAGAATACGAAGTATTTCAGCGCTTTGCCGAACTTACAAAAGGTAAAACAGCGGTTTTGATTTCGCACCGTTTTTCTACCGTTCGTATGGCCAACCGGATATTAGTTCTCGAAAAAGGGCAACTAACAGAAATAGGAAGTCATGAAGAATTATTGGCCAAAAACGGGAGTTACGCAGAATTATTCCACTTGCAGGCAATGGGTTACAGGTAAAAACAATGCAACACGAAAACTATTAACACAGCCATTTATTTAAACAACAGATCAAATTTGCCGGTTATGGCAAGTTTGTCCTTGCCAAGGCTAAAGTTACCGTTGTATTCTCCACTTACTTCGGGCGCAGTCAAGTACAGGGTGCAGCAGTCAAAATAAACATTGCCATACCCTGTTGCACGTTGGGTTGTCCATGGCGAAAGCGTATCAGTTCTTACAGAATAATTTATTGAATCTGAATATTGATAACTGGCCCAATTCTGCTGGTAAAACCAAAAACAGTTGACATCAATTTTTTGCAGTTTGTTTTCTACAGAAAAATTAAAAGTGCTGCTGCCCCGGTTAAAATTTATTGATGTAACCTGCATGCACGCATTGTTTATAGATACCGAAACTGCGGATGTTTTATTTGGCCGGGCTGTTAAAGGGTTGTTGGTAGCTGTATTGGCACTATTCACCGGTTCGCTGCTGTTTTTGTTGCAAGCGGAAACAAGCAAACAGATTATTATTAAATGCAACAGATTTTTCATATTACAATTAATTAGCCCTAAGTTACTGTCTTTGGCTTATATCATAACATTAAATGTTTGTTGCTTTCAAGTTTAATTTCTAATCTCAATACAGTTGTCAATTGCAAGAAAAATAGCTAAAATGCAAGCACTACACCATTTTTCAAGGCTTCCTCATATTTGCGCTTATCAAATTTGTACAGGTATGGCGACCTGTGCGGGCCTATACTGCGTTGTTCGTTAAGCCGTTTAATAATACCCAGGGATAAAAGCCTTTTAGGGAAATTTCTGCGGTCAAGCTTTTTACCTAAAATTGTTTCGTACAATACCTGTATTTCGGGCATGGTAAATTTTGCAGGCAATAAATTATACCCAATAGGTTGGTGGTAGATTTGTAACTGCAGCATTCTTAATGCAGAAGAAACCATTTCGTTGTGATCAAACAGCAGCGGCGGCAAAGCATCAATATCGCACCATTGCAGGCTTTCGGTAAATGCGTCGGTTTGCAGCACAACCTGGCTGTATTCAACAATGGCATAATAACCAACTGAAATAGTGTGGTCTAATAACCAGTTATCACTTGCCAGTTCAACACCAAAAGTTTCTTCAAAGCTTTTAACATCAAACGTTTTTAATTTTGCGCGCCCGGGGTTGCCGAAGGTGTAAAATTGCTGCAAAAAAACGCTGTGCAAAGCGGTCCGTTCTTCCAAAATTCGTCCTGCCGCCTGCGTTAATGTTTCACCCCTTTTTATATAGCCGCCGGGCAGGCAGCAGCCGTCTAAAAACGACGGTTTTATCAGCAGCATTTTCAATTGCTGGTCGTGGTAGCCAAAAATGGCGCAATCTATTGATACATGGGGCAGGTATTCCCTGTAACCATGCAAAATAAAATCCCTCGCTTCTTTTATGCTGCTCATAGCCCCAAAATAAATTTTATTGGTTAATTGTGCGCAATGTAAATATTTTCCCATTATCTTTATTGTGTATTTTTACACAATACATAATTAGTCCTTCAAAATGTAACTGCATGATACAACGATCTCAGCGCCGAAACTTCTTATTTTCTTTTCTTATTATTATAGCCGGCATAACAATGCTGCTCTCCTTTAAAAAAGATCCGGGTAAACACGGTCCCGGTACCCCGGTATCGCAGCCGTCACTGGATACGGAAGAAAACCGCTTTACCAAAGTGGTGCTGGCTGAAAAGCTTGATGAGCCGCTTGCCATGGAAATATTTAAAAATGGCAAGGTATTATTTATTGAAAGAAAGGGTAACATGAAAATGTATGACCCCGCTACTAAAAAAACAACCATTGTTGCCACCATACCTGTAAGCACAAAATATACTGATAAACAGGGGCATAAAACCGAAGCAGAAGATGGCCTGCTTGGTATTACCCTTGACCCCAACTATTACAAAAACCACTGGATATATTTATACTACTCCCCTGCCGGCGATATTTCAGAAAATATTTTAACACGGTACGAGTTTGCAAATGATAAGCTTAACCTGGCATCAAAAAAAATATTGCTGCATGTGGTAACACAGCGGGAGCAATGCTGCCATACAGGTGGCAAAATGGATTGGGATGCGCAGGGGAATTTATTTTTAAGTACCGGCGATAATACAAGCCCGCGTGCCACAGTATATAGCCCCAGTGATGAAAGACCGGGAAGAAGCCCCTGGGATGCACAAAAATCGTCTGCAAATACAAATGACCTTCGCGGCAAAATACTGCGCATACATCCTGAGCCGGATGGCACTTATACCATACCAAATGGCAACCTTTTCCCAAAAGGCACGGATAAAACAAGACCTGAAATTTATACAATGGGTTTACGTAACCCATATACCATTTTTGTAGATAAGCATACCGGCTACTTGTATTGGGGCGAGGTCGGTCCTGACGCAGGAAAAGATTCTGCAACCCGCGGCCCAAAGTCGTACGACGAATACAATATTGCAAAAAAAGCAGGCTTTTTTGGATGGCCATATTTTAACGGCGACAACCGTGCCTTTACAAAGTTCGATTTTGCAACAGGTACGTCAGGCGAAAAATGGAACCCTGAAAAGCCTATCAATACTTCGCCCAACAATACTGGCTTAAATGAGTTACCCCCTACGCAGCCTGCATTTATATGGTATGCGTACGATGCATCAAAGGAGTTTCCTGTGTTAGGCGTGGGTGGCCGCTGCGCTATGGCGGGGCCGATATTTTATAATGACGATTTTAAAGGCGCAAAGCAGGTATTTCCTTCATACTACAATGGTAAGTGGTTTATTTTTGAGTGGATGCGTGACTGGATAATTACGGTTAGCATGGACAAAGACGGTAATTATAAAGGCATGGAACGTTTTATGCCGCATACAAAATTCAGCCACCCCATGGCCATGAAGTTTGGGCCTGACGGTGCACTGTATGTGCTTGAATATGGCCAGGGCTGGTTTATGCAGAACGATGACAGCAAGCTGGTACGTATTGATTTTAGTTCCGGACCGCGCAAACCGTTAATTGCAGTCTCTGCAGATAAAATGGAAGGCGCATTGCCGTTGCAGGTAAACCTGTCGTCGGACGGTACGAAGGATTATGATAATACGCAGCTTACTTACCAATGGAAGGTTACTTCTGCCAGCGGTGCTTTCAACAAAACGTTTAGTGATCCGAATCCTTCTATCACGTTTGATAAACCTGGTGCATACAAGGCCGTACTGACTGTAACTAATGAGAAAGGTTTGAGATCAACTGCTTCACTTCAGTTAAATGCGGGTAACGAAGCCCCTGCAGTTAGCATTGATATTGTAAACAGCAACAAATCATTCTACCTGCCCAATACGCCTTTTAATTATGTTGTTAACGTAACCGACAAAGAAGATGGTGAAGTTGGTAAAGGCATTTTGCCTGCGAATGTTAGTGTTAGCATAAATTATGTTGGCGATGCATCTTCTGTTGCGCCTTTGCCTGCAGGCCACCAGCCGCCTGAAGATCTAACTTCATTTATGGCGGGCAAAAACCTTATTGCTCAGAGTGATTGTAAAAGCTGCCACGCGCCAAACAAAAAAATTATCGGGCCCTCATACATGTCAATATCGCAGAAATACAAAAGCGATGCAAAGGCATATACAAAACTCCCCACAAAAATAATAAATGGTGGTAATGGTGTGTGGGGCGATGTGGCTATGGCTGCGCACCCGCAGCTATCAAAGTCAGATGCCCAGGAAATTGTAAAATATATTTTAAGCCTTGCAAAGCCCAAGCCAGCTGCCTTACCGTTAAGTGGCAGTTATACACCAAAAATTCCTGCTGATGCAAAAGATGGCGGTGTTGTTGTTATAAATGCTTCATATACCGACAAAGGTAACAAGGGCGCACCACGTTTAAACACCCAGCAGCAGCTTATATTAAGAACGCCGAAGATACCGGCAGGTACTGCAAAAATTTCGCAGGGGATACAAAAGTTCAAACTGCCCGACGGGCCTGAAATGGTTATCGCAATGGGCAACAAGTCAAACATGTCGCTCAGCAATATTGATTTTACAGGTATTGACAGCATTGGTTTTAGTGTTATTGCGCCTAAGGAGCAAATGTCAGCAGTCGGCGGCAAAATTGAGATACATCTTGATTCGCCATCAGGTACATTAATAGGTACCAGCCCTGAAATATTACAGGACAACTCATCTATTGCGCAAATAAAGCCAATGCCTGTAACAGCGGCGATAATGCCAACAACAGGTATGCATGATGTGTATTTTGTATTTACAAAAGATGGTTACAAAGGCGGGGCGTTATTTATTGTATTTGATGTAACGTTTAAGAAATAGAAATACATTGAACGCGGATTATAAGGATTAGGCAGATTAGCATGACTACTCAAAAAAATCCTGGATATCAGTACAATCCTTTCAATCTGCGTTCAATCAAAAAAAAACTTTTTTATGAATAACAGGAGAAGCTTTATAAAAAAAATGACTATAGGCGCTGCAGGTGCAGGCCTGGCGTCTGCTTTGCCTAAATGGCTATACGCAGAAACAGAAAAGAAAATGTTTTTTAAACTGGCTATTTCGCAATTTTCACTTGCCAGTGATTTTTGGGCGAAGAAACTTGACCCGCTTGACTTTCCATCGAAAGTAAAAAAGGAATTTGATATAGAGGGGCTTGACTATTGTTCCATGTTTTTTGCAGATAAAGCAAAAGACAGCACATTCTTAAATGAACTAAAAAAACGTTCTGCAGATGCAGGCACCTATAACCTGCGTATTATGATTGATGGCGAAGGTGTGTTAGGCGACCTTACAGAAGCGACGAGATTGAAAGCTGTAGAAAACCATTACAAATGGATTGATGCCGCTGCAACGCTTGGCTGCCCTATGATACGCGTAAATGTGGAAGGTGACGGAAACCCTGACGATGTTGCAAAAGCTGCAGTTGACAGCCTGGGCAGGTTGATTGAATATGGCAAGAAAGGCAATATTGATGTGATTGTAGAAAACCATGTAGGCATATCGTGCAATGCTGCATGGCTTGCAGGGGTAATGAAACAGGTTAACAGCAAACATTGTGGTACACTTGCTGATTTTGGCAATTTTTGCATTAACCGCACCAAGCCTGAGACTGCAACGATTGACGCATATATGAAAACAAAATGCCTGGAAGAATACGACCGCTACAAAGGCATTGCTGAACTTATGCCTTTTGCAAAAGGCATACACGCCAAAACACATTTGTTTGATGATGCAGGCAACGATAAGGAAACTGATTTTACAAAGATGTTCAAAATTATAAAAGACTCAGGTTTTAAAGGCTGGGCCAGCATAGAATATGAAGGTGGTTTACTAAAAATGTATAAACCAACGGATGGTTATCTTGGTAATGATGATGGTGTAAAAGCAACCAAAGCCCTGGTGCTTAAGGCTGCAGCCGCGGTAGCGTAATAAAATACATTGCTGCATTAAAATAGCTTGGCTAAACCATTAGGTTACGGGTAACACCCGAATTTACCGACTTTTATACCGAAGCTAAATTGATTTGGCGTATGTGTTTGAAAGTAAAATAAATGCAAGAGTAATACCCATTTGTAGCGGCCAAATACACCGTCGCTCATAACTTCAACGCTCAATGCCGGTGTGGTTTATAATGAGTTTAACCATACACGGACAAGTTGATCCGCTAAATGCCCCATTAACTAAATGTGGCCACATTTAGTTTTTATTAACTCATTTTTTGCCCTCACCTACAATTTTGCCTTTCCTGCCTATTTAACAATTGGTTTTTAAACCAAGAAGCTCTTCGTAGGTCAATAATGCATTAAAATTATTATAGTATGAAAAGATTAGTAACTCTATTTTCAGCCCTGTTTCTTATTGCAGGGCTGGCGTCGGCGCAAACTGCTGACTCTGCAGCCCACCATGGTTTTGGTGGCAGAAAAATGGCCATGCACCGCCGTGGTGGTTTTGATAATACGCACAGGCTTAATTTAACAGACGATCAAAAGAAACAGATGAAAGCTGCAAATGATGATTACCACAAGCAATTAGCAGCGCTGCAGGGCAACGATAAAATATCGCTTGGTGATTATAAAACCCAACTGGCTGCATTGCATAAAAGCCATCGTGAGCAGGTGAGCAGCATTTTAACTGATGACCAGAAAAAAATGATGGCAGACGGAAGGAAAAGATTTAGCGGGCGCATGCATAATGCAAACGCTGCAAATCTTGATAAGATGAAACAAAACCTTGGCCTTAGTGACGACCAGGTTGCCAAAATAAAAACCCAGCGTGAGCAGCTGCATACCCAATTGCAAAGCCTGCACAGCGACAGCACCCTGTTGCCTGCGCAAAAAAAGGAAAAAGTAAAAGAACTTTTTGCCGCGCAAAAAGAGGAAATAAAATCAGTGCTTACAGCTGACCAATATGCAAAATTACAAAGCCTGCAAAAACAACGTATCAACCGCATGCGGCGCATTGATGGCGATAAATTGCAGGTAAAATAAAATGTAAAGGCCGTTGCTAACAAAACCCAATACTTACGGTAATAAGTATTGTAATTACACCCAAATGGCCGCCCGGAAAGTTTTCCGGGCGGCCATTTTATTTTTCATGCAATAATTTTATTTATCCACCATTTCCTCGCTAAGAAAGTCTATATACTGTTTCTCTTTATCGGGATTTATTTTAATAGCAACAGAATGCTCTTTGCGGTCGTCCTGCAGATGTACTAATTTATCATTCTGCATGTTATCATCAACTAATACCTGCATTTCGTCATCCGCGGTTGCTTGTACGTTTATATGATAAACAGTATTATTAAACCTGTAATGAATTGTAAACCCTGGCCAGCCCGGCGGCAGGCACGGTTCAAAGCTTAACGTATTATGTTTACGTTTTAAGCCAAGTACCCATTCAATAATCAACTGGTACATCCATCCGGCTGAGCCGGTATACCATGTCCAGCCGCCACGGCCTGTATGTGGTGCAACACCATATACATCCCCTGCCATTACATAAGGTTCGGTTTTATAAACTGCAATTTCATCCGCATTGCCTCCGTGGTTTACCGGGTTTACCAATTGCAGCAATTCATAGCATTTATCCCTGTCGCCGGCCTTGGCAAAGGCCATAATGGCCCAAATAGCAGCATGGGTATACTGACCACCATTTTCCCTTACACCCGGCAAATACCCCTTAATATAACCAGGCTCAAGGCTTGATTTATCAAATGGCGGATCCAGCAATTGTATTATTTTTTCTGTCCGTTTAACAAGATGCGTATTTAACGATTCCAGTGCGGTGTGTACGCGGTCAACTTCACCCGCGCCCGAAATAACAGACCAGCTTTGCGAAATAGAATCTATACTGCATTCCTGGTTGGCTGCAGAGCCAAGTGGTGTACCATCGTCGAAAAATGCGCGCAGGTACCAATTGCCATCCCAGGCATTATCATTAATATTTTTGCGAAGCGTGTTAGCCTGCTCGCGGCATTCATGTGCAAACCCATCATCATTATGCAGGGCGGCAACTTCAGTAAAACCGTTCAATACCTCGTACAAGAAGAAGGCCAGCCAAACACTTTCACCTTTGCCATCTTTGCCAACCATGTTCATACCATCATTCCAGTCACCCGCGCCAATCAGCGGCAACCCGTGTACGCCAAAGCGCAGTCCATGCTCAACAGCACGCCTTGCATGCTCATACAACGATAATTTTTGGTCTGAAACATTTGGCAGGTCGTAATAAGATTCTTCGTTTGCGTTAACTGGCCTTCCTTCCAAATATTTCACTTCTTCATCCAATATCTGCTTGTCGCCAGTTACAGCAATATATTTTGTCAGCACAAAAGGCAACCACAAAAAGTCATCTGAACAATGTGTTCTTACCCCTCTGCCAAGTGGCGGGTGCCACCAGTGCTGTGCATCACCTTCCTTAAACTGGCGGGATGCTGCCAGCAATATTTGCCTGCGTGTAAGCCTTGCGTCTGCATGAATAACGGCCATAACATCCTGCAACTGGTCGCGGAAACCAAATGCTCCGCCCGATTGATAAAACCCGCTGCGCCCCCACAGCCTGCACGAAATTACCTGGTATAATAGCCACCCGTTGGCAAGAAAATTTAAAGCTGTATCGGGGGTATCAACCTGTACAGTGTTAAGTGTGCGGTTCCAGTAATCGTTTACCTTTTGTAAGGCGGCCGATGCATTAGTACCGCGCAAGTCACGTATCAATTCGCGCGCTTTTAAGGTATCCTTCGCCGCCCCCAGCTTAAATACAATTTCTTTTTCGGCGCCATCTTCCAAATCGAATGAAACCTGTATGGCCGTGCATGGGTCAAAACCAGCGCCATACTTTCCCGATAGGCGTGTGCGCCTCATGCCATCCGGGTCGCTCAACGATCCGTTTCTTCCTATAAATTCATTCCTGTCTGTAGTAAATGATTTATTGGGTTCGTTAGCATCAAAAAAGGCAATGCGGCTGGTAAATTCTGAATTATAGCAGTTGCGGGAAAACAACACGTCGGTATCACCGTCCATTTCCGTTACCACATGCATCAGCGATTTTGGCCGTAAATCCCCAAGCACCCATTCTGCATAGCCTGTAGCCGAAAGCTTCCGGTGCCTGCCGCTGCGGTTGGTTATTTTTATAACAGTATATTTTACAGCAAGTTCAACATCAACAAAAACTGTTGTTTGGGTAACAATACCTGTTTCACCATGTTCAAAAACACTGTAACCAAAGCCGTGACGGGTGATATAAGATGTTTTACCACGTTTTGGAAATGGCATAGGCGACCAGAAATGGCCGGTCCTTTCATCACGTATATAAAACGCCTCGCCGCCTGTATCGCTTACCGCATCGTTGTTCCATGGGGTTAGCCTGAACTCATGCGCATTTTCATTCCATGAATACGCGGAACCGCCCTCAGATACAACTGTACCAAAGCATTGGTTAGCAATAACATTTATCCATGGTGCAGGGGTATTTTTTGCCGTCGACGTAATAACAACATATTCCTTCCCATCCGGGGTAAAGCCGCCGTAGCCGTTATTAAATACCAGGTTTGGTAATGCTTGTATGGGCTCAGCCTCCTGTGGTAAAACAGCTGACGGGGTAAGGTAAGGAATCGCTCCCTTGGGTTGTATGCGGGCATTTACCTGGTCATATAAGGTGCCCTTATCGTCTGAGATTATTACACGCGCTACCGTTTGCAGCAACACCCGGTCATCAAGGTTTATTTGGTCAGCAGGCCTTACAAATATGCGCCCATTACCATTATTATCCTGCGTATTGTAGCCTGCCGCAATTATGCCCTGTATCTGTTCCTGCAGCACCTGCCTGTAGCCGGTGTGGTCTTCATTCCAAATTACAAGGTCAACTTTTAACCCCTTCAAATTCCAATAAGCATAGGCCTGCACCATTTGCTTAACCAAAGAAATATTATCCTGGTTACCTACCTGCAACAACACTATGGGCAGATCGCCGGAAATAGAATAACTCCAAAGCGAAGATTGCCCCCTGTTATTTTTTGCGAGTGTAGAAGGGTTAGCACGTAAAGCGGGGTTAACATATACTATTGAACTTGCCAGCCTGCCATACAACTGTGCATCAGCTTCAGAAGCGTTTATTTGCCTTAACACCACCTGGCTGTGTGTCCATGCAAGCTCAAAAGCACGGTCACGCAAATGCTTATCCTGGTATTTATCTATTAATTGCCCGCAAAGCTCACGGTTATCCGTCATACCTGTTATAATATCAATAGTTGCTGTATCATCTTCATCCAATATTATTGAATAGCGTATGGCAACTATAGGGTCAAGCACAGACCCTTTTGAGCCGGATAACGGATCAGTGCTGTACATGGCAGCCGGGTTTGCAGGCGTGTTGCCGCGGCCTATAAATTTATCACGGTCTGTCTCGTATGAAATATTTTTAACATTAACGCCGCTTGCACGCACCAGGTGAAATAAATAGGGAGGTTGATCATCATGCTGCCTTGGCCTGCGGGTGCAAATAATAGAACGTTGCTTTGGGAGAATTTCGGTTTGAATAAAAAGGTTGGCAAAGGCGGGATGGGCTGCCTCAGCAGCAGGGGGCACCATAACAACTTCAGCGTAACTTGTTACATCTATTCTTCTTTTTTTGTTTGAACGGTTGGTTATTTGTACACGCCTTATTTCTATGTCATCTTCAGGTGAAACAATTATCTCTGTATGTGTTTCAAGGTCGTCATCACGGCGACGGAATTCAGCCCTGCCTTGCGAAAATACAGCTTCATAATTTTTTGCTTCCTTACCGGTTGGATGATAGGCTGTTGACCAAAATTCACCGTTATCTAAGTTGCGTATATAGCAAAATGTTCCCCAGTTATCGCAGGTACCATCTTCGCGCCAGCGGGTAACCGCATTATTCTTCCAGCGGCTGTAGCCCCCACCAGCATTAGTAACCACAACATGGTATTGCCCGTTTGAAAGCAACTGCACTTCAGGGGCAGGTGTAGCAGGTGTTTTTATTACACGCATTTCTGCTGACGGCGATACGGCGGTAACAGCAGAACTATCGGTTGTAGATGAATAAAGCCCTGTTGTTTTTGGTATTTGTTCCTGCAATAACAACAATGTTGCCTGGAACTGCGGTTCAGCTTCAAACCGCTTTTGCATTAGTTGATCAAGCAGCAAATATTCAAGCGCCAACAAAGCCATGCCCTGGTGGTGAACCATGAATGTTTGAATAAGCACATGGTTTTGCCCTCTTGGCAACCGGGCAGGTGTGTAATCAACAGACTCATAAAAACCAAACCGGTTTTCAAAACCAAGGCCATTTAGTTTCTCAAGGTTATTATACGCAGCTTCCGGGTCAACCATTAATGACATTACAGTTGCGTAGGGCGCTATCACCCTGTCTTCGCCCAATCCCCGCTTAAAACCAAGGCCGGGCACGCCAAACGCACGATATTGATAATTGAGCGAAGCATCTACCATGTTATAGCATGATTCAGATACGCCCCATGGCATGTTATTTTGCCGGCCGTATTCTATCTGCCTTTTTACAACACCCCTGTTTGTGTGGTCTATCAATGTGCTTTCGTAAGACGGCATTACAAGGTTAGGCATCAGGTACTCGAACATTGAACCGCTCCATGAAAGCAATACAGGTGTACCGGCAGCGTTGGTTAGCCTTCTGCCTAAAGCAAACCAGCTTTCCTGTGGTATTTTACCCTGCGCAATTGCTACAAATGAACATAGCCGCGCTTCAGAAGCGAGCAGATCGTAAAAGCTATTATCACGCCTGTGTTCTTCAACATTGTACCCTATTGCCAGCAGGTGCTGAGATTTATCGTAAAGAAAATCATATTTCATATCTGCTGCCATATTAAAACATTGCACCGCAAGCATGTTAAGGGTATTTATTCTTTCTTCAGCAATGCGGGCGGCAGTTGCCATTGCAGCTGCGTAGTTATTAAGCCAATTGTTTTCTTCAACTGTGTTTTGTTCAGCGCGTAACCTTACAATTTCTTCTTCGGTTTCATGTTTTTGTGCTGCCAGTCCATACATGCTTGGCACAGTGGTAAAGCCCGGCAGGTGTGCAAATTTTTCAGGTACCGCTATTTCGCTAAGCCACGGCGCCATCATACTTATTTCCTCTGTCACGCACTTCAATTGTTTTTCAAGTGCACACACCCACCAGTACATATCTGATTTATGGTTTATCTCGCTATCAGCGATAATCGTAGTGCACCTTGCGCTTATTTTTTCAAAGAAGCTTTTGTAGTCCTGCAGGGTATGCAGCGCTGTTGAAGCAGCCAACTCAACATCCTGTTCCAGTTCCATCCAGGCATTTGTTTCGCCGCCCTTAGTTTTTTCGTTTATAACCCTTATGGTATCAAGCAATCCCTCAAGCAGTTTTTTATCTGCTGTTTTTTGATTTGCCAATGTTAACAATCCCTGCCTTAATGTTAGAAGATGGCCTGCAAGGTTACCGCTGTCAACTGTGGAAATATACCTTGGTTGCAGTGTTTTCAGGCTGAGTGTATCGTACCAATTATAAAAGTGCCCGCAATAGCGCTCCAGCATGTTCATGCTGTTCAGCGTATTGGTTATGCGTTCAATTAGCTGTGCGGTTGTTATGTAGCCAAAATCGTGTGCAGACAGGTTGCCAAGCAGCGCCAACCCCATGTTTGTGGGCGACGTGCGGTGTGCCGTAACTGCGATTGGATGATTTTGATGATTATCTGGCGGCAGCCAGTTATCATCCGCAGTAACAAAATTTTCAAAAAAGCCCCAGGTTTTGCGCGCAAGCCTGCGCAGGTAAATTAATTGCTTTGCATTAAGCTTTGTTTTGTTGGATAACAGCGGCCTGCCAAGCAGCCACACAATAGCAGGGCAAAGTGCCCAGCTTATTATAAAAGGCACGGCAACAATAAGCGTTAGCGGCGAATATTTGCTTACAAATACCAGGTTTGCCAATGCAATAAAAGGTGCAAACCACATAGCTTTATATACTGCAAAAAGGTTTTTATAACTTTTACTTTTTGCAGCAAAACCACTTGGGTTCCACTCAAGTAAATGCCGGTGTGTAATAATAAGACGCCACGCTGTACGCAATATAGCATCAAGGTTTATAAACGCTTCGTAAGGCAGGCATACCAGGGTAAATACTGACTGTATTAAATGCCTGGATGTTGACCGGAGTGAGTTTTGAATGTGGTGGCGGAACAGCACATCATCAGGTTTTTTGATAATGTCCCATGCTGATGAAAAAATTCCCGGCAATATAATAATCCCGATAACAGACACCGTCCAAAACCATGGAGCGGGTAATACTGTCCATCCCATTACCAACAATACAAAAAGCGCAATCGGCACAAGGCTGCGGCGAAGGTTATCAAATATTTTCCAGCGTGACAGCGAAGTGATTGCGTTCTTCTGCAATTTCCTGATACTGTCAGGCACCAATGGAAGAAACCAGTTACCAATTTGCCAGTCGCCCCTTATCCAGCGGTGGCGCCGGTTAATATCAGTCATGTAACTTGAAGGGTATTCTTCGTAAACCTGTACATCGCTTGCAAATGCGCAGCGGGCGTAAGTACCTTCCAAAAGGTCGTGGCTTAGTATCCGGTTTTCGGGAAAACGATTATTAAGCACCTTCTCAAAAACATCTACTTCATAAATACCTTTCCCAATAAATGATCCTTCACTAAAAAGGTCCTGGTAAACATCTGATGTAACACGTGTGTAAGGGTCAATACCCGAATCGCTTTCGTGCATGCGCGTATAAAGGCTGCGCACTGCGCCGTGCAGGCTTATTGCTATGCGCGGCTGAATAATGCCATACCCATCAATGATCCTTTTCTTTTTTTCACTGTACAAGGCGTGGTTTAACGGGTGCGCCATAATGCCCACCAGTTTCCATGCTGCATCCCTCGGCAGTTGGGTATCTGCATCAAGCGTAATTATATATTTTACCGTAGTATAAACACTTTCTTCACCAACAATATCAGAAAAACGGTCTTTGGCGTTACCGCGCAGCAGGTGGTTAAGTTCGCCCAGCTTGCCGCGTTTACGTTCATAACCCATCCATATTTTTTCACGCTCATTCCACTGCCTTGGCCTGTGGAAAAGAAAAAATGTATCATTAACAGCTCTGCCATATTTTTTATTCAGGTCTTCAATCGTTTTTTTTGTAAATGCTATAAGCCCTTCGTCTTCGGGCAAGGTTTTTTCTTTTGCATCTTTAAAATCAGTAAGCAAGCCAAAAAATAAGTTATCATCCCTGTTGGCAAGAAACCTGACTTCAAGTTCTTCAATTAAAATTTCAGCTTGTTTTTCATCGGCTATAATGGCAGGAACCACAACCATGGTACGTTCCGCAACGGGGATACCTGATGAAAAGTTCATGCGCGGTAAAGGCCGGGGTTTTACTACCAGGGTTGTTAGCCAGTTTACTATTGCCAATGCAAGGTGGCTTGCACATAGTAAGCCCAGCAAGGCAACAACGGCAAGCAGCCAATTGTTATTTGTGTTTGCCCAGGCTTTTGCAAAAAGGCCAAACGCTGTTGCAAATGTTATCAGCAGTGCCCCAATAATATAAGGTGATACATTATTACGGGGCATTACATTTTTTAACGAAACGGGCACCGCTAATTGCGCTTTTATTACTGCCTTGGTGCGTGCAATGCCTTTGCCAATAAGATAATACCCCACATGGCATTTTCGCAGGTCATCGTTATTCCTTGTCGCATTTTCTTTTGCCAGGTTTATCACCAGCCGTGCTACTTCATTTTCCTGCAGTGCAGTTTTGCGGGCTATTTTTTCAACAACGTGCCTGTAATTATCACGGGTATAAAAATCCATCTGCGGGTAAATACCGTTTACATCTTCTCTTAAAGTTTGTTCTATTATACTCATTGTTTCAACAAACTCACGCCAATCCATCTTAGCCAAAAACCGCAGGCTGTTTATACTGTTGCTCATTGATACCTGGTCAGCTGCCTGCTTTTGGTTTTCAGCAAGTACCATTGCATTAATGCTTAACCCCTTTTCTGCCAGGTGTTGTTCAAGCCAGGTAAGTGCAAGCGAAAATTCTGAACCTTTCCATTGCAACCTTCGTGTAAAGGGGGCTACAAAGGCGCTTACCATTGGTGGGTTGCTGCGCGCCATATCCGCGATAGTTAATACAAGACTTTTGGGGTCTTTCTCGGCTTCAGTAATAATTTTTTCAGCCCAATGGTTTGCAGTTCTTTCATCAATACGGTCAATAGCTATCCTGGCAGCCACACGCCGCAGGTTTTCAAGCAGTGCCAGGCGTAGCATTATGGGCACAGCCCAAAGCTCGCCAATGGTTAAATATTTTACTTTTTGATAAGAAGATATAAAGGCGCTTAAACTATCTAAATCCACATGACCGTCGCTGTGTGATATTATTTCAATGGCAATATCATACACCCTGGGGAAACCGGCAAAAGGGCCGTTAACCAATTGAGGTAAAGCCTTACTGTATTTTTTTGGCAAATATTTTTTGCCCATTAATATTTGCTCTTCAATTAAGTAATAATTATCCAGCAGCCATTCCCCCGCAGGAGAAATCCTGTTTTTTTCAGTAACAGCATCATGCAGTAAGCTGGTAACCTTTCCAAGCACCTCTTCATTTTCCGAGAGCCTTTTTACTAATTGTTCGGGTGCCTGCTCATAGCTTAATTGGTGTGCCCCCGCAAGAAATTTTGCGTGCTGCTCCATCTGGTCGCGGGTAAATAATTCAGACCGCAGCGGCGGCTTTTCATCAGCATACTTTCTTGCAGTATTCTTTTGAAAATACGCGCGCAGGTTAGTTAAAAATTCATCAAGTGTATTTGTTGTTACTTTCATTATAACTTCCCGTTTTTGAAGCTGCATAAAAACCCCCGAGTATTACCTGTACACTGTATATTTATCTTTTTCAAAATGCAGCAGCGTTTTTTATTAGGTTGATCTGTCTTATTATATTACAAAGTCAACGCCAAATTGTTAAATACGGCCATGCATATTTGCTTCGCCCTATTAATTTGGATGGCCATTATTTTTTCTTTTAACATTTCATGTAACAGCTGTTAAAAGGGATACCCAATTGCGAGGTTATAAACAGGTTTGTTTGATGAAAGGTAACTGGCATAAGGTTTTTTTATAGGGTAGGCCAAATCAAGGCGCAGTACAAGAATTGTTAGGTCGAACCGGAGGCCGAAACCGGCGCCAACAGCTATTTGACTGAGAAAATTGCCCGTAAATTGCGCCCCTGGCCTTGCGGTATCTTTACGTAATGTCCATACATTACCTGCATCAACAAAAATTGCACCGCGTACTATTGAAAATAATTTTTCCCTCAATTCCACGCTGCTTTCCAATTTTATATCGGCAGGCTGTTCGGGCAAAAACAAGTTACTATATTTTGGCGGCGTGAAATAGGAACCAGGGCCTAATGCACGCGACCGGAATGCCCTTATGTCATTCGTACCACCGGCAAAAAATGCTTTTGCAAAGGGCATAAACTGGCTGTTGCCGTAAGCGTAACCAATACCACCCCAAAACCGGGCTGCAAAAACTGTATATTTTGTTATGTTATGATAATATCTTAAATCGCTTTCAAAACGTATATATTCCGAAAACGGCACGTTAAAAATATCAACCTGTTTACCTTTGTTAACATTCGCATGTGTTAGCAGGCCAACAAGGCTGCCAGATTCTTCGGCATTCAGGTTTACATAGTAATTGTTCGGTTTGTTATTTGGCCGTGCCTGTGAATTGTAGTTGTAATTAAAACTTGGGCCAAATATCAATTGGGGCTCAATTGTGCGGTACAATGTAATTACAGTATCAATTTCTCTTTGAAAAGCAGGCTGAATATTACTGGGCCTTACATAGCTTATATTAACAAGGTTGAATGTTTTTTCGTTTTCAAGTTTCTGTTTCCAAACATACCCGTAGCTGGCCGTAAAAGAATTAAGTGTATAAAGGGTATCGCTCCTGAACAGCTCATACGATATTTCAAATTTTGTTTTAGGTGCATAGCCACTTTTTAATTTAAAGTGAAACGGCGAAATTATGCGTGGTACACTTAACTGCACATCAATACCAGCACGCTCAGTAGAGGCGTTTCTTTGTGACGATATTTGTTTTTCAAGGCCTATGTAAGGGCCAACGGTAAATTGCTCTGCACCCCTGAACAGGTTTCTATGAAGCCAGTTTATAGATAGTTGGCCGCCTGTTGCGTTATTTGATTTTGTAAGGGCGGTTGCGGTAAAACGTATTGACTGTCTTTGCGCAGGGGTTAGATAATAAAATCCATTTAAATAATCGCCAGTTGCAGTATCCGTTTTTTCAAAACGCGCCTTAACAAACCTGAAAACCCCAAGTGTTACCAGGCGGTTAAGCGATAAATTATGCGAGGTGCGGTTGTATGTAGAATCTTTCTTAAAGATCAATAACCTGTCGAATAATTTTTTATTGAATTTATTTTTTGGGTCGATAATTTTATACCCATCCGTTGAAATGTACGCGCGCGAAAACGATGTGTCCGCCCGGATGGTACTGTCGTCGTTTACATGATAATCGGCATATACAACAATATCATTTATACGGTACGACCTTGATGCATCCAATGGAGTTTGCGGCTTTATAAGCATATTCATATCAACCTGGTGGTTACCAATGGTAGAATCAACATTAATTACCAGGTAATCGGGGCTAAAATAGAAGAAACCCCTTTCCTTAAGGCGTGCGTCAATTCTTGAGCGCTCATCTTTTATCACATCCAGGTCAAAAGGCTGTTTTGGCTTTAAAAGCGTTCGTTTTACGTGGCTGCGTATAGTTACACTTAATGAATCATCCCCCTGCGGGAAGGTTACTTTATGTATGGTATATTGGGTTGTTACATGGGCGGTATAAATAGCTGTAAGCTTTTTACTTTTTATACTTGTATCAAGTGTTACAGTGTCATGAAAATATCCGTGGTTTTCAAGCCTGTTTTGAAAAATTTCCGCATTTTTCTGCAGGTCCTTCATTGAAGCAATTACCGGCGGCTCGCCAATTGTGTACTTCAGCCAACGGTTTATGCCTTTTTTTGCTTTGGATGAATCAACCATGTTATACACCGCAAGTTTAAGGCGGGCACCTAATATTTTAGAGTTAGGTTTTGGCCTTGCCAGGTCTTCCAGCTCTTCGCGCAAATCACGCCGTTTGCCAGGTGATAATTTATCAGTCGTTTCTATTTTTATTTTTGCGCCAACGTAAAGGTTCTCACCCGGCCCAAGATGTTTTGTATTACTGCACGAAAACAAAAGAGTAAGCAGTATGCCAACGAATAATATATCGTATCTACGTTTCATTAATTATTAATCTTGTTATTATTTCCGCTTTGTTCAGGCTTTACCTGGGTGCCGGTATTTTTATCAGTACTTTTTAGTCCATTATTTATGTTGGCCGGCGCGCTGCTGGTACGTTTTCTTTTTTTAAACAACTCAACAAACTTGTCATAATCCATGGTTAAAATAAAGCTTACCCCGGTTTCAATAACCTGCCCTTCAATTATTTCCTGGTAGTCGTTTTGCCTGTATGCACGCAGCCTGTAACGCCCATCCCGGCTTAATTTATAGTCAACCGAAAAATTACCTGATACGGATGAGTTTTGAACGGATGTAACATTATTAGCCGCACCCTGCAGCCCAACATCGCTGCCTACATTAACTATCAGCCTGTCGTTTAATAATTTCTTTGAAACACTTACATTAACGTCGGTACGTGTTTGCTGCGTACCGGTAGAATAATCCTGCTCCGAGTTAAAATCAAAATTTATATCAACACCTTTTATAAGGCTGGATGCAAGGCTGTTTAACTGTTCGCTTAAAATACGGCCGGCACTTTGCACAACTAATTGCTGTGCTGTTGTACTGCCACCGCCACTTGCAAAAGGGTCTTGCTGAACAAAGCGGTTAAGCAGCAGCAATGCAAATACCTGTTTATTTAATTCTGAAGGATCTTGCCTAACCTGCTGCAGTTGCAGGTCAACTTCAGGATAGATAGAAGTAAGGTCCTGCGGGATTGTTATATCAAATGTTATTGCCGGCTTTAACAGGTCGCCTTCCAATTTTAGATCTACCTGGAATGGCAACGGTTGTTTAAAACGCGTAAGGTCCTGCGATGACCCAGAGAATTGCTGCTGTATTAAATCAATAGGTGCTGCCTTAGCGTAATAAATAGCATTTATATCAACCTGTGCAAGGGTAGGTTCACCTGTCCAGGTAATACTGCTGCCCGGTTGTATCTCAAACTTTCTTTTTAAAACACTCATTGAAACCTGGTAAGTGCCGCGTGTTAACTGGTACCCGCCTGTTAAAGTTACTTTCCCGCTTCTGTCAACACCCGCGTTTAAATTGGCTACGCCCTGCATGGTAAGTGCATCGCCTGTATTCTCATCTACTATAAGCGAAAGTTTTGCAAGACTGTCTGTAACTATGTTTATACTTACGTCTATACCACGTAAAGCAGATGTGCTAAGCGAATCATAAATTGTTTTTTGCGAAAGTGTATCTGGATGATCTTTATCAACAAAGTTTACAATGCCCTCCCTTTCCTGCACTTCGGGGTCCTCTGACGGCAATATCATCGTAAAGTCGGTTGTTGGGTTAATATGCAGCGTACCGTCAGCTTTTGGAGCTGTAAGGTCGCCGGACAAGTCTATTTTCGTAGATATATTAAGCTTGCCATAAAACAGGCGGTTTGGGGCCTGGTGGGCATTTATTATAGTAAAGTCCCTCGCATTAAGACTTGCATTAAAAGAGTACTTTTTAAAGTCTGTTGTTAGTATATCACCATTGATTGTAGCCTTGTTGTTTGCAGAATCAAGCAGGGTAAAATTATTAAAGTGAATACCCCTGCTATCAACATTTATTGCGTCATTTGACAGGGTGAATTTTTCGCCTGAGATAGTTGGTACTATAAAAGCATTATCAAAATTAATATTGCCGCTTACAGCCGGTTTGTCAGTGGTTCCGGCTATAGATACATTACCTTTCATTATGCCGCCTGCATCATCAAGTTGCCCAACTGCAAAAGGCTTAATGCTGGCAAGGTTAAGGCTGTTGATGTTAAGCTTTAAATCCATCCTGCTTTCGCCTGTGTAATAAGTACCGTTTAGCGCTACATCATTATTTCTGCCCTTAACAGTAACATTGGCAGCAAATGCATTGGCCTGCTCGTTATTTACTTTTAGCGCTATTGTGCCAATGGTATCTTTCTCATAAACCACGCTGTCAACAGTAAGGTTTGATGTAAACACCGGGTTGGTAGTTGCATTTTTTACCAACGCATCGCCATTTATTGTACCGGCCAGTAAAAGTGAATCCTGGTTGGCCATCCTGGTTAATGTGCTTATTTTAAAATTGCTAAACTTAACCTGCAGCGGCGCATCCGCGGCTTTTGTTTGGCTGTTTAATGACAATGACTGGTTTGAGTTGCTGATATTAAAATTGTTTACAACAAGCCCTGAAGAATCGTATTGTATATAGTTATCGGGCGCTACATTCCATCTATCGTAGTTAAGCACAAGGCCGTCGGGCTTCAGGGAAAATTTTATACCCTGCGATATTTGTTCAAGCACACCGGCAATATTGTATTGCACCCTGTTTTTTATATCATTTATGTCAAGCGAAATATCTGCCTTGTTATTAGCTATAAAGCCTGTTACCGCAGTGTGGTATGTACTTAAAGAGCCCCCTTTTGCATCCTGCACCGATGTTTTAAAATTAAGTTTGTTATCAGCAGTATTAACTGTTGTATTTAAACTATCAATTTGAATTCCGTTGAAAATTATTCGTTTTGATCTAAGGGACGCATCTAAATTGCGTTGTGCGCTGTTAAAGGCTGCGTGCAAGGTAATGGAATCAGTTCCCTTGGCGCCAGAAACCAACTGTAATATAAATGGCGAGGGAAAAAATGTTGCATTTAACTGCCAGTCTTCGGCAGCAAACACGTAATCTTTATAGCCGGCAAGATTGTAATATTGATTGATCGTTTGCTCCAGGGCCTGCCCCATTTCACTAAACCTGTACACGCCGGTAAGATCAGCTTTTAAAAATTCTGAATTAATGTTCAGGCTCCTCTGCTGCCCGTTTGCATCGGCAGTTATCAGCATTGAATCAGGTTTAATAATTCTTTGTGGTGTTGCCATTATAAGATTGCCTATAGAAATTTTTCCAATTAATGAGTCAGGGTTTGCCGAAGGCAGGTCGGCATAAAGCATACCATGCAAACTCGCGGTATCGCCCAGGTGCAGGGCAAGCAGGTTTGCAGTATCTAATTGCAATTGCAGCTTAACATTGGAAGGATATTTTGTGGTAACATCTGCGTTAGCGGTAAGATTAAATGCAAGGTTCGAATCAAGCATATTTGCATCAAGGTTAGCAATACCGTTAACGGCGGTGCCATGCAGTTGAAGGTTTTTGTATGTGTACCCTTTAACTTCCGCTGACTCTACTTTTGCCTGTATGTCTGCAACTGCCTTTTTTAAATCAAAGTCATGCCCCTTTGCTTTTGCGGTTAGTGTAATTATGCCTATTGTACTGTCTTGCTTTGTTAAGTAGCCTACATTAAGTTTTGTAAGTGTTATATCTGCAGTATATGCGTTGTTTTGAAGCGTTCCTTTTATATATGCATTGCCATTTGTTGAGTTTAACTTCAATTGTGCTGCAATATTTTTTGTGTTGCCCCTAAAATATCCCGTAGCCACAAGCAATTGCGGTATGCGGATATTTGAAGGCATTGCTGATGGCGGCACAAGGTTTTGAATATCTGCTGCTGTTGTTTTAAGCTCAGCAATATTTATATCGTAATATGCGTTTGCCGCATCGGGCAGGCCCTGTATTTTGCCGGAGAGGTTAACATACGTGTTGCCAATGCCGCTGAGTTGAAATACAGGTATAGAAAGATTTTTAACAAACCCGTGAACACCCGCGTTGACAAATAACAATGTTTTATCATTGCCTTTTAAATTGTCAGCCAGTTGCGGGGCAAACGTTAGTATATCTTTTGTGTCAACTGCTGAATTTTTCAGATCTGCATCTATATACAGATCGCCTATGTTTTTTGAAATGGCGGCAATTGATGGGTACCTGATTACTATTTTATCCCTGAACAATGTCCTGCCTGCCTGCAGGTACAGATTATTAAGGCTGGCCAGGGTATCGCCGTAATAAAAATTTGTTTGCAATTTTTGCAAAACAAACCCTGATTGTTCTTGAAAGGCAAGTTGCTGAATATTGCCTTTGTAAGATGACGGTGTGAATACCATTGAATTGGCATCAAACTGAAGGTTTTGTATATGCAGATGACTATAGTCCATACCGCGTTTGGCACGTGGTTGCCGGTTATCGTTATAACTGAAGTCCTCGTTATCAAGGTTTATTTTCTTAATGCCCAAATTCCACTTCGGCACATACATAGTGTCGGAAGCTTTCACGTTTGTGGCAGGTACCGGTATAAGCGGCTTATCAAGCTGTATCGAAGCAATGGTATTTTTAAGCGACACATCATTTAGGGATATAGCAAGCGTTTGTGTATTAATCTTTTCCGGATGGGTAACAAAATACCCAATTTTTATATTGGCAAACGTTGAATAAATATCATCAGCGTAATTAAACTTAATATCCTTAAGTGAAATACTGTTTACCTGTATATCAGGTTCAGTTGTTGCCACCTTAACACTTGTTGCTACTACTATGCTGTCTATTTTATTGGTTGGCGTGTAAAAGTGCAAACGTGCATCTACACCGCTTATATTAACAGCATCAATTTTATATGCTTGTTTTGCTGGGTCAATTGACTTAAAGTTTGTCTCGAAATTGTCAAGGTAAAAATATAGGTCATCACCGCCCGTGTCATCTTTATATATGGCGAGTATATCTTTTAAAACAACCTTGTTTATTTTAAACTTCATGCTGCTGGCGGAGGTATCTTGTGGTGCTGCCGAAGTATCGCTGCCTGCAAACGCTTTTGCTATGTAATCGTAATTAAAGGTTGTATCGGGGTGTATACGGTGTATATGAGTTCTTATACCGTTTAATTCAGCATAATTCACCTCAACCTCGTGGCTTAACAATTTAAACAAGGCTATGTCAACCCTAATCTCCTTCCCATACAGCAAAGTATCTTTCTTTTGGTCTTCAAAATAAACGCCCTTCAAAACAATTTCTTTGGGAAAGGAAATTGAAAGTTGATCAATGGAAACTTTTGTTTTTATTTTTTTCTCCAGCCACGCTACGGCCTTGTTTTTTGCAAAATTTTGTACGGCGGGTATTTGAATTAAAATAAGCAAGAGTATCACCAGGAATATTATGCTCCCGATGATCCATGCAAAAACCTTAAGAATTTTCTTTAAAATGGGGTTCAATCAGTTTAGCTTATGAGTTAGCAATTTTATACGCGTTGTTAAAGTGCAGATATTATGCCAAATGGTGTAAAAACTTACACAGTTTAATAAATACCGTTATTGTTTGAAGTATTGAGCTGAATTGTGCCTGGTTAATTAACATAATTGCTGTTATACCTGAAATTAAGGTTTGGGTAAGGCTTACCTTAAACGCATTGCTGCCCTGCGGGCTGTGCGGAAAATACACACAATGCAACTGAATACTGTTGAAAATGAGATTTATGTTACGCGTGCGTATACAGCGGCTGCAGATACATTTCATTACCGTAATTTGCAGTGGTTAACAGGCTTGTTTTGTTTAATTAAAATATTGTTTCTTATTACCCATTGCCTTGATGTATGATGAAACCGGATTAACAGTTAGGCACCAAAATAATTTGTGCGTTTACTGATATATGAAAATGACTGGTCAAAACCAAATTATTTAACGATAATACGCCGGATGATCTTATTGACATAGGAAAAATGCAGTGCCGCCTACTGCGCCATGAGTTAGTACAGGTTTTATTGCATTTAAAGCGATTGTAAAAATATTTTGATGGTGTATTGTTCCTGCCGTCAGGTGTATGCCTTGCCTGTGTGTTTATGGTGTACAGAAGCAATAAACTGTAAAAAATAAACAACAATTTAAAAATACATTGCTGCATTTTTATCCTTAATCCACTGAGTTTATTAATTTACGTGAATTAGCCAACTGCACAGCTTAATAAATACTATGAGTAAAAGCACGCTGCCCGACACTATTATTCCTGTAACTGATGAATGGCTGTAAATCCTTCGTTTTATTTGCTTTGCCATAACTTCCTTTCATTTAGTTGTTACAAAACAACATTTGTGCCGTTTAAGAAGCGGGTATAAAAATTTGAGAAGCCGCAAGATATATAGGCAACGGTTGTGTAAGCCGGATGCCGTTTTTATTCAACCAACAACAATTTTTTTAAGCTTTTTATCAATTCAAGGTGCGAGGTTGGTTTGGCAAGAAAATCAAACGCCCCAAAATGCAGGGCCTGTGCTTTTATTGAAGGCAGGATGCTGGTAGAGTATATAATTACGGGAATGCCTGCCAAAACATTGTCTTTTTTAATAAGTTCCAAAAATTGCATACCGTTCATTCTTGGCATGTTTAAGTCAAGAAATATGTAGTCAGGAAGTTTGCCTGCATACCTGGACAATTCTTCGAGGGCGGTTTCTGCTGAATCAAATAGTACGCACTCCGCCTCAGATGAGGCTTCGTCTATTGCCATGGCAAAAATTTCATGATCATCGGGGTCGTCGTCAATAAGTATTACTTTTTGAGCCATATTATATTTTGGACTGGTGGAAGGGTAAAATTACATGAAAAACTGAGCCTT
>Ga0206806_1035_pt1 | contig 33984 bp, 31 predicted proteins | sample Alteio_BWOrgCont_60_FD_152911 | JGI IMG/M metagenome (GOLD analysis project Ga0206806, IMG submission 152911) | Enriched cells from forest soil in Barre Woods Harvard Forest LTER site, Petersham, Massachusetts, United States -... | ecosystem: Environmental > Terrestrial > Soil > Temperate forest >... | reverse complement strand
TGAAATTTATAATGCACTGGAATTAAAACGTGATAACGGCGATATTTTGGTGCTGGAAGTACAGCAGCATTTGGGCGAAGACAGTGTACGTACCATTGCGATGGACGGTACCGAGGGCCTTGTGCGCGGCATGATAGTAACTGATACCGGCAAAGCCATAGCAATGCCAACCGGGGATGCAATTAACGGCCGCCTGTTTAATGTAACCGGTGATGCCATTGACGGTTTACCGCAGGTAAGCAAAGAAAATAGCCGCCCGATACATGCATTACCTCCCCGTTTTGAAGACCTTAGTACTGCAAGCGAAGTATTGTTTACCGGTATTAAGGTGATTGACCTTATTGAACCCTACGCAAAAGGTGGTAAAATTGGTTTGTTCGGCGGTGCGGGTGTGGGCAAAACAGTATTGATACAGGAACTTATTAATAACATAGCCAAAGGTTACGGTGGTTTGAGCGTGTTTGCTGGTGTGGGTGAACGTACACGTGAGGGTAATGACCTGTTGCGTGAAATGATTGAAGCCGGTATTATGAAATACGGTGATAAGTTTAAGCACAGCATGGAAGAGGGCGGCTGGGATTTAAGCCTGGTTGATCTTGAAGGAATGAAAGAAAGTAAGGCCACATTCGTGTTTGGTCAAATGAACGAACCTCCAGGTGCGCGTGCGCGTGTGGCGTTGAGCGGGTTAACCATAGCTGAATATTTCCGCGATGGGGATGGCACAGGTAAGGGTAAAGACATATTGTTTTTTGTTGATAATATCTTCCGTTTTACACAGGCAGGTTCTGAAGTGTCCGCGCTGTTAGGCCGTATGCCATCGGCGGTGGGTTACCAGCCAACACTGGCTACTGAAATGGGTTTGATGCAGGAACGTATTACGTCAACCAAAAATGGTTCTATCACATCTGTACAGGCGGTTTACGTACCTGCGGATGACTTAACTGACCCTGCCCCGGCTACAACCTTTGCGCACCTTGATGCTACAACAGTATTAAGCCGTAAAATTGCGGATTTGGGTATTTACCCTGCGGTTGACCCGCTGGACAGTACCAGCCGTATTTTAACACCTATAATTGTTGGTGAAGAGCATTATAATACAGCCAACCGCGTAAAACTTATATTACAGCGTTATAAGGAATTGCAGGACATTATCGCCATTCTTGGTATGGATGAGTTGAGCGAAGAGGATAAACTTATAGTTTCCCGCGCACGCCGTGTACAGCGTTTCCTGTCACAGCCATTCCACGTGGCAGAAGCATTTACCGGTTTAAAGGGTGTGTTTGTAAGCATTGAAGATACCATACGCGGTTTTAATGCTATTATGGATGGCGAAGTTGACCAATACCCCGAAGCTGCATTTAACCTGGTAGGCACTTTGGAAGACGCTATTGAGAAAGGTAAAAAAATGATGGCACAGGCACAAGCTTAATTTGAAAATTTGAAAGTGGGTTAATTTGAAAATTAGCTCACTACGTTTTACTGATTTTCAAATTTTCAAATTCACAAATTTTCAAATATGCTTTTGGAGATATTAACACCTGAAAAGAAAATTTACAGCGGCGAAGTGTATGGTGTACAACTGCCGGGTATTGACGGTTTGTTTGAAGTGCTTAACAGGCATGCACCATTGGTTAGCGCGTTAAAAAAAGGCAACCTTAAAGTACTGCAGGATAAAACGCGTACGTCAAGCTATGCCATTGAAAGCGGTTTTGTTGAAGTGCTTAATAATAAAGCGACCGTATTAGTAGAAGGGGCAGCGGCAATAGATTAGCACATTGTAATTTAAGATAATTACGGGCCTTTATTAAAGCACAAAACTTTAATAAAGGCTTTTTTATGCAAATCATTCGCAGAAAAATCAGGCTGATCATAGTGCTGCTTGTTGTAGCATTTGCAGTAAGCACGGTTATTTATGAACGTGACGGCTTTAGCATTGCCGGCCCTGATGACAAAATGCCCGGCTGCGCAACGATGATTGCTTACAGCCCTGGAAATTTAGCCAACGATCCCTTAAAAGGTGAATCACTCTTTAAAGCAAATTGTACTTCTTGTCACGGATTTAATACTGAACTTGTCGGCCCGGCCTTAATAGGTCTGCCAAACCGGGTACCAAAAGGTGGGTTTATAGAAATGCTGCTTCTTGAACCTAAAAAAGCAGTGCGTACCAGTGTTTACGCAAAAGCACTATGTAAGCAATATGGCGATAAGCAACACATGTCGTTTAAAGATATTCTTACAAAAGAAGATGTTGAAAAACATCATAAATTATCTCAAGGCGTATCATGCCCGGCCGATGCCCGCCGAGCCGGTTGCGGCAAACTAATTTAAAACTTCACCAGGACAACATCTCTTTTCGTCCAGTTATCAAAAAATATAAAATATACTTGTGGCTTTTTATCTTTCAAAAAGTCGATTGGGGTTAAATAAAATAAGCCTTTTTGTGGTATGGAATCATACCGCATTATTGTGCCTGTGGCTTTGGTAATATAATAAGGTATTTGGTAGGGCAGCAACGTTGCACCGTTAATTGAATCTTGTTTTGGTTGCAGAAAAAGAAAAGAATGCACATCATATTGATGTGGGTAGCCTGTTACATATATTGGATTATTGCCTGCATGCTGCAATATTTGCGCTGAGAGCTTCCTGTAATTCTGTGGTGATATTTTTTGTTGATAAGGAATGCCCCAAACATCATAAGCTATACGTGCACACGCCGCAAAAATACAAACATACAATAGTGCTTTATAGCCAATAAACCATTTGGATGAAGCAAGTATTACAGCTGCATTTAAATAAACAATAGAAGCCATTATAGCAATAAACGGAAACGCGGGATAGATGTAACGGTTGGCAGTTTCAGGCGACAGAAAGAAGATTGCACATATAATCAGAGTAAACATTAATGAAAAAACAAACAGCTTATTACCCTTCAGCCGGCTTCTTACTTTTTTATTAGCCGCATACAGCAATAGTGCTGTTGCAGGCAGGCACAAATAAAACACCTGTACAGGCGATTGAAGGATATTGACTGCTATCTTGCCCCATTTGCTTCCCAGGGCGCTGCGTTGTGCACTTTCTGTAAGTAATTGGGAGAGGTAAAGCAACACATCGGATTGTTTGCTGTATTGCATAAAATACAAGTATATTAAACTACCCCCGATGAGTATACCTATTATGTGTTGAATGGAAAAGAGTTTTTTGAATTGCTTTATATAAACAAACCAGGCAAGCAACAGCAATGCCTGTATTAATAAAGGAGGCAGGCCTTTTGTTAAAACCCCGGCAGCCATAAACAGGTAGGATAAAATAAATACATGCCACCATTTTTGTTTTAAACTGTAGTGAAAAATGGCAATGGCCTGTACAAACATTAATAGCGTAAGAAAGAGGTCTATTTCGCCCGCGTCAACTGAACCATAAAATAAAATATCACCCGATACTAATAAAAGAATTGCGGCCACAAAACCAGCCAGCCTATTAACATACCGTTTAACGATTGTATAAACCAGGAATGCAGTAAAAAAGAATGAAAATATTGATGGCAGCCTCACCCAAAACTCGCTATAACTGCCAGAAAATTTAAACATCAGTACAAGCACCCAATTAAATAACGGTGGCTTATTATAATAATTAAAACCAAATATTTTGGGTACTGTGTAGTTTTTACTCAAAATCATTTCCATTGCTACAATCGCCCTTCGCGGCTCTTCTGCCCGTAGCTCCATTAATTGCAGGCCGCCAAATATGCCAAGTGCAATTAATATTAGCAACAAAACCTCTGTAATTCTTATTGTGCCTTTTTGTTTCATGAATGATGGGTGTAAATATAAACAGCCTTTTTTCACTCTTTTAACATTCGTTCTAAATATTTCTTAAAACGTGCCCTTGCTCTAATCAAATGATTTTTTTTACGTTCTAAGCACGTCTACGGCATTTTATTGGTGCTAACTTTTTAAAAAACAAGGAAAGTATATGAAAATGAAGAGCAGCGCACTTATCACCGTTTTACTGGGTGTTATAGTGTTTGTGAGCAGTTGCAGTAAACAGCCTCTTAACAATCTTACACAGGACGAAACCCGCATTTACATCACGGACCGTGATTCGTCTGCAAATTTTGCAACGTATAAAACATTCAGCATTTCTGATTCAGTTGCTGTTATTCACGACCAGTACGCCAACAAAGCGTTAACAGCAAGCGATTCAGCCTACATCGCTGCGACAACAAAGTACATGCAGCAACGGGGCTATGTGCTTGTAAGCAGAAGCCAAAACCCCGATATAGGTGTTGACGTAAGCCGCGTTTACAGCACTACCGGCGTAATAAATTATTACGATTACTCAGGTTATTATGGTGGCTACTACGATCCTTATTACTGGGGTTACAGCGATTATGGTTATTATATGCCTTATGCGTATGACGTTTATCAAATTACAGAAGGGGCAATGAGTGTTGACATGCTTGATTTAAAAAACGCGTCAACAAACAAAAAGATAAACTTTATATGGACCGGGTTGATACGTGGTGAAGGTATTTTTAGTGCTGACAATGCAGACACGCAGGTAAAGGCTTTGTTTGACCAATCAACTTATATAAAAGCTAACAATTAAACATTAAGACAATGAAAAAAATATTGAATATAGCTGCTGTTACCATATTTCTGCTGGTAACATCAGCAACGGTGCATGCGCAAAAAGGCGATGTTAAGTTTAACCTTAATTACAACTACAGCATGCCCATGGGCAACTTTAAAGATAATATAATAAGTAACAGTTCGCCACGTGGTGGTACCGGCGAAATAATATATAATTTCAGCAGCAAACTGGCCATTGGCGGTGCATTTGGTTACCAGGATTACTATCAAAAATACCCGAGGGCAGTATACAAAACCGGCCCTAACGAAACAACTTCAGCAGTGTTGAGCAATTCCATTCAAACCGTGCCGGTAATGGCAAAACTCACATATAGCCCGGCAGGTAACGGCGGGGCAGTGCAGCCTTATCTTTCAGGCGGCGCGGGAGCAGCTTTTGTTGACTTTAAGCAATACCTGGGTGAGTTTGGCTCTGCAACCAACAGTGTTTCGTTTGTTGCCCAGGCCGGGGCGGGTGTGTTTATTCCATTTGGCAAGCTAAGCGCCGCAGGGCTGCGTCTTGGGGCTGATTATAACTATGTGCCGTATAATAAAGACGGTTTTGGCGCCCTGAATACACTTGATGTGCATGCAGGCGTGTACTTCCCTATAAGGTAATAACATGTTGTTTTAATTTAAGAAGGTTAGCCGTTGTATGGCTAACCTTTTTTGTTGCGAAGTATTAATTACTGTTGAAAACACCAACAATAGAGGAAGAAGCCATCATGCTGCCAGCATGATGGCTTTGTTGTTTCTGCCCTTAGCTAAATTATTTTTTATTATTTGTTTCCCTCAGGCCTTTCGTTACGACCAAATATGCAGCCCGGGCAAAACAAATAACATTTTCAAAAAAAAATCAAAAAAATCGTCATGAAAAAAATTATCTTTTTTAGCTTTTTGGTGCTTGCTATGTTAAGTAACGCAACCAGGCTATTAGCACAGGCAAACGGCAAATGCCTTATTGTAAACACAACATCCAGGGCAGAGATGGATAAAATAGTGGCATCTTTAAAAGGCGTGCCTTCATCAGCCTACCACTATACAATAACCACACACGTAAACGGTCGCACCTCTACCAGGTCCTATGGCACTGCGCCGCTTTCAAGTGTTGCAAAACTGCAGGGCCGGTCTAATAGCGGGGGTGCCGCCGCCGACGGGTTTTCTGACATAATAGTTATCGTAAAGGTCGGCGGAAAACTGGGCGATCTGCAAAGCAAAATCATCTCTCAGATTGATGAGAGGCTTACCAACCATTCGGTAGTACCGGTTAGGATATCTGCAAATAACAGGCGAATTGCGGTAGCACAATAATTTTTATTTACAGGGGGCACAAACCAGTTGCCCCCTTAAATTCTTTTGTTATGAAATATCGCATACTAAAGCCGTTTTTTTGCATACACCTGCTAATTACATTATGGTGCAGCGGCTTGTTTACTTTTAAAAACAATACGGTTGACCAATGTATGCTTACTTATGGCTCATGGACCGGAAGCGCTTTTGGTTACAGCTTTTTTTCGCCGGACGTTGGCACTGAAACCGTTGCACGCGTATACACTGTGTTGCCGGATAACGAATTAAAAACTGACGCATTCGGCCAGGCAGATAACATATTTGATACCAGGCTGGTTACGCTTATAAACGCTTATGGAAATAATAAATCGTACGAATTGCTTAGCAGGACGCTGGTATCTTATATTTTCTCAAAATATCCCACTGCAACAAAAACATATATAAGCATAGGTAAATATATTCCCTGCGCCATGAAGGATTACCCGGCCAAGAACACTGCGCCTGCATTTAAAGAGATTGTAAACGGCCTGTACATAAGGCAATAAAAAACTACATATGAAAAAAATAGCATTTGCTAATGGCATTCAATTAACCATGCTGCGTATTGGCGTAAGCCTTGTGCTGCTATTAAAAGTTATAGCAGAGTATCCTTACCTCGCTTTAATGTACACAAGCCAGGGCGTTATACACGGCGAAATATCGCGCCCGCTACAGGCGCCCAATACTATATCATTGCCGCAGCTTGCTGAATGGCTGCACATTACCAATGAGGTTTTGTTTTTGCAAATAATCTACATTATACTATTCGCGGCTGCCATACTACTTATGGCTGGCTGCTTTACGCGTATTGCGGCTGCGTATTGCTTTATGGTAACCATGCTGTTGTTTAATGGCTATAACCTGCTCTCATTTGGTTTTGATGGGTTTGTGTTCACGTTGTTATTTTACATTGCGTTATTCCCAATGGGCCGGTTTTTATCTGTAGATAACATTTTGCGCCCGCACCGGCCTGCAATTGCCGCCAAAGAAGTACAGTTTTATCTAAGGGTTTTACAAATACATTTATGCATAGTTTACCTGGCCGCAGGCGTATCAAAGCTAAGGGGGCATGAGTGGCTTGATGGCACGGCAATATGGCAGGCAGTTAACCAGCCGCAATTTTTTACAAGCGCTACACCATACATATTGCGCGTGGTAAGCCATTGGTGGGCATCGGCCGCACTCACATGGATAACGCTTGCCGTAGAAATTCTCTTTTGCGCGCTTATTTGGGTGCCGCGTTTTAAGCTGCGTTTTATAGTATTAACCGGCGCTATTTTAATGCACCTATTTATAGGTGTGGTAATGGGCCTGCAACTGTTTGCGCTTATAATGGTTGTGTTTGATGTAAGCGCATTTGGAAACATTTATATTGATATGCTTTACAAACATAAAAACCGTTTTGCATGGCTTAAGGCACCGCTGTGGGTGATGAAAATAAACGGCGGTAAAGGTTTGCAGTACAAGAGTGCGGTGCAACGATGATGGGCAGAGATGTACAGTTGGCTACATAATTTTTTTAGCGCTATGCTGTATGCTTTTTTTTAAATTGTTGATATCCCGCCAACATTTATTTTCTGCGTTGTTCGATGTTGGCAAAAACACCAACATCGGCGAAGCATGTGACTAAAGCCACCATGGGGATGCGAGTGCTGTTAGTTTGCCCATCGCCGCCTCACGTTTCAAGCCCTAATTCAGTTGGGGGTCAATGGGGTAATTAATAAGCTGCTCATATTCGCCGCCTTTTTGTTTCAAAGCGTCTTTCCAGATAAGGTCAGTATTGCGGTGAAAGACAAGCCGTTCATTCCCCTGTGAAACCAGCCATGTTTTTTGTTCCATCTCATTATCCAATTGCCCCTGCGTCCAACCGCTATAGCCAATGTAGAAGCGAATATTATAATATGAAAGCTTGTTTTGCTTTATAAGGTGTACGGCTTCGTTAAACTCACCACCCCAGTAAATATCATCAGTAATTTTTATGCCGCCTGTTATAAGGGCCGGGCACCTGTGCAAAAAATGTAAAGTATCAGTTTGCACCGGGCCTCCATAATAAACAGGAAAATTGCAGCCTTCAAGGTCATTCACAAGCTCGCCAATGGCATGCGGATACATCCTGTTAAGTACAAAACCGAAACTTCCCTCAGGCTGGTGCTCACACAAAAAAATAACGGACCGCATAAAATTAGGATCCTTAAGAAAAGGATCAGCTATCAATATTTTGCCCGGCATTATATCTGTCATACCCGAAATTTACCACTTTAGCCTGAATAACGAAAATTAATTATGATATTTAGTGCGTTAAAAAGATGGTAAACTACACAAGGAAAAGTAAAAGCGACGTTTAGGTTATATTTTTGTAAAGATGAAAAAAATAATCCCTGTTATAATTGTACTTATTGCCCTTTCAATTGTGGGCATAATAATTATACAGTTGTCATGGTTTTCAAACCTCTTCCAGGTAACCGAGGAAAGTTTCCTTGACAAGGTGGATAAAACTTTATATGACGTAACCCGTGAACTGGCCAAGCCATCATCAACCGGTACAATTATGGGGCTGCAAAGAAAGTCGCAACTGCTTTCCAATGGCCTTAATTTTGAACCAATAAGACGGGCCCCGGTATCCGAGCATTTCACAAATTCTGAAATATATAATAAACTGAGACGGGCGCTGGATAAAGAAGGTTTAAAAAATCTTGGGTTTGAGTTTGCTATAACTTCAGAAGGTGACAATTATCTCCTGGAAATGCAGTCAAAAAACTACATTGAAACATCTGTTGATACATCTCATACTTTTCAAAGGGTGATGCCTATTTCAGCAGAAAGCAACCCTTTTATTGATAACAGCGCTTACGAGCAGTTAATAATGGTTATACCGGAATTTAGAACGCAGGTTTGGATGTCGCTGATTTGGATGGTTGCCGGTGCTGCCCTGTTTACACTGATTGTTATTACTGCCTTTTATCTTACGGTGCGCACCATGCTTGTACAACGCAAGCTGAGCCTGATAAAAAGTGATTTTATAAACAACATGACGCATGAGCTTAAAACACCGCTGGCAACAATATCACTTGCAGTGGATGCTGTGCGTAATGAGAAAGTGCAAAAAGACCCGTCAAAACTTCAATACTTCAGTGGCATAATTAAGGATGAAAGCAAGCGCATGAACAAGCATGTGGAGACTATTTTGCAGGCGGGGTTAATGGAGCGGCAGGATATAAAAATGAATATGGTGCTTGTTAGTGCACACGATGTGATAAAAAGGGTAACCGATGGTTTTAATCTTCAACTGCAGGATAGGAGCGGGAGGATAGAATTATTACTGAATGCAAAGGACGATATGGTGCTGGCTGATGAAGGCCATTTCAGCAATATGATAAACAATCTCGTTGACAATGCCGTTAAATATTCAAGAGAAAACCCGCTCATTCGAATTACTACACACAGCACCGCAAAAAATCTTATCATCAGGATCGATGATAATGGTATAGGTATGAGCAAGGAAACCGTAAAGCGCATATTTGAAAAATTTTACCGGGCGCACACGGGCAATATACATAACGTAAAAGGTTTTGGGCTTGGCATGAGCTATGTAAAAACTGTGATTGATGCCATTAAAGGAAGAATAAAAGTTGAAAGTACGCTCGGTAAGGGAAGCACCTTTATTGCTGAAATACCACTTGGTATTAAACAGGAAAACAATTGATTATTGCGGCGCGAATAACAGACTGCCATCGCCATAGCTAAGAAAGCGAAAATCATTATTCATAGCATATTCATATATCTTTTTCCAATCGCTGCCTACTATTGCAGCAACAAGCAATAACAAAGTTGATTGTGGCTGATGAAAATTTGTAACAAGCGCTTTAGCAACCCGCAAGGTATACCCAGGCGCTATAATAATTTGCGTTTTCGCAATAATACGTCCTGTATTTTTTGCGGTCGTCCATTTCACCAGGGCCTGCAAGGCAGTTGTTGCAGCAATATTTTGACCAAGCTCATAAGCATCCCATTGACTTATCGTCAAGTCGGTCACAAATACATCTTCTATTGCCTTGGTGGTTAAAACACTCAATAATTTTACGCCCATCCAGTACAAACTTTCTATCGTTCTTAACGATGTTGTCCCAATTGCAATAATACCATGGCTAATGTTGCTGATAATATTAATAACCGTTGCTGTTGATACATCAAAAAACTCCGCATGCATTTCATGCCCCTGCATGCTGTCAGCCTTTACGGGTTTAAATGTGCCGGCGCCCACATGCAGCGTTACAAAATCAGTTTGAATATTCTTGTGCTTAAACGAATCAAAAATTGCAGAGGTGAAATGTAACCCAGCTGTAGGCGCTGCTACTGATCCATCACTTTCAGCATAAATGGTTTGGTAGGTAGTTTTATCTGCTTCTTCGGCTGCACGGTTTAAATAGGGCGGTAACGGTATTACGCCGGCCAAATGCAATACTTCAGCAAAGGTTAACTGTGCATCTGTCCAGATAAATTCAATTAAAAAATAATCACTCAGCTGACTAACCTTGCATGCTGATAAGGTAAGTATACCGTGGCCTGTAACAATTTCTTTTTGTAATAAACCACTCTTCCACTTTTTTGCGCCACCTACAAGGCACTTCCACAATACTCTTTCTTTTTGTAGCATGGCAGTGGTTATGTCCGCATATTTATCTCCGGGTTCAAGGCAAAACAATTCAATAACACTGCCGCTGTCCTTTTCAAATAAAAGACGGGCTTCAACAACCTTTGTATTATTGAAAATTAAAAGTGAGTTTTCGGGCAGTTGCTCTGCAATAGCTTTATAAACCGTTTCAGTAATTAACCCATCTCTGTAAATGAGTAATTTGCTTTCATCTCTTTTAGGCAAAGGGTACCGGGCAATTTTCCCTACGGGTAAATCATAAGTAAAATCTTTAATAGATAACTCTTTTGGATGCATGCCTGGTGTTAAGGGCGCAATGTTACAAAAGTTTGCTATATCAACGGTTTTTTACGCGCTTTACAATTTTAAGCCCGCTCCAAACATCACTAACGGCACACACTTTAACATCAACCCAGCCGGTGGGCAATACTATTTCCCGTATTACATCTTCAGTAATATCTGTAGGAATTTTTGATGATTTCTTATACCACGATATCCAAACAACAGCGCTGCTTTTTGCAGTTTCAGCTATTGCAGTAAACTGCTTTTCTAGCTCTTTTTTGTGCTGGCAAAAAATATGCAAAAAGTCGGCTTCAGGTATTTTTTTTACAAGCTGTTTCTTCACATCAATACCAAGCAGATCACCATACTCAGCAGGTGGGTTTACGAGGAATAATCCAGCACTTTCAGTTATGCCAAGTTTTTTTAAAAGAGGGGTGCCCGAATAACCTGCCATGATAAATTTTTTAGCAGTGCACATGTTTTCCACAGAAACTAACAATTGTGTGTGGAAAAGTTTTAATGTATAAAAGCCACCAACAGACACTAAAATTGTTCTTTTGTGTCAAAAAGTGGTAATTTGTGTTAAATTCTAATCATTCATGGTATTCCTGGGCGAATTTGAGGCTTCTGTTGACAGCAAAAACCGGTTTTTGCTTCCCGCTGGGCTGCGTAAGCAGCTTCCGGAAGGCGAAACTAAACTGGTGCTTTGCCGTGGACTTGACAAATGCCTTTTATTGTACCCTTCAAAAGCCTGGGAAGATATTACGAATAAGCTTCTCAAACTGAATGATTTTGACCCTAAGGTACGGCTTTTTAAAACCACTTTTTTAGGCGGCGCTACGGAAATTGAATTAGATACTGCAGGCAGGGTGTTGCTGCCGCAGTCGTTAAAAGGTCACGCAGAAATTGACAGGGATATAATGATCGTTTGTGACCTGGATAAAATAAAAATTTGGAATACAGCTAAATACAAAGAGTTCTTTGAAAACAATACATCGCAATCGTTGAGCGACTTAGCTAAGGAGATTGGTTACTCGTCAAATTAAGCTAAACAAAAACAGATGCTGCAGCCATACCATACACCGGTGTTATTTAATGAGGCTATAGATGCATTGAACATAAAGCCGGGAGGTATTTATGTTGACTGCACTTTTGGCGGCGGGGGCCATACCAAAGGCATATTAGAGAGGCTTGATGACGGAGGTAAGGTGGTGGCCTTTGACCAGGATGATGATGCAAAACAAAACCTACCAAAGGATGAGAGGCTGATTTTTGTGCCACAAAACTTCAGGCATATTGAACGTTTTTTAAGGCTGCATAAAATAAATAAAGTGGATGGCGTTTTAGCTGATTTGGGGGTAAGTAGTTACCAGTTTAACGAAGGGGAGCGTGGTTTTTCAACAAGGTTTGACGGCCCCCTTGATATGCGGATGGACAGGCGGCAAACTTTAACGGCTGCTGATGTATTGCTTACTTATAACGAGGAAAAATTGCACAAAATGTTTGAGCGCTATGGTGAGGTTACCAATGCCAAAACTTTAGCAAAACATATTGTACATAACAGGCAGTTAAAACCGTTACAAACCATTGAGGCGTTCAGGGTTTTATTGCAGCCGGTTGTTAAGGGTAATCCTAATAAATACCTGGCGCAGGTGTTCCAGGCGTTGCGTATTGAAGTGAATGATGAATTAGGTGCATTAAGAGAAATGTTGCAGCAGTTACCGCAAGTATTGAATAGCGGTGGCAGGGCAGGTATAATAACATTTCACTCGCTGGAAGATCGTGAGGTAAAGAATTTTTTTAAGCACGGAGACTTTAATGAAGAAGATGAGAACCCTTTTTCAACATACGAAAAAAAAAACCCGTTGAGGGTGATCACAAAAAAACCACTCGTGCCAACTGAGGAAGAGATAAGAAGAAACCCGCGTTCGCGCAGTGCGAAGCTAAGAGTGGCGGAGAGAAAGTGAGAAGTGAAAAGTGAGAAGTGAGAAGTGAGAAGTGAAAAGTGAAAAGTGAAAAGTGAAAAGTGAAAAGTGAAAAGTGAAAAGTGAAAAGTGAAAAGTTTTGATAAATGAGGATGTAAAATAGTCAATTGTAAATTGAAATGGAACCAACAAAAAAGAAGAATTCATATATAAAAGGGCTGTTCAGTTATCAATGGATATTGAAGAACCTGGTATTTTTTTTATTCGTTGCTTTTCTCGCTGTGCTGTATATCGCAAATGGCCATGAAGCAGACAAAATGATACGTGATATTAACCTTACAGCCAGGGATATAAAGGAATTAAAATACGAATACAAGACATTAAAAAGCGAGGAAATATTTCGTAGTCGCCAGGCACAGATTGTGCAGGCTGCATCGGCACTGGGCTTAAAGACTTCTGCGCAGCCGCCAGTGCATTTAACGGCAAGTGCAACTAAATAGCGGAATGGAGAACCAATATATTCCAATTATCCTTTGAAATAAATGGTTGCTAACCTAAAACACTATTAATACATATAAATGTGGAAGTAAAGCGGGACATACTATGGCGGGTAAGCTTAAGCTACATAGCAGTAGCCGTGCTTTGCGTGGTAATACTCGTAAGGGCTTTTTACATACAACAGGTTGAGGGAAAATATTGGCGCAATATGAACGACAGCCTTCATGAAAAACTTGAACCCATTGAAGCAGAAAGGGGCACCATTTACAGTGCGGATGGCGAAATGCTAAGTACCAGTATCCCGCAGTTTGATGTATATGTTGATTTTGGTGCCGATGGCGTGCGCGAGAATGATGGTAAACGTTTCTTCAACAGTCTTGACTCACTGAGTTACCAGTTATCAAAGCTTTTTAAGGATAGAAATGCAGACGAATATAAAAGAATATTGCGCGATGGTTACAATAGGGCCGACAGGTATTTCCCATTGCTAAAAAAAGTAAACTTCGAAGACTATCAACGCCTAAAGCTATTTCCTTTGGTAAAACTTGGAAAAAATAAAAGCGGGTTTATTGCAGATGTAAAAAGTGTTCGTCTTAATCCGTATCAATTACTGGCATACCGTACAATAGGGCTTGACAGGGAAAACTCGCAAAAGGTTGGGCTTGAAGAGACTTATGACTCATTGCTTACAGGCCGGCGCGGAAAAAGGCTGGTACGCTACATCGCCGGCGGTATTAGCATTCCGGTTGATGAAGATTACCAGATTGAGCCTGAGAATGGTAAAGATATTGTAACCAATATTGATACGCATATACAGGATATAACAGAAACTGCTTTGATGAATGAAATGATCAGTAACGAAGCTGAACATGGTTGCGCAATTGTGCTTGAAGTAAAAACAGGAAAAATAAAAGCTATAGCAAACCTTGGGTTAAGAAACAATGGCAGTTATTGGGAAGATTTGAATTACGCAGTGCAGCCGACTGAACCAGGATCAACATTTAAACTTGTTACGATGCTAAGCCTGCTTGAAGATAAAAAGATATCACTCACTGATATGGTTAACCTGGAAGGTGGCAGGTGGACGGTTAATGGCCAAACAGTTATTGATGCGGAAGAACATGATAAAAGCGACAATACTGTTACAGCGAAACGCGCGTTTGAAGTAAGCTCAAACGTTGGCATGGCTAAGCTTGCTTACGGTGGTTATGCCGCAACACCATCGCAGTTTGTAAATCATATAAGGAAACTTGGTTTTGACTCTGCAACCGGTGTGGACCTGGCGGGTGAAGGCAGGCCAAAAGTATACAGGCCGGGCAAGCCGGGCTGGAGCGCTAATACAGTACCCTGGATGGCTTTTGGATATAACATTACAGTAAGTCCCTTGCATACCGCTATGATGTATAACGCAATTGCCAACAATGGTAAAATGATGCGGCCATATTTAATGGCAACCGTAAAGAAAGATGATATTGTGATAAGAGAAACTCAGCCGGTTGCCGTTTCTGAAAAAATATGCAGTGACCAAACATTGCAACAATTGAAAGAGTGTTTAAGGGGCGTTTGTGCAGATTCGGGTTCAACAGCCTTTAAGTTGTTTAAGGGCACGCCGTACAAAGTAGCAGGCAAAACAGGTACAGCATTGGTGGCAGACGGAAAAAGAACTTACGCGGACGAAGTATTTCAGTCCTCCTTTGCAGGATACTTCCCTGCAAACGACCCGCAGTACACATGTGTAGTAGTAATAGTAAATCACCCGCATGCAGTAAAGCATGTTGGTGCTGCTGTGGCCGGGCCAGTGTTTAAAGATATTGCTGATAAGCTGTATGCCCTGTATGTTAAGCAACCCGCACCGGTGCAGTATGCATCTGTTACAACAACAAAAGACAGCATGAATTATTTATATGCAGGGGCAAAGTACGAAGTAAAGAAAATAATGAACGCACTGAATGTACCGTATGGGGATGCAGGCGGCAATGCTGAGTGGGCAACAGTTAGCAAAGAAGCAAACAGGCCGGTAATACAGGCTGAAAGCGTGCATGATAAACAAATGCCGCAGTTGGCCGGTATGAGTTTGAAAGATGCGATATATATATGTGAGAATATGGGGTTGAAGGTTGATATAAAGGGCCGCGGAAAAGTAGTATCGCAATCGGTTAATGTAGGCGAAACGATAAATAAAGGCACACAGGTACAAATAACATTGAATTAATACATGGCAAAGCTGCAGGACATATTATACAAAGTTCGGTTGCAATCAATAAGGGGCAACACTGACATGGCAGTAACCGGCGTTCAGATAGACTCAAGAAAAATATCTGCAGGTGCCATATTTGTTGCAATACGTGGCGAAAAATCAGATGGCCATGCTTTTATAGAAAAGGCAGTTGAACTTGGTGCAACGGTAATTGTTTGTGAAGACTTTCCGGCTGAATTTAAAGAAGGTATTACATACATACAGGTAACTAATACGCACGAAGCGGTAGCATATATCGCACATAATTTTTACGGTGAACCAAGCCGGAAAATAAAGCTCGTAGGTGTAACCGGCACTAATGGTAAAACTACTATAGCTACAGTGTTGTATAAATTATTCACCTCGCTTGGTTATAAATGTGGTTTAATAAGCACTGTGCAAAACCAAATAGGAGACGAGATAATCCCTTCAACCCATACAACGCCTGATGCTGTTAGTTTAAATGCACTGTTGAAACAAATGGTTGATGCTGGTGTAACGCACACGTTCATGGAATGCAGCAGTCATGCAATTCACCAGCACCGCATTACGGGGTTGCATTTTGCAGGCGCATTATTCAGCAACATTACGCACGACCACCTTGACTATCATAAAACATTTGATGAATATATACGTGTAAAGAAAAGTTTTTTTGATGGATTAGGTAGTGACGCATTTGCAATATCAAACCTTGATGATAAGCGGGGGCTGGTAATGCTACAAAACACACCTGCCAAAAAATATTACTACAGCCTTAAAACAATGGCAGATTTTAAGGGCAAGATACTGGAGAACGCACTGACAGGACTTGTGATGACGGTAAATGACAAGGAAGTACACTTTAGGTTGATCGGAGAATTTAACGCATACAACCTGCTGGCAATATATGGGGCTGCTGTTTGCCTGGGTGAAGAGAGCAACGAAGTGTTGCGTGTACTGAGTGTGTTAACAGGGGCGGAGGGCAGGTTTGATTATGTTATTAGCAGTACAAATATAATTGGCATAGTTGATTACGCACATACACCGGATGCTTTGGAGAACGTACTGCTTACCATAAAAAAATTACGCAAGGGTTATGAGCAGGTTATAACGGTGGTTGGCTGCGGCGGTAATCGTGATAAAACAAAACGCCCTGTTATGGCCCAGATAGCCAGTGAATTAAGTGACCGTGCCATTTTTACCAGCGATAATCCAAGGTTTGAGGATCCGGAAGAAATACTGCACGATATGGAGGCCGGCTTAAATTCTGCGGGCAGAAGAAAATCAGTTACGGTAGTTGACAGAAGAGAGGCAATACAAATGGCGGTAAGCATTGCCAACAAAGAAGATATAATACTGCTTGCCGGCAAAGGGCACGAAAAATATCAAATAATAAATGACGAGCACAGACATTTTGATGATAAGGAAACGTTGTTGGAAATGTTTGAATTGTTGGGGAAGTAAAAGCCCCATCCTATCCTTCCCCTAAAAGGGAAGGGAAATGTGGAAGATTGTGTAATAGGGGTAGTTATGTTTATTAATAAAGGCAATGAATGTATTACGGGTTTAAATTATAAACGTTTTTAAAGCCTCCCTTTAGGGAGGTTGGGAGGGTATATGCTGTACTATCTATTTACATGGTTAAAACAGGAGTTTAATTTAAGTGGGGCTGGTGTATTCCAGTATATCACTTTCAGGGTAGCTATGGCTATACTGTTATCCCTTGTAATTGCTACAGTGTATGGCAAGCGTATTATAAACCTGTTAAAGCGTAAGCAAATAGGCGAAACTGTTCGTGACCTTGGCCTCGCAGGTGAACAGCAAAAGAAAGGAACGCCAACTATGGGCGGCATCATAATATTGCTGGCTATACTTATACCAACAATATTGTTTGCCGACTTGAATAAAGTATACATACGCCTTATGTTACTCTGCACCGTTTGGCTTGGTATGATTGGTTTCCTGGATGACTTATTTAAATTACGGGCACGCAAAATTGCACAGCAGCGCGGTGAAAAATATACAAAGAAAGATTCAGATGGGCTTGCCGGGGTATCAAAAATTATTGGCCAGGTTGGGCTGGGTATTATAGTTGGCGTTACGCTTTATTTTAACAGCAATGTTACCGTTGAGCGTGAACTTATGGGACAACAAAATAAAGCACAGGTGTTACACGCGGGTGAAAGGCTTGCTAAAGACAGTAACATAATTGTATATACTGTAAACGGCCAACCGGTAAGATATGTAAAAGTGCAAACACCTATTACAACCATCCCTTTTGTAAAGAACCACGAATTTAATTATAGCTGGCTTATAAGCTGGATGGGCAAGGGTGCTGAAAAATACACATGGATAGTGTATATTCTTATTGTAACGTTCATCATAACAGCGGTATCAAACGGTGCCAACATAACTGATGGGCTTGATGGGCTTGCTGCTGGAGTTAGCGCTATTATAGGTGCGGGGCTGGGTGTGTTTGTGTATGTAAGTGGTAACTACAATTTTGCCAGCTACCTGAATGTAATGTACATACCCAATCTTGGTGAGCTTTCCGTTTTCATGGGCGCGTTTGTAGGTGCGTGCATTGGGTTTTTATGGTACAATGCTTATCCTGCCCAGGTGTTTATGGGCGATACAGGCAGCCTTGCGTTAGGCGGTATCATCGCATCACTTGCAATTATAGTGCGTAAAGAATTATTGATCCCAATTTTTTGTGGCGTATTTCTAATTGAGCTCGTAAGCGTAATGCTGCAGGTAAGTTATTTTAAATACACAAAAAAGAAGTACGGTGTTGGTAAGAGGATATTTCTTATGAGCCCTTTGCACCATCATTATCAGAAGAAAGGGTTTCATGAAAATAAAATAGCACTGAGGTTTTGGATCATAACAATATTGTGTGTGATAACATCAATTGCAACGCTGAAGATAAGATAACAGGATTGCAGATTTTAGATTGCGGATTGCAGATTGATTGCTGTTGATTGATGACCGTTGGCAAAGAGTTGAAAAGTGCGACGCAACGATGATGCCATGAAAAACTAAAGCTGGTACCAAAAAAAGCTGAAAGTAAAAGATATATAAAATAAGGAATGGCTGAAACCATAACAAATATAGAAGAACAGCACGATGCAAAACTTGCCCCTTTAGGGGAAGGGGTTTCTGCTCTTTTGCTTGTTGTTCTTGGTGCGGCGGAAAGCGGTATTGGCGCGGCTATTTTGGGTAAGCAAAAAGGATATAATGTATTTGTAAGCGATGCTGGTTTAATAAAGGATAAATATAAACAGGAATTACTTGATAACGCAATCGCGTTTGAAGAAGGTGGCCACACAGAAGAAAAAATTTTAGGTGCAAATGAAGTAGTGAAAAGCCCTGGCATACCTGAAAAAAATGAAATGGTAAAAAAGATTCGTGCAAAGGGAATACCTGTTATAAGTGAGATTGAGCTGGCTTACCGTTTTAAAGGCGATAGCAAAATAATAGCTATAACAGGCAGTAATGGAAAGAGCACGACAACAACAATGATCTATTATGTGTGCAAAACCGGCAACCTTGATTGTGCATTGGTTGGCAATATTGGTTATTCATTCGCAAAGCAGGTTGCGGAAGATCCGAAGCCATTGTATGTGGCCGAGATAAGTTCATTTCAACTGGATGACATTAAAACATTCAGGCCTGATGTTGCGGTGCTGCTGAATATAACCGAAGACCACCTGGACAGGTACGAATACAAATTTGAAAACTATATAAAGAGCAAATTCAGGATCATTGAAAACCAGCAGGCAGGCGATTATTTTATTTATTGTGATGATGATGACGTCATCACCGGTTATCTAAAAGCGGTTTCCTTACTTACTAACCCAATACCATTTTCTATGAAGCATGAACTAACTAACGGCGCGTACATAAAGAATGACCAAATGATGATAAGAATTTTAAATGAAAGGATAAGCATGAGCATTTACGACTTTGCTGTTAAAGAAAAACATAATCAATATAATACTATGGCAGCAGGGCTAAGCGGCGTGGTAGTAGGTGTACGCAAAGAAAAAATCCGGGAAGCTATTATGACCTACCGGGGGCTGGAACATAGAATGGAGCATGTTGCTAAAATACGCGGCGTTGAATTTATAAACGACAGCAAAGCAACTAACATAAACAGTACATGGAGCGCGCTTGACAGTATGCAGCAACCGGTAATACTGATATTGGGTGGTATTGATAAAGGAAATGATTATAGTATATTATACGAGCTTGTTGCTGAAAAGGTGAAAGCAATTGTATGTATGGGGGTTGATAACAGTAAAATTCATGAGGCATTTGACGGAAGGGTAAATGTAATTAAAGATACCATGAGTGCCAAGGAGGCAGTAAGAGAATCTTTTAAACTAGCGGAGCAGGGTGATGCAATTTTATTAAGCCCGGCGTGTGCAAGTTTTGACTTATTTAATAATTATGAAGACAGAGGCAGGCAATTTAAAGCGGCGGTTAGGGAATTGTAGACCTGGTAACAGTAACAAAATATTTGAGCATTTAAAATGACTTACGGATAACAGAATGAGTAACGAGACCACAGATAAATTATTTTCTCAATTCTCTGCAGTAAACAGTGCAGGTAATCACCTTTTAAACAGAACAAAGGGTGACCGCTATATATGGGGTACCGTTATACTGCTTTCAATAAGCTCGTTACTTGTTGTATATAGCGCAACTGGTTCGCTGGCCTATAAAAGTAATCATGGTAATACGGAGATATACCTGTTCAAGCAGTTATCATTTATTATTATTGGCCTGATGATAATATATTTTTTACACCGCGTTAATTACACGTTGTATTCAAGGGCATCACTTATTTTATATTTAATAGCAATACCTCTTTTAATATATACTTTGTTTTTTGGTGCAGAAATAAATGAAGGCAGCAGGTGGATAAAAGTGCCGGTTATAAACCTTACTTTTCAAACGAGTGATTTTGCAAAGCTGGCTTTGTTCATGTACCTCTCACGCCAGTTAAGCCGCAAGCAGGAAGTGATAAAAGATTTTAAGAAAGGCTTTTTGCCGCTTATTATACCGGTAGCGCTTACTTGTATTTTAATTATGCCGGCCAACTTATCAAACGCAATGCTTACGGGCGCAACATCGCTGCTGTTGCTTTTTATAGGCCGTGTAAGCTTTAAGCATATTTTTCTTACAATATGTATTGCATTGCTGCCTGTATTACTTATTGTAAGCATTGCGGTAACAACACACAAAAAAGATGATGGCACTGGTAAACAGGCCACATCATCACTAACATCAATAGGTCGCGTGGGTACGTGGGTAAAACGTGTGCAGGATTATTTGTATGCCAAGCCAACAGACGTGCCATACCAGGTACAGCAGGCAAAAATAGCCATTGCAAACGGGGGGATATTTTTCGGGCGCGGGCCGGGCAACAGCCAGGCACGTAACTACTTGCCACAGGCGTATAATGATTTTATTTTCAATATAATTATTGAGGAGTATGGTTTACTTGGTGGGGCGTTTATCATTTTTATGTACCTGGTTTTTTTATTCAGGTGTATAAGCATTTTCCGGCGCTGCCCTTATGCATTTGGCGCGCTGCTAGCGCTGGCACTAAGTTTTACGCTTGCTATACAGGCCGCAGCAAACATGGCCGTAGCGGTTGGTTTAATGCCTGTAACGGGTGTTACACTTCCCTTAATAAGCATGGGTGGCAGCTCGTTTTTATTTACTTGCGCGGCAATAGGGATTATATTAAGCGTAGCAAGAAATGTAGAACAATTGGAAGGATGGAATGTAACACCTGCGCCGGTTAAAACAGAACCAGAAGCCGGTGTTGTTGCTAATGCAGACGGTGCGAATAAAGGAGCGGCACTTTTTATTCAAAATGATAAAAAAGCAAAAAAAGATATTAAATAATGAGCGGAACAAAAAATATAAACGAAGGCAAAAGCGCTACGTCATCACGGGCAGGCCACTTCCGTCTCATTATTGCAGGTGGCGGCACAGGCGGCCATATATTTCCCGCAATTGCCATTGCTAATGCAATTAAACAGCTTATGCCTGCAGCAGAGATATTGTTTGTTGGCGCCAGCGACAGGATGGAAATGCAGCGCGTACCACAGGCAGGCTATAACATAAAAGGCATTGATATCGCAGGTTTTAACAGAAGCTCGTTGTTTAAAAATATATCGTTGCCGTTTAAGCTTATAAAAAGCTTTTTCCAGGTACGTAATATTATCGGAAGTTTTAAGCCAGATGCGGTTGTTGGTGTGGGGGGATATTCAAGTTTTCCCGTGTTGAGGGTTGCGCAAAGAAGAGGCATACCTACGTATATACACGAAAGCAATTCATTTGCGGGAAAAAGTAATATGCTGCTGGGGAAAAGAGCAACTAAAATTTTTGTTGCAAGCGAGGGTATGGAGAAATTTTTTCCGGCTGACAAAATAGTCGTTACCGGTAACCCCGTAAGAAAAACTATTGCAAAATCAACTGTAACAAGGGAAGAAGCGTTACACTTTTTTGGGTTGCAGGAAAACAAAAAAACAATACTGGCAGTTGGCGGAAGCCTGGGTGCGAAAAGTATAAATGAAGTAATGGCGCAGCATGTGCTTGATATACACCAATTGGGTTTACAACTTATTTGGCAAACAGGCAAAGCAACTGCAAGCGCATATATTGAAAGAGGCAAAGCGCTGGAGTGTGTTTGGGTAAGCGAATTTATTACTGACATGGACAAAGCCTATGCCGCGGCTGATGTAGTTATATCACGTTCTGGTGCAATGAGTGTGGCTGAATTATGCGTAACAGGTAAGCCTGTAATTTTTGTTCCGTACCCTTTTGCTGCTGAAGACCACCAAACAGTAAATGCGAAGCGCCTTGTTGATAAAGATGCAGCAGCGATGGTTAAGGATAGTGATGCGCCGGGTAAGCTGTTTGGTGCGATAACAGACTTGGTTTTTAATGAGGCTAAACAGGAGAAGTTTAAAAAGAATATAAGCGCACTTGCGTTAAGGGACGCGGATGTAAGAATTGCGGAAGAGATTTTGAGATGAAAATCAAAAATTTAAAATGAGCGATGCAAATAAAAATATTAACCAACCTCTTGTAACTCCTTTACAAGCCGGAGAGGGTATAAATGCCATCTACTTTATAGGTATTGGTGGTATTGGTATGAGTGCGTTGGCAAGGTATTTTAAAAGCAAGGGTGCGGATGTAAGTGGGTATGATAAAACACCGACACCGCTAACAGAAGAACTTGAGCAAAGTGGAATAGAAATACACTATGAAGAAAATATTGAATTGATACCAAAAGATGCAGAAGTTGTTGTGTACACACCTGCAGTGCCCACAGGCCATGCAGAACTGGTGTACTACCGTGAGCATGGCTACAAGGTAGTAAAGCGCAGCGATGTGCTGCAATGGATAACAGAAAGTTCTTTTAATATATGTGTTGCAGGCACACATGGTAAAACAACCATTACAACCATGACGGCGCACCTGTTAAGGGATTCAGGTTATGGATGCAATGCTTTTTTAGGGGGCATATCTGCAAACTATGGTACAAATTTTTGGAGCAGCGAGCGTAATGTTTGTGTTGTTGAAGCGGATGAATACGACAGAAGCTTTTTAAAGCTTGTGCCTGATGTTGCCATAATAACTGCCATGGACCCTGACCATTTGGATATATACGGTACAGCGGAAGAAGTAGAAAAAGCATTTGTGCAGTTTTCGCAAAGGGTTAAGAAAGGCGGCTGCCTTATATCGAAATACGGGTTAAAGCGCGACAGTGAATTGCAGGCAACCACACACTATACTTACAGCTTTGATAATACCAACGCAGATGTTTATGCTGCTGATATTAAAGTTGAGAGCGGAAGTTACAGGTACGATGTAAAACACTTTGACTGGGCGCTGAAGGATGTGGTGCTACATATGGGAGGCTTGCATAACATTGAAAATAGCGTTGCAGCTATAACTGTAGCGAAGTACCTGGGCATTGATGATGAGAAAATAAAAACTGCAATAAGCAATTTTAAAGGGGTAAAGAGGCGGTTTGAATATTTTTTGAAAAATGATGCGCATGTGTTAATAGATGATTACGCACACCACCCTGAAGAATTGAAGGCATTGATAACAGGTGTACGCAGTTTGTTTAAAGATGATAAATGTGTAGTGGTATTTCAACCGCACCTGTTTAGCAGGACAAAAGACCTTGCGGAAGAATTTGCACACAGCCTTGACATGGCGGATGAAGTGATACTGCTGCCTATATATCCTGCAAGAGAACTGCCTATGGAAGGGGTAACAAGCGAGCTGATAGCAAGGTATATGACGAAGGCAAAAAATGCGTTGATGAGTAAGGAGGAAATGAAGGAGTGGGTAAAAATAGGAAAACCAAGGCTGCTGGTGATGTGCGGAGCGGGTGATATAGATGCATTGTTACAACCTGTAAAAGAAATATTGAGTGCATAATTTATGTGGAAAAAGCGGTTGCAAATATTGTTGTGGTGCCTGCTGGGTTGTGGCTGTGTGGTATTGCTTGTTGCTGCTATAAATATAAAAAACAGCAAAACGTGCAGTGATGTGCAGATTGATATTGATAACCATGGGGAGAGGATTTTTATTAATGAGAAAGATATTGCTGAAGTACTAAGAGCGAATAATGTAACAAAGGGTGTTGTGCTGGATAATCTTCACCCGGCAATGATTGAGAAGGAACTGGAGAGAAATGCGTGGATAAAAGATGCACAATTGTTCTTTGATAATAACCAGGTGTTAACTGTTAAGATTGCCGAACGGCACCCTGTAGCAAGAATATTTACAACTGAAGGGAAGTCATTTTACATTGATACTGGAGGTAACAAACTGCCGTTAAGTGAAAAATTTTCTGCACGGGTGCCGGTGTTTACATCGTTTTCTGCAGATAAAAAAGTAATGAATGCGGATGACAGCATGGTAGTAAAAGATGTAAGGGCAATCGCCGAATTTATTCAGCAGGACAGCTTTTGGATAGCGCAGGTTGCACAAATTGATATAACGCCGCAGCACACTTATGAAATGATACCTGTGTTAGGCAACCAGGTAATACGGCTTGGCAACGCAGATGATATTGCAGGTAAGTTTAAAAGACTGTTTGCATTTTATAAGCAGGTGTGGAGCAAAGCGGGGTTTGAAAAATATGCCGTTGTGGATGTTCAATATGAAGGAGAGGTAGTTGCTGTGAGAAGAGGCGAGGAAGCACCGGCGGCAGATTCAGCAGCAGCGATGCAACAATACGCAACAGGCTTTGCAAATATGAGTGGAGTGGTAAGGGATAGTTTGTACGCAAGTGTTGAACGACGAGATGAGTTGCGGAGAGATAGTGCGGCTAAGAGGGCAAACGCGGCGAGCCCGCCAAAAAGAAACAGCAGGGGCCAGACAGGTGTTGCCGGCAGCAGGTCACCATTAAAACCAGGCAGAATAAGGAGACATGCAGCAACGCCGGTAAGAAGACATTAGTAATAAATGATGAGTAAAGAAATAACAGCAAAAATGTGCGACGCAACGAAGACGGGTATTGATAAAATAGCAGGGGCAAAAAAGAAATAATATTAACAACTAACCATACAACAAAGTAAACAACTAAAACACATATATATGAATCCAAATGAAGCACCAATTATTGTTGGTCTTGATATTGGCACTACTAAAATTGCTGCCATAGCCGGCCGTAAAAACGAGTACGGCAAGCTGGAAATACTCGGCTTTGGCCGGGCTAACAGCAGTGGTGTGCAACACGGCCAGGTGTTGAATATTGACCAGACAATAAAAGGCATACAAGCAGCCCTGGCCAACTGCGTGCAAAGTAACCCTGACCTTGAAATTAACGAGGTATATGTTGGCGTAGCGGGCCACCATATTAAAAGCCTGCAAACGCGGGGCGATATAGTGCGTCAAAATCCTGACATTGAGATTGAGCAATGGGAGGTTGATCAGCTAATTGAAAACCAGCGTAAAACATTTATACCGGCGGGTGACCAGATTATTGATGTTATACCACAGGAGTTTCATGTAGATAATAATCATAACATTACTGTACCTGTTGGTGTAAATGGCGTAAAGCTTGGCGCTAATTTTCACATTATAACAGGCGACAGGAATGCTATAAGAAATATAAACCGGGCTGTTGAGCGCAGCGGTTTAAAGACTAAAGACCTTGTACTGCAACCATTAGCTTCGGCCAGCGCGGTAATGAGCGACATTGACCTTGAAGCCGGTGTCGCCATACTTGATATTGGTGGCGGTACCAGCGACCTCGCAGTGTTTTGCGAAGGAATATTAAAGCACACTGCGGTAATACCTTTTGGTGGTGAAAACATTACCAATGATATACGTACCGGCCTTGGAGTGTTGAAAATTCAGGCAGAACAAATGAAGGTACAATTTGGCAGCGCGCTTACAAACGAAACAAAAAGTAACGCGGTAATAACTATACCTGGTTTAAAAGGCATGCCTGCAAAAGAGATAAGGGTGCAAAACCTGGCCCATATAATACAGGCAAGGATGACGGAGATACTTGAATTTGTTACGTACCATTTAAAGCAAATAGAGCTTGATACACGATCACTCAGCGGCGGTATAATATTAACAGGTGGTGGCTCGCAGTTAATGCACCTTAAGCAATTGACTGAATATGTAACCGGTTTAAGTGCACGCATTGGTTTTCCCAACGAGCACCTTGCGGCCAATCACATTGATGAGCTTACCAAGCCAATGTACTCAACCTGTATTGGTTTAATACTGAAAGGGTATAATGATTTTGAACACAAAAGAAAGGAGTTTGAGAGCAAGGCTTCAAAAGCAGAAGTGCCCCACAATTTTAAAAAGGACGAGACTGCAGTAATTGAAAAGGAAACTAAAGAAGAAAAAATAAAAACACCAAAGCGTAAAAAAACCGGCAGTGTTTGGGACATGTTTAAAGACGGCCTTATTGACGTATTTAAAGAGGAACCCGACAAAATGCTTAAATAAATTTTACAAACGCTAAGAACTTTATTAAAACTTACTAACCTAAATTAAATTTTGACGAGTATGATACACTTTGATTTGCCAAAACAAAAATCATCCATCATTAAAGTGCTGGGTGTAGGTGGTGGCGGAAGCAATGCAGTAAACCACATGTTTGCGCAGGATATTGAAAATGTAGATTTTATAATTTGTAATACAGATGTAAAGGCGCTTGAACAAAGTAAAGTGCCAAACAAAATCCAGTTGGGGCCACAGCTTACGCAGGGCCTTGGTGCTGGCGCCAACCCCCAGGTTGGCAAGCAGGCAACTGAAGAATCGCTGGAAGAAATAAAGCGCATACTTGAAGTAAATACCAAGATGGCTTTTATTACTGCCGGTATGGGCGGCGGTACGGGTACCGGGGGCGCGCCTATTATATCAAAAATATGCCGCGACCTGGGTATATTAACCGTAGGTATTGTAACAACTCCTTTCGGGTTTGAAGGCCCGCGCCGTTTAAAGCAGGCAGAGGATGGCATAAGGCAGTTGCAGCCTTATGTTGATACGTTGCTTGTTATAAGCAATGATAAACTGCGCATGCAATACGGTGATTTAAAAATGCGCGATGCTTTTAGTAAAGCAGACAATGTACTTGCTACAGCAGCTAAATGTATTACTGATATTATAAACAGCCGTGGACATATTATTGTTGACTTTGCTGACGTATGCACCGTAATGAAAAACGGCGGTGTTGCAATATTAGGAAGCAGCGCCGCAGAAGGTGAGAACAGGGCACAAAGGGCTATTGAGGATGCATTAAACTCTCCATTGCTTAATGACAGTGAAATATTCGGCGCTAAATGGATATTGATAAATATTAACAGCGCCGAAGGTGATTATGAATGCACCATGGATGAGCTGGAAATTATAAACCATTACCTGCGCGCGCAAGCAGGCCCGGAAACAGATGTGATAGTAGGCATGGGTTATGACAGTGCACTTGAAAGAAAAATTGGTATTACCTTAATAGCTACAGGCTTTGAACATAAAGACCCGTTTGCAAAAGCAGAGCCGGTTGCAGAGAAAGAAGAGCCTAAGGAGGAAAAGATTGTAATGACGCTTGGAATTGAAGGTGAAGAAAGAAAAATGTATAATCAGCAGCCATTACTTTTTGAGGATAAAGACCCTTATGCGCCGCGGTTAGTAGAAGAAACAAGAACAAGTTTTACAACGCCGGTGTTTAAAGAAGAGGCGCAAAAGTATGTAGTTGCTGCAAAGCAGGAGGAAATGATCTTTGAATTAAAACTTCCTGTTACTGCTGCCGAAAAGGAACCTGAACAACCGGCAAAACCGGAACATACAGAGCCTTTATTGCAAATGCAATATTCTGAAAAACCTGTTGGCAACACGCCACAACCATTTGAAGCAAAGCCTGCTATGCGGAACAGCTTTTTGTCGAAACCAATGAATATTTACCTGGAGGAAAAACAGGAGAACGCACCGGTTTACAAGGAGGTAATGCCTTTACAGCCACAGCCTGTTAAACAGGAGATGCCTGTGATAAAGCCGGAAGCGCCAAGACAACCTGAGCCACAAAAACCACAGGAAATGCCAAGGCCCGTTTTGAATATTCAGCCGGACGCAGAGGATAATATTGAATTTACAATGACGTTAAAAGAAGAACCTGTTGCACCGGTAAATAATGTTACTTCTTTTTCACAAAATGCGATACCTGATTTGAGCGAAGAAGAGGACCACAGGAAGCGCGCGGCAGACCGCATAAATAAACTCAGGAATATTTCTTTCAACATGAATACAAACCATGATGTTACCGGAGAATTTGATAATGTACCTGCGTATGTACGCAGGAACATGGAATTATTTGGTAACACACTTACATCAGTTGAACAATATTATAGTAAGTACACGGTTAAGAAAGATGAAAATAATAGCCAGGCGCAAATTTCGACGCTTAATAAATTTTTAGACGAGAAAAAGCCTGATTAAGATTTTTTTTGAACATGATGTTTTAGTTGTTCCCCCGGTTTCGTTCCGGGGGATTTTTTTTGTATGTTTAACTCTAATTACGCTTATATGAAACTAATTGATAAGCCGCATCCGGGTGAATACAGCCCGCATGCTATTATGTATATAAACCTTTTGCCAAACGACAAATTAGTGCTGCGGCACATGCTTTCAAACTTTGAAGTAGTAAAAAATATTGTTACTGCAGTACCTGAAGAAAAATTGTATTACCGTTATGCACCTGGTAAATGGAGCATAAAGGAAACGCTTGTGCACATTATGGATGATGAGCGTATTTACGCATACCGCACCCTTCGAATTGCACGAAACGATAAAACACCTTTACCCGGTTTTGAACAGGATGACTATGTGCCTTTTTCAAGGGCTGATGAAAGAAGCCTTGAAAGTATATTTGATGAGTACGGTGCAATACGAAAATCAACTGTTTTGTTGTTTGACAACTTTACTGACGAAGACCTTTTACGCACTGGTATGGCTAATGATCATGCCATGAGTGTTCGTGCCGCAGCTTACCATATTGCCGGGCACGAACTGCATCATCTTAATATTATACAGCAAAAATATCTATAACTACGGTCTTACTCTATTTCATACCTGGCGTATGCCAGCGTTTTATCCTGGAATATGCAGGGGAAGATCATCGTATGGCTGTTGACCTGTACGCCATAATCAACCATTATTTCATAATCTGTATTACGCGACATTATTTGCCTTACAGATATTTCACCATCAGCACTAAGCTTTATACTTTCAAATGATTCTTTGTCTTTTGCAAGAAATTTTTTGCAGATAAAATACAATGCATCGCCTGCATTAAGTAATGAATATTTATTTACAAACGAAAACGCGTTTTGATCATGGTCGCTTTTAATACTTTGAGACCACATAACATTATTGCTTGTATTATCTATTCTTAACAATAAAAGATTTGCATTAAATTCAGGCGGGGTAAGACGGTTACCCTTTGCATCTTTTTTTGGAACATAATTGCCATTCCTATAAGCATAGCTTGAATAACTACCAACATATTTGCTGCCTTTTTTGGGCGCTTCTACCTGCGCCGCCTGCGGATTAGATGCGTCATACAAGCCAGGGGTGTAGGAGGCTGCATTTATATAATAACCGGACATGGCATCATTGTCCTCATCCGAGTACATGTTCTTTGGATGGCCCTCTACTGTTGTTACTGCCAGGGTATAAGTGTTATCTTTTAGTGCAATAGCGTCTTTCGTAAGTGCATTCTCATTTTTCCATTGTTGTACCTGCAGGTTATTTATTCCGCTTACCTGGTATGCTGTATCTTTTTTAGCACCTTCCATATTTGTTGCATTAACCGCCCAGCTAAAAACACCGCCATCTTGCTGATTGGGCGGGTTTGTATGTAAATTGTTTTGTGGTGACCACAACGCGTAAACAATACATTGCCTGTTATAATTATCAAGTTTAATATTTAGATCTGCAAGTTTTTTATTGGTAATATCTACGGTGCAACTTGTGTAATCGCGCTGGCTTTGCGCGCACTTATAAACTATTACATGCGAATTAATATCCTTGCTTTGTGAAACATATTCCGCAAAGAAAATATTGCCTGTATTATCAATATTCAATGGAGAGAATAATGTATTAATGTCTTTATAATAGGGGATAGTAATTGTTTTAGTTGCAATATTTTGCAAGCTATCATCATTATAATAAAGCGAACAGTCAAGCTGTATTTCGTTTGCCGGCACCTGCACTTTATCTTTTACCAGCGCGAAATATTTTTTATTGGCTGAAATAATACAGTCGTAGCTGCCTGAAAGGAAAGTATTTGCAAGGCTTTTGTCAATAAGGGTTTTAGGACGACCTAATAAAATACCACTGCCATTAAAACTTGCTAACTGGCAATAAAAACTCTGTTTTGTATATGTCTGTGCAATAACATCAAAACTGTTTTGCCGTTTTATAAAGCTCAGCTGGTAGATTTGCGGCGATGCAAAAACATCTGCTTTTACGCGGTTTATAAGGTGCATACCACCATCGTATACCAGGATTTGCGATCTGCCGGCCTGCGGATTGTATTGCCAAATAATTGTATTGGATGATATATCGCCTATTATGTATGATTTTGCTTCAGACGGTGTAGTGCGTTCAGGCGATGAATAAAATACTTTTTGACCAATTGCATATTGGCTGGATAAGAGTATGGTTACTGCAAAAGCAATAATACTCCTGTAACCTTTACAGAAGAGGTTAGCGTACATAAAATATAGGTTTTTGTGTGGTGAGTGTTTTTCTTGTGTTACAATAATCATAAATCAAGTTGTATGCCTGTTAAAATTTTAAGAACACTTTATAATTATATTAACATAATGCGCGCAGCGCAAAGATTTTTCTTGCATTTTAGCAACAAAATATTGCGGTGAGCTGTTATTGAAGCGGCAAACAATTTTATAAAAGATCACCTTCCTCCAACGGCTATGATTATGCGTTTTTCAATATTATTATAAATAAGACACAATGTTTTGCCCTGCTAAAAATGAAAACTTTCTTTTTGTAGAAAATTGCACAATATTGTATACGGGATTATTCTGCTGGCAATAAACACACACTATGGCAACGGTACTTATAACAGGCGGAACGGGTACTATAGGCAAGCGGTTGTCTGTAATGCTCGTTGAAAAAGGATATGCAGTAACCATACTAACAAGGAGCAAAAAAAACGGTAATCAAAAAGGAATATCTTACGCGGAATGGGATATAGAAACCAATACAATTGATATTAATGCGATTACCAAATGCGATTACATTATTCACCTCGCTGGTGCTAATGTTGCAGACGGGAGGTGGACAGAAAAGCGTAAAAAGGATATTGTTGACAGCCGTACAAAGAGCAGTGCTTTGCTGGTTAAAACTTTAAGCGAAAATGAAAATAAGGTAAAGGCGGTTATTAGCGCTTCCGCAACAGGGTGGTATGGGCCTGACACAGCAACTTCATTGCAATACGGCTTTAAGGAAGATGCATTACCGGATATTGATTTTTTAGGCGAAACCTGCCAACTTTGGGAAGAAAGCATTAAGCCCATTACAATACTTGGCAAAAGACTTGTAAAACTTAGAACGGGTATAGTGCTAAGTAAAGATGGCGGCGCCTACGTTGAATTTAAAAAACCTTTGAAAGCAGGTGTAGCAACAATAATGGGCAACGGCAAACAGGTAGTGCCCTGGATACATGTTGATGATATTTGCCGCATGTATATTTATGCCATAGAGAACGAAAGCATACACGGTACATATAACGCAGTCGCACCCCAACCGGTAAATAATAAAACACTAATATTATCTATTGCCAAACATATTAACCCGCTTTTTTATATCCCTGTTCATGTGCCTGCTTTTGCACTTAAGCTGGCATTGGGTGAAATGAGTGTTGAAATTCTTAAAAGCGTTACCGTCAGTGCTGAAAAAATAATTTCAACCGGGTTCAATTTTTTGTTCCCGGAGATTGACAAGGCTGTAGAAGCCTTGGCTAAGAGAGAGCATTAACAAGGCCAAGGGAGCAGCGTTTACAGGTCGTCGGTTTCAAATTTGCGCCATGCAAAAAAGCAATATAATAGAATATACACCAGGCAAACAACCAACAACACGCTTTGCGATGGCGCATCAGCGTAGAATATCTTGTTACCAAACGTCATGGGCACCAATACGTCGCTTGCCTCCAGAGGCATATAATACCATACATAATGGTTGCCGCCGAATATAAGCTTATCAATAAGACCTGCGCCAATTACTTGCTCAAACACCAAGCCGTATAAAAAGAATACCGCCATGGCCAGGCCGCTCCGGCGCAGCAATACGGCCAGTATCATCGCAAAAAACAAATAGCACAGCGCCTGTAAAAAAGCGTAACCTATGTATTCAATACCGTCAAAAGATGTGCTGCCGCTAAATATGGCGCCAAACACCAGCGCAATAACAAAACAGCAAATGGTAAGTGTGATGGCTAAAATAACGGCAAACATGATTTTTGATACAATAAATTGTCGGCGCTCCAGACCGTCAATAACATTTTGCCGATGCGTTTTAAAGCTGTATTCGTTTGATATTACCAGTATCATTATCATACCTGGAAAATAGAGCAGCCAACTGCTTATCCACGCAATGGTTTGGTAAACCTTTGGAAAATTATAAGGGAACAGTTCAATGGGTACCTGTGTTTTAAGCTGGCCCTGCAAATAATAAGCAAAATAGTTTATGCCAACCAGGGCGCCAATATACAGGATGAGAAATATCCAAAAGGCTCTGTAATTTTTAACCTTAAGCCATTCAATTTTTAAAAGACGTAACATATAATGAGTTTATGCAGTTGAATTAATTGCCTGTCAATTCTAAAAATTTTGTTTCAAGGCTCTTCTTTTTTAATTGCAGGTGGTTAAGCACCACACCATTGCTAAAACAATACTGGTTAACTTTTTCAAGGTTGGCAGTACCCATTGGGTAAAAAAGCTGTATAGCCTGCTGTGTTTTACCGGTGGATGAAAAACCGCCCATGCTATTAAGTACCGCTTCTAATTTTTGCATATCGGCCGCTGCTACTTCAACAATATCCTCGTTTTTCAGCACCTCGTTTACATTGCCTGATGTTAACAGGTTGCCGGTTTTAAGTATAGCAACATGGGTACAAACTTTCTCCACTTCATCAAGCAGGTGGCTTGCCATAATAATGGTTTTGCCTTCACCGGCAAGCTTTTTTATCAATTCCCTTATTTCCGCAATACCAACCGGGTCAAGCCCGTTTGTAGGCTCATCAAACACCAAAATTTCAGGATCGCCCAACAGGCATGATGCAATAGCCAGCCTTTGTTTCATACCCAGGGAGTATGTGCTGAATTTACTGCTTTTGCGTTCATAAAGATTTACCCGCTTTAATGCAGAATCTATATCATTAAAACCTTTACCCTTTATTTCAGCAGCAATGCGCAGGTTGCGCTCGGCTGAGAGATAGTGGTAAAAATTAGGCGTTTCAAGCAAGGTGCCTATTTGTTTCCTGGTATCAGCGGTTGATGTCTCACCAAAAATTGTAAAGGTGCCCGAGGTGGCTTTAAGTATATCCACTATAATACCCAGCATTGTGGTTTTACCACTGCCATTAGGGCCCAATATGCCAAAAACACTGCCTGCAGGTACTGTGAACGATACGCTATTTAGGGCCTTTATGCGGCCGTAATATTTAGTAATGTTATTAAGGGCTAAAACATCCACGGTTAATTATTTTTTTAAAGATATGATTTAAACGTTGTTTACAAAATTTACCTGACGCCAGCCATTTCCTAACTTCTTTTTTAAGTGGTATGCTCTCTTAAAGTAATAAAAAGGGAGCAAAAAGAGGGAAAAAGTATCCCAAAAGTTTACCAAGTTTTTATCGCAAATTATTGATTATCA
>Ga0206806_1034_pt1 | contig 34111 bp, 30 predicted proteins | sample Alteio_BWOrgCont_60_FD_152911 | JGI IMG/M metagenome (GOLD analysis project Ga0206806, IMG submission 152911) | Enriched cells from forest soil in Barre Woods Harvard Forest LTER site, Petersham, Massachusetts, United States -... | ecosystem: Environmental > Terrestrial > Soil > Temperate forest >... | reverse complement strand
TGGTGTTGATTGGTTGGGTTGCCGGCATTATAGCTATTATTTCATTGTTGTTGTTATATGTAAACAGTTTGCCCGCCGATCAAAAAAATCAATTCAGCATTGTCGCGGGTAATCTCTGCCTGCTTATACTAATCATGGCAATAATAATGGGCGGCGTTTGGAAAAAGGTGCCCGTTTTCGACACATTTATTGACGGCGCCAAAAAGGGGTTTGATGTAATACTGAAAATTATTCCTTACCTGGTTGGAATGCTGGTGGCCATACGGGTGTTTAGAGATTGTGGTGCCTTGGGATATATAACAGACGGCATTGGGTATGTTGTGAAATTGCTTGGGTTTAATACTGATTTTGTTCCGGCTTTGCCCACAGCTATCATGAGGCCTTTTAGCGGCGCGGGGTCTCGCGGGCTTATGATAGATGCCATGCACGCCTACGGTCCTGATAAATTTGTTGGCAAGCTTGCCTGCACTTTTATGGGCAGTGCCGATACAACTTTTTACATATTTGCTTTATACTTTGGCAGTGTAGGTATAAAAAAAGTAAGATATGCTGTTTGGACATGTATAGTTGCAGATATCGTTGGAATTATAGCCGCCATTGCCATTGGGTATGCATTTTTTCAACGGCCGTGAGCAAGTTAAAAGCTAAGAGTGGAGAGTTAAAAGTTGAAGCACACAAATACTAATAATATTCAGTTTTTTATTCTTTCGGGGTTTTTAAAGTTTTTACAATTGATGCGAGTATTTTTATCAATTCCTGAATGTCTTTTAAAAAAGACACAGCCAATTTATCTTCTATTATTTCCTTATCCATCATCAGCCTTAGCCAATACTTCGCCTCCCGTGCTTCCTTATATGCAACAGCCATTTTTGCTGAAAATTCTTTGCGGCTAAAACTGCCCAGCGCTTCTTCAACATTGGCACCAATCGAAGTGCCGGGCTTTAGTAGTTGGATGCTTAGGGAGAGAAGGAATTTTTCCTTTTTGCATAGAAATAAATGAAGTTTGATAACCCTGATTGCAAAAGCATAAGATTTTTCTGCGGTGATGCTTTGCTTCATAAATTGAATTTACTGTAAAATACAAATCAATTTTGAAAGAAAACCCGTTATAACCGGAACATTCTTGGTGCAATTTTGTCAGGGTAAAACACTTCTAACTCTCCACTGTCAACTTTTTAGCTACAAGAGCAACGCCGCCAGTATATAGTCAGCAAATAAAATGAGTATACAGCTTACAATTACAGAGGTGGTGCTGGCGCGGCCTATCTCAAGCGCGCCGCCATGCACATTGTACCCGTAATAAGCAGGGATGCTGCTTACAATAAAAGCAAATGTGTACGATTTGCTCAACGAAAAGAAAACGTTATATGGATTAAAGTTTTGGTGAAGTCCAATATCAAAAACGGTGGATGAAACTGCCCCTGATAGATCGCCTGCAAGCCTGCCGCCCCAAATTGCCAAAACAGCAGATATTATAATAAGCAGGGGTATCACTACAAGTGCGGCCAATATTTTTGTAAATACAAGATAGCTGCGCGTATTAATGCCCATAATTTCAAGGGCATCAATTTGCTCTGTAGTACGCATATTACCAAGCTCACTGGCTATTTTACTGCCCACCACACCAGCAAGCACAATACTTAACACCGTGGGTGCAAGTTCAAGTATAACACTGTCGCGTACTATCAGGGCTATAGACGATTTCGGAATAATTGGGCTTACTAACTGGTAAGCTGTTTGTACAGTAGTAACCGCCCCTAAAAATACAGAAATGATTATAACAATAGGCAATGAGCCAATGCCAATATCATTGCATTGGTTCATAAATTCCTTCCAGTACATTTTTACATTCTCCGGCTTTGTAAACATGCCTTTCAGCATCAGCAGGTAACGGCCCAAATGGTTTAAAAATCGTCCTATCAATTTTTTATTTTTTTATACAGCCCGGCTAAAATTTTTTACCCTCTATTTATTTGCAGCCGTTAAATATTTAATGTCGTTTTCTTTTAAGCCTTTTCCACCAGGGCGAGTTTTGCACCGCCTCATCATTTTCAATCTTGCATTTCAGTTGCGCATCAACAACTGCAATATTAGCCATGTTTATTATACCGCGTACAGAACTTCCCAACTGCAAAACATGCACCGGCTTTTTTAGTCCTAATAGTATAGGCCCTATTGCATCGGCCCCGCCCACCTCTTTCAGCAAATTATAAGCAACATTGCCCGCTGCAAGATTAGGGAATATTAAAGTATTTACATCCTGGTCAACCAGTGTGCTGAAAGGATAATTATCTTTTAATATGTCTTTATTAAAAGGCACCCAAGCCTGCATTTCGCCATCAACAATAAGTGCCGGGTTTCTTTGCTTTAATATTTTTGTAGCTTCTGCAACCATCCTCGCTTCCGGCGAATCACTGCTTCCAAAATTACTATAGCTAAGCATCGCAATACGTGGCACCAGGTTAAAATTGCGCACTTCTTTCGCAACCAGCAAGGCAATGTCAGCCAGTTCCTCCGCGGTTGGATTAAAATTAACGGTGGTATCCGCCAAAAACAAAGGCCCCTTTTTTGTAAGCAGCAAGTACATACCCGCAATTTTTTTAACCCCTTCTTCTGTACCAATTACCTGTAACGCGGGGCGTATAGCCTCCGCATAATTGCGTGTAAGCCCCGATATCATTGCATCAGCATCCCCCATCTCTACCATCATACATCCAAAATAATTACGGTCGCGCATTATTTTTTTGCTCTCATAATAGTTAAAACCCTTTCGCTGTCTTTTGGAAAAAAAACGTTCCGCGTACTGGTTTCGCTTCTCCTCCATGGCATCACTTCTTGTGTCAATGATCGGCAGGTCAGCAATATCAAGATGGTTTTCGCGGGCGATCGCCTTTATTTTTAATTCTTCGCCCAGCAATATGGGGTAAGCAATTCCCTCATCGTAAATAATGCTCGCAGCTTTTAATATTTTATGGTTATCTGCTTCAGCAAAAACAATGCGCCGTGGATCGCGTTTTGCTTTGCTGCCCAATACGCGCATAAGCTGGTTATCAAGCCCCAGGCGATTGTTTAATTCTACGGTGTAAGCATCCCAGTTATCGATGGGCTTTTGCGCCACACCACTTTCCATGGCCGCTTTGGCAACGGCAGGCGCTACGGTTGACAACAGGCGCGGGTCAAGTGGTTTGGGTATAATGTAATCGGGCCCAAAAACAATTTGGCGTTTATTATAGGCAAGGTTAACAATATCAGGCACAGGGCTTTTAGCTAAACTTGCAAGTGCATTTACGGCGGCAAGTTTCATCTCCTCATTGATCTGTTTTGAACGTACATCAAGCGCCCCGCGAAATATATATGGAAACCCCAACACGTTATTTACCTGGTTTGGATAGTCACTGCGGCCAGTTGCCATAATAATGTCCTTTCGCGCAGCTATTGCATCTTCGTAACTAATTTCCGGTTCCGGGTTGGCCATGGCGAATACGACAGGGTTTTTTGCCATGCTTTTAACCATTTCTGGCGTAACAACATTACCAACACTCAAGCCAACAAACACGTCGGCGTCTTTCATCGCTTTATCAAGTGTTATTCCCGGTTTCTTTATAGCAAACTTTATTTTTATTTCATCCAGGTCAGTTCTGGCTTCATGCAGTACGCCATCTTTATCAAACAAAATAAAATTCTCATATTTCGCACCGAGCGATACGTATATCTGCGCGCAGGCCATTGCTGCAGCGCCCGCCCCGTTTATTACAAATTTTACGCGCTCAATTTTTTTTCTTTGCAATTCAAGCGCATTAAGCAGGGCAGCGCCACTTATTATAGCCGTGCCATGCTGATCGTCATGCATTACCGGGATATTGAGTTGGCTGCGCAAAGCTCGCTCTATATAAAAACATTCCGGCGATTTTATGTCTTCCAGGTTAATGCCGCCAAAAGTAGGTTCCAATGCCTTTACTATCTGTACAAACTTCTCAGGGTCTTTTTCGTTTATTTCAATATCAAATACATCTATGTCTGCAAAAATTTTAAATAATACACCTTTCCCTTCCATCACAGGTTTGCCAGCCTCAGGGCCTATATCCCCCAGCCCCAGCACAGCAGTACCATTACTAATAACACCTACCAGGTTACCCTTGGCAGTATATTTATATACATCTTCTTTGTTCTTAAAAATTTCTTTGCATGGCTCTGCTACTCCCGGGCTATATGCTAATGAAAGGTCGCGTTGCGTTTTTGCCTCCTTTGTTGGCACAACTTCAATTTTACCCGGCCGCCCTTTTGCGTGATATTCCAGGGCCTCTTCTCTTCTTAATTCGTTAGACGTATTAGACATAGCTGTTAATAAGGTTCAATAATTAAACCTGTTACAAAAAGCAAAAGTACACTAAATGCATTTAAGCATGGGTATTGATGGAGATAGTGATGGCGGTACCCTTACCAAGCACTGAACTTATCTGGAAATCTTCATCCAGTTTTAGCAAAAGGTCTCTGCTGAAAAGTAAGCCCAGCCCGGTGCCCTTTTCATTATCAGTTCCGCGCGTTGATATAAATTCCTTATTATTTATTCTTTTAAGCACATCATCGGTAATACCAACACCTTCGTCCTTTACTGAGATCAGCACTTTATTTTTTGTGCTTGCTTGCTGAATATATATATTTCTGCCCTGTGGTGTAAATTTTACTGCGTTGGATAAAATATTGCGTAACACCGTTGATATAATATCAACATCCGAATAAACTTGTGTACTGCTGTTTATATTGTTATGTATGGTTACACCTTTGCTTGCAATAGTTTGTTGATAAAGCTCAATTACATCCTGCAGCACTTTGGATAAATTAAAATGCACTTTTTTTACGTTAATGTCTATCATCTGCTCCCGCGCCCATAAAAGTGTATTATCCAGCATGCCCATAAGGTGCTGAATATCCATTTCAAGCATTTGCGAAAGCTGCTTAAATTCATCAGTGTTTAAAATACCTTCCCGTGTAAGCGTTAAAGTATTCTGCACAGATGCAAGTGGCGACCGCACATCATGCGCGATCATTGAAATAAGCTTATCCTTAACATTATTTGCACTCGTCATTTCCCTGTTTTTATCCGCCGTTTCTTCCTGCAGCTTTTCAATAGCTTTAAAGGCCGCGCTTTTTTGGCGGTACATTAAAACAAGAAATATTATACCGAGTAAAAGCAATACCACCGCAACAAATATTATTATAAGCCTGCTTTGCTGCTCATCAAACTTTGTTTGCAGTATTTTATTTTCGCTGTTTTGCCTTTCTACTCCCAATTCAATAAGCATCCTTTGGGCCGCCCTTGCCTTTTTTTGATTATTTACTGAATCACTTAAAATTTTGTAAAGCTGCATATCATTAAATGCTGCTTTAAAATTGTTGGTTGCCGAATCTGCTGTGGCCAAATATTGCAGGCATTCCAGTTGCCTTTCCTTATCACCTGCTTTTTGTAATGCATTGATCTCGCTATTAAATATGGCCGTTGCCTTTGTGTAATCTTTTTTTGCCATTGCTACCCTTGCCAGCCCAATTGAGGCATGTGCCTGGTCAATGGTGGCGCCAGGGTAACGGCTGTACATGGCAAGTTCTTCACCAAAATGCATTTCAGCTTCATCAAACAAATTTTGTTTCAAACTGATGAGGCCCATTTGATGATACGTTTCCGCCGCCTGGTATGGCTCATGCCATTGGGTAAAAAGCTGCAATGCTGAATCAAGATATGGCTTAGCGATGTTGTAGTATTTTAGCCCTGAATATACCTTTGCAAGGTCTACATTGCACAATGCTATCCTGTCCGTATCTGCGGCGATAACAAAAATACTTTTAGCCTTCTTTAAATATTGCTCGGCTTTAATATATTCGCCCATGCCTAAGTAAACAGAGCCAAGTTGATGGTATGGATAAGCAACATCTTTGGCCGTTTTGCTTTTTTGCGCCACGGCCAATGATCTTAATGCATACTGCTGCGATTGCTCCCAATCCTGCTCTATTTCATATACATAGGCAATGCCATCATAGGCATCCTGTAAAATAAGGTTTGAATTAATAATTTTGGCAATATCAATTTCTTTAATATAGCCCCTTAATGCCTCTGTTGTTTTATCCCGCCATGTATCAATACTTGCTATCCTTGAAAATGCAAGCGCAAGAGAATATTTTAAATCTTTTTTTTCGGCTATATCCTTTGCCTGGTTTGCATATTGCACTGCCTTATCAAGATTCAGTGTTTGATAAAGGGTACTTAAATACAACAGCGTGTTTACCGTGGCCGTGTCGTCATTTTTGTTTTGCCCAGCAACAGTAAGTGCACTGTCAATTGCATGGGTTTGCCCGTAACAAAAAGAGGAATATAGCAGGCCTGGCAAAAGTATTACCCTACAGATAGTTTTTAATATGGGAAATTTCGTTTTCAAGTTTTATAAAGGGTAACGGCCCGCCCTTATTTACGTTCAAGCACTGCCCCAAGCCATGCCATTACACCCATACCAGTCTCAATGGCACGTTCATCAATGTTAAATTTAGGGGTATGCACATTATGAACAATGCCTTTTTCCTCATTTCTTACCCCTAATCTAAAAAAACAACCCGGTATATACTGTGTATAATAGCCAAAATCCTCCGCGCCCATTCTTAATTCAGTTTCGCTAACATTAGCCTCACCAATATATTCACTGGCCAATTGCCATGCGTTGCCTGTAAGCTCAGGATTATTATCAACAGTTGGGTAGCCAACATCAATATGCAGATCAACTTCAGCTCCCATTGCTTCAACAAGGCCAATAGTTTGCCTGCGTATAAGTTCGTGGGCCTTAAAACGCCATGTTTCATCCATCGCCCTAAAGGTGCCCATAAGCTTTACTTCACTCGGTATTACGTTGGTAGTGTGGCCGCCCTGGAAAGAACAGATTGACAACACCGAAGGTGAAGTTGGATTATTATTGCGGGAGATAATTTGCTGCAGGCTTACTATAAGCTGCGATGCTATAAGAATAGTATCTGCTGTTAAATGGGGTGCAGCTGCATGCCCGCCTTTGCTTTTTATTGTTATGTATATTTCATCTGCGCTGGCCATCACCCTGCCCTTTCTAAAGCTTAGCCTGCCGGCATCAAGCCCCGGGTTTACGTGCAGGGCTACAATAGCCTGCGGTGCAGGATTTTGCAGTACACCGTCTCTTATCATAAGGCTTGCGCCACCCGGGTTTCTTTCTTCACCCGGCTGAAAAATAAGCTTCACTGCGCCTTCCCATTCATCATGCAACTCATTCAATATTTTCGCCGCCCCCAATAAACAGCTTGTATGCACATCGTGCCCGCAGGCGTGCATAACCCCTTCGTTTAGTGATTTATATATTACCTCATTTTCTTCCTTTATGGGCAAGGCATCCATATCTGCACGCAGGGCTATTATTTTTTTTGAAGGGTTTTTGCCTTCGATGATACCAACAACCCCTGTTTCTGCAATTACGGTATGGGGGATATTCCATTCAGACAGCTTTGACTGAATAAATTTTGATGTTTCAAATTCTTTATAACTCAACTCTGGATGTGCGTGTATATGTCGTCTTATTTGTATAAAACTTTCGGCATATTGCGCAGAAAGGCCTTTTATCTTTTGCTGTAACATCATATTTTATTACTAATTACCTGTATGGGTTGTATCCTGGTTTGGCGGTTCGTATTCAATAATATCCTGCACTATATATATTCCGCCGTCATATACTTTAGCCAATTCATTTTTAAAATTTTCAGCATCCTCCCTGCTTATAAAGTTACCCGCCTTTACTTTAAAATAGGGGGATAAATAAGAAAGGTATGTTTTTACATCGGGGAAACTTTGTGAAATATCGGCCCTAACTTTATCGGCTTCATCCCTCTTATTTGTTGTTAGTATAAGCAGCCTGTAACCTTTATAATGGCCATTTGGTGTTAAGCGCAGATTGCCTTTATTAATTTCAGCCTGTTTGGCATTAAGCACATCAAGCCTGCCGTCTTTGTGCACAACAATGGTATCAGCGGCAAAACAATTCAATGCAAAAAAAGTCATTACCGTTACCAAAACACCTTTAGCCATACCCACAATTTTACTGCAAGTTAAAAAAAATAAACCGAAGGGGCATTTTAGTAGTTGCCCTCAGCCTGCTGACCGTTTATAATTGCAACACTGGCACTGCAGCCAAGCCGTGTTGCCCCGGCGTCAACCAATTGCCTGGCAAACTCATAAGTACGAATACCGCCCGATGCTTTTATTTGTACGTGTGTAGGCAAGTATTTGCGCATTAATTGCACGGTTTCAATTATTGCGCCTTTTTCTGCATACCCGGTTGAGGTTTTTAGGTAATCAATGCCTGCTGCGCCGTAAAGATCGCAGCATTTTATAATTTCATCATCGGTAAGTAAACCGCTTTCAATAATTATTTTCACCACTTTGTCTTTGCTTTTAATTACAGGCATAATATGGTTAATTTCATTAGCCAGGTATTGCCAGTCGTTATTTTTAAGGGCGATAAGATTTATAACCATATCCAGTTCATCAGTACCGTCAATCATCGCTAAAACTATTTCGGCAATTTTTGCCTCCACTGCTGAATAACCAAAAGGGAAGCCAATTACTGTAGCAACCTTAATATCAGTACTGTCAAGCAATTGTTTTGCAAACTTTACAAACGGTGGCGGCACGCATACAGCAGCAAAACCATATTGTTTTGCCTCGCTGCACAGTTTGTGTATATCACTTATTAAAGTAGTTGGCTTGAGGACTGTGTGGTCTATGTAAGGTGCTAAATTCATAGAAGTTAAAACTATAGTTAAAGGTATAACAGCCAGTATTATTCGTTTACTGCATAAAATTTCAAACCAAATAATTATCAAATAAAAATGAGTTTGCATTTGTGCAAACCCATTTCTTTAAATATAATTTATTTATCCGCCATTCGCTTCACTTCGCACTTTTCACTCGCCCTAAGCCTCTCTTCCATGGCAATTTTTAAACTTTTTGCCGCTACCACAAGGACAAGGATCATTACGGCCAATTTTTGGGCCTACCTTAATGGGCTCCTGTTTAACCGGCGTAGGATCAATATAGTCGTTTTCATTTGCCGCATAATCGCTGCCCGCAGCATCAATTTGCTCTTTGTTGGCGCGCATACGGCTCATGTCAGTTTTCTTCTCACGGCCCTCGCGTATTGGCGCAGGCGTATTATTGCCGGTGCTTTGCTCAGCCGGTATATCAGCATGGCTTAAAAAGTTCACTATATCTTTATTCACGCCGCTATCCATTTGCCTGAACAGGTTATATGCTTCACCTTTATAAATAACCAGGGGGTCTTTCTGCTCGTAGTGCGCTGTTTGTACACTTTGCTTCAGGTCATCCATAGCACGCAGGTGTTCTTTCCACGCATCATCAATAAACGCCAGGGTCGCCGTTCTTTCAACCGCATTCATCAGTTCTGCGCCTTCAGTTTTTATGGTTTTATCAAGGTTGGCCAATACCTGCAAACCTTTTCTTCCGTCAGTAAAAGGCACTACAACATTTTCAATATGTGCGCCCTGTGTTTGACGGATGTTTTTAAATATTGGCAGCACGCGTGGCATCATTTCGCGCTTTTGGCGCTGGTAGTTTTCAGATGCTTCGGTGTACAACCTGTCTGCAAGTTCTGTTTCGTTTTGTTTTTCCAGTTCTTCAGGGGTGATTGATGTGTCTAAGCCAAGGTTTACAATTACCTCCAGCCTGAAACCTTCAAAATCATTGTTTTCTTTAAATGTATTTACAAGGCCTTGTGCAACGTCAAAAAAAGCATTGTCAAGGTCAAGGGCAAGGCGTTCACCAAACAGGGCGTGATTACGTTTTGTATAAATAACAGTACGCTGCTTGTTCATTACGTCATCATATTCCAGCAGGCGTTTACGAATACCAAAATTGTTTTCTTCCACTTTCCGCTGCGCACGCTCGATTGACTTTGTGATCATGCTGTGCTGTATAACCTCACTCTCTTTATATCCTGCAAAGTCCATCACTTTTGCTATACGCTCACTGCCAAACATACGCATAAGGTCATCTTCCAGCGCTACGTAAAATTGTGAAGAACCTGGGTCGCCCTGGCGGCCTGCACGGCCACGCAGCTGCCTGTCTACACGACGACTTTCATGACGCTCTGTACCAATAATAGCCAAACCACCAGCTTCTTTAACGCCTGGCCCAAGCTTAATATCGGTACCACGACCTGCCATGTTGGTGGCGATGGTTATAGCACCTGCAAGCCCGGCTTCGGCAACAACCTGCGCTTCACGCGCATGCTGTTTGGCGTTAAGCACGTTATGCGGAATTTGCTTTTGCCTTAACATACGGCTAAGCAACTCACTCACTTCAACTGATGTTGTACCCACAAGCACTGGGCGGCCCGCATTACGCAGCTCGTTTATTTTTTCAATAACAGCGCCGTATTTCTCACGTTTTGTTTTATATACAAGGTCGTGCTCATCAATACGCACACAAGGTATGTTTGTAGGTACAGTTACCACATCAAGCTTATAAATATCCCACAACTCGGCAGCTTCTGTTACCGCAGTGCCCGTCATACCGCAAAGCTTGTGGTACATACGAAAGTAGTTTTGCAGTGTAACGGTTGCATAGGTTTGTGATGCTGCTTCAATCTTTACATTTTCTTTCGCCTCAATAGCCTGGTGCAAACCATCGCTGTAACGGCGGCCATCTAAAATACGGCCCGTTTGTTCATCTACAATTTTAACTGAGCCGTCCATTACCACATACTCCACATCTTTATCAAACAGCGTATATGCTTTCAGCAATTGCTGTACGGTGTGTATACGGTCTGCCTTTACAGCATATTCATTTAAAAAGCCTTCTTTTTTATGCAACTTTTGCTCGGGTGTAAGTACAGTATCGCCATCAATCACAGCAAGGTCAACGCCAATGTCGGGAATGATAAAAAAGTTGGGGTCCTCTCCTGCGCGTGTTATAAGATGAATGCCTTTGTCGGTTAACTCAACTGAGTTGTTTTTTTCATCTATATAAAAATATAATTCTTCATCAGCCTTAGGCATCTCGCGCTGCTGGTCGGCCAAATAATAGTTTTCGGTCTTCTGCATCTTTTGGCGAACACCTGGCTCACTCAAAAATTTTATAAGGGCACCGGTTTTTGGCAACCCTCGTTGTGCCCTGAAGAGTGCAAGGCCACCATCTTTAGGGTCATCGTTGCCGTCAGCAATTTTTTTCTTGGCTTCATTTAAAAACTGGTTCACAGCACGTTTTTGCGCATCAACAAGTTTTTCTATCCGCGGTTTCAAATCAAAGAATTGCTGCGTGGTGTTGTCTTTACCCACAGGACCGGAGATAATTAATGGAGTACGGGCATCATCAATCAACACTGAGTCAACCTCATCCACCATTGCGTAGTGGTGTTTGCGCTGCACCATTTCATCCGGGTTGTGCACCATGTTATCGCGCAGGTAATCAAATCCAAATTCGTTGTTGGTGCCGTAAGTAATATCGGCCATATAGGCCCTGCGCCTTTCAGCGGTGTTGGGCTGGTGCTTATCAATGCAATCAACGGTTAAACCAAGCCATTCAAATATTGTCCCGTTCCATTCGCTGTCACGGCGGGCCAGGTAATCGTTCACTGTAACAATATGTACGCCTTCGCCTGCAAGGGCATTAAGGTAGGCCGGCAGTGTTGATACAAGGGTTTTACCTTCACCCGTAGCCATTTCAGCAATTTTACCCTGGTGCAACACCATGCCACCAATTAACTGTACATCGTAATGCACCATGTTCCAGGTAACAGCGCCTCCACCTGCTGTCCAGGTGTTTTTATAAATGCTTTGGTCGCCGTCTATTCTTACGTAATCTCTTTTAATGCTCAATTCCCTATCAAGGTCAGTAGCCGTTGATGAAATTTCTGTACTCTCTTTAAAACGCCTTGCTGTTTCCTTTACTACTGCAAATGCTTCATGTAAAATTTCATCAAGCGCTTTTTCAATTTGCTTATCCCGGTCTTTTTTTAGTTCGTCCAACTCCTTATAAAAGGCATCCCGCTGCACCATTTCAGCTTCTGATAGATCGTCAGCTTCCTGCCTCTTCGCCACAATGGCAGCATCAATCTCAGCCAACTGCTGTTTTATCCGGTCTTTAAATTCCGCAGTTTTGCCACGCAATGCGTCGTTGGACAATGATTGGTATTGCTTAAAGTATTCATTTATTTGTTCTACACGCGGCGTTATAAGCTTAACATCCTTCTCCGATTTATTGCCACCGAGTAACTTTCCTAAAAAGCCTAACATTAGTGTTAATTTTTTATTTTACTATCTGCGGGGCATGTATAACCAACAGCCCTTTTCCAGCAGTTTAAATTATGATTTAGCGCATTTTCCCACACAAAAACAATGCTTACATTCCGTTTCGTCAAAATGGCAGCATTTTAGGGGGATGCAAAGGTAATTAAATTACCCTGAGTGAAATAATGGCTTTAACCACCAATTTACTTTACCAATTCCTTAACTAACAATTACGTGTTTAAGGGTATTGTTGTTCGGGCTAATCTTTCTTTTTTTTGAAAATGATATTACCACAAAATCAAGTATATGAAAACTCTTCTTCCAACCCTTGCCATATTGTTGTTATTGCAAAGTTGCAGCAGCAACGAAATTGGCAACAGCAAAGATGTAAACCCCGATGCTATTTATACCAGTTACTATATAAGTTACGCTGAAGGCGACGAAAGCGTGCGCGTTACCTGCCAGTTTAGGTTTGCAGGCAAAAACGGAACCACCCTGGTGCTTACCAGCCCTGCAAGTATTGATTTAGATGGCAATAAGCTACAACTTGACAGTGGTGCGATAACGGGCGCTTATTATGGTACGGACAGACCGTTTAGGGCATTTGCCGGCAACCACACCATCGTTTACACAGATATTAACGGCAAAACTTACCAGCAAAATTTTGCTTTTGTCCCTTTTAAACTTGCATCAGCAATACCAGCCGATATAAGCGGCGCTGACTTGCCCTTAACATTTGATGGCTTAAAGAATGGCGATATTGTTCACGTAGAAATTGCAGATACCGCCCTTAGCACATCAAACATTGACGAAACTGATACAATAGCTAACAACCAGGTAGTAATAATTGGTTCCAAGTTTTCAAACTTAAAGGAGGGGCCTCTTGAAATGAGCATTTACAGGGATTTTGACACCCCGCTTGATAACCCGACAAAAGAAGGCGGCATATTAAACACCACTTACAAGCTTAAAAACAAAAAAACGCTGCTAAGAAAATAGTGGCTTTCGCCGCCCGCAAAACTGTCAAAAGCACCACCGGCAATTTTATATATTAAAAACTGGAAATTCAGGCGCAATCTGCTACTTTTGCAGCCAAATTAGGGTTTAACTGTTGGAGCGTTTAAGCCATTTCATGTTGATAATCAATATCTTACTGTCGCCTAACGCCTCAAACATTCAAACTTTTTAAACATTCAAACTACAAAAGAATGCCCGGCCAGTTAAAAGAAGTACGTAACAGGATAAAATCAGTGCAAAGCACACAGCAGATCACCAAGGCCATGAAAATGGTTAGTGCTGCCAAGTTGCGCCGTGCACAGGATGCTATTATTCAAATGAGGCCCTACGCCACCAAATTGCAGGAAATGTTGAGCAATATAGTAAGCAATATGGAAGGTGGTGCCATCATTAAACTTGCGGAAGAAAGGCCGATTGAAAAGGTGCTTTTAATTGTAATTACCAGTGACCGGGGTTTGGCAGGTGCATACAACTCAAATATAGTTAAGCTTGCTAAAGAAGCTATAGTACAAAAGTACAGCCAGCAGGCTGCAAAGGGCAATGTTACAATATGGAATATTGGTAAAAAAGGGTTTGAAAGCCTTACCCGTTCAGGTTACAATACAAACGATACTTATAAAGATACTTTTCTTAATCTTAAATTTCAAACGGTGCAGATGGCAGCCCAGGCTGCTATGAAGGCATTTGAGAACAGGGAGTTTGACACTGTTGAAATTGTGTACAGCGAATTTAAGAATGCAGCTACCCAGCGCTTTTTGGTTGAGCCGTTTTTGCCGATACCTAAGGTTGCTAAAAAAGCAGGCGCTAAAAAGGCCGACTTTATTTTTGAGCCGGAAAAAGAGCAGCTAATTGCTGAATTGATGCCCAAAATTTTAAATACACAGTTATACAAAGCCGTACTGGATGCTAACGCCAGTGAACACGGCGCGCGTATGACTGCAATGGATAAAGCCAGCGATAACGCCGCCGAAATTTTAAAGCAGCTTAAAATTTCTTACAACAGGGCACGCCAGGCAGCCATTACCACAGAGCTTACTGAAATTGTAAGCGGCGCAGCAGCGTTAAATGGATAAGAAACTCCCTACCCCCGTCCGACCGGCATCCGGGCGGGCCTAAAAGGGCAGGGGCAACAGGATATGTAAATTTATCATCCTCAATAAAAGAACCCCTTTAGGGGCAGGGGTCTATGGAACTTTCAGAAATAATACCGCATATTGAAGCCTTGATATTCGCCAGTGAAAAACCGCTGACGTCTATGGATATTGTCGAACTTATCAACACGGCTTTTGGGTTTATGGAAGAGCGCATTTCTCTTGACCAGGTGGAAAGTTGTGTTGAGGGCATTAAAGAAAAATATCAATCAGAATTTTATCCGTTTGAATTAAGGCAGAGTGGCGGCGGCTGGCAGTTTCTTACCAAAAAAGAATTTTATAAAACGATAGCCCAACTTAATGGCGACAAATTTTTAAAACGTTTGTCAACTGCAGCACTGGAAACACTTGCCATTATTGCCTATAAACAGCCCGTTACAAAAGGCGAGATTGAATCTATACGCGGCGTTAACAGCGACTACAGCATACAAAAGCTGCTGGAAAAGGAATTGATAATAATATCCGGCCGTAACGAAAACATGCCGGGCAAACCGCTGGTGTATGTTACGTCTAAAACATTTATGGACTATTTCGGCATAAATTCCCCGGCCGACCTGCCGAAAATAAAAGAGGTTTTTGCGGAGCGGCTTATTGAACCAACCATTATGCGTGCAGAAGACGTAGAGGCAATACAGCACGAGGTGGTAGCAAACACACTGGTAGTTAATGAGGAAGGTGATTTGATAAGAAACGATGAAGATGAAAAAGGCGCCGATGCCAACGAGATCACAGGCATAGAATAAGGCATTTCTTTTTTGCCCAAGCTGCTTATTGGAAAATAAAAATGATCTCTTGAATAATATATCCTGCCGGTAATTTTCTTAAATACATAATCGTATTTATGTTCCGTGTTATTTGGGAAATCTCTTTGTTTTGCTGCAAAATCATAGATAATCTTGGCCTGCCCAAAGAAGAAACTATTGCGTATTTGAAAAGAAACAATACTGTCTGCTGAGGCAGGTAACCCGTTTATTGAGTTAGTGCCATGCAGTGAAACATTAATAACATCGGGGAGCCCCAAAGCTTTCAGCCCTTTCCTATATTCTGCGGGCAGCGAATCCGTATTTAGTGAGCATTCTCCATACTTTTCATAGCTGCAGGTACTAATGGCGACGGTGGCTATTTCTTTTATTAATTGCTCGCGCTTTTTAGCCTTCCTTAAATTTTTGCGGTCAAACGAGCCTTTCATCAATACACACGATTGCAGCATACAAAAGGTGAGGGCTATAGCAGGTAAAAGTGTTCTCATTGCGTCTCAAATATAGCGATAGTATTAAAACCTAAAATGTGAAAATCGTCAATGTATAACGTTGTATCTTCGTCGCTATGTCGCAGCATTTGTCTCACTCCCAATTAAAAAAAATAGCGGAACAATTTGGTACCCCTGTATATGTATACCACGCAGAAACAATAAAAGAGCAGTACCAAAAGCTTACCACTGCTTTTGCCGGGCAGGATGTAAAAATATTTTACGCCTGCAAAGCACTTACCAACGTTAATATTTTAAAATACATAAAAAGCCTTGGCTGTAATGTTGACTGCAGCTCAATAAACGAAGTTAAGCTTGCCCTGCATGCGGGGTTTGCGCCAGGCAATGTGTTGTACACCAGCAACGGTATTGCCTTTTGCGAAATTGAGGAAGCCCAAAGCCTTGGTGTAAATATTAATATCGACAGCCTGAGCAACCTTGAAAAGTTTGGCAAAAAATATGGCCATAGCTACCCGGTTGGTATACGCCTGCGCCCCAACATTATGGCGGGCGGCAATTTAAAAATTTCAACAGGGCACGATAAAAGCAAGTTCGGCATACCGGTTAATCAACTTTCTGACGTGCTGTGCGTTATTGAAAAACATAATTTGCACATACACGCCCTGCACATACATACCGGCAGCGAAATAAAAGATGTTGGGGTATTTGTAAAAGGCATTGAGGTGTTATTTGATATAATACCGTCTTTTAAAGAATTACAGGTTATTGATCTTGGTGGCGGCTTTAAAGTGCCTTATAAAAAAAATGACCATGAAACTGACATTGATTTACTTGCGCAAAAAGTAGGTGAATCATTTGCCAATCATCCCAACCCCAATGGCAGGCCATTGCAGGTTTGGTTTGAGCCAGGTAAATTTATAGTAAGCGATTGCGGCTACCTAATAACGCAGGTTAATGTACTTAAAGATACCGGTGATGTTACGTTTGCAGGTGTTAACAGCGGTTTTAATCATTTAATAAGGCCTATGTTTTACGACGCATACCACCAGATTGAAAACATAAGCAACCCCGCGGGCGAAGAAAAACATTATACCGTAACAGGCAACATTTGCGAAACCGATACCTTTGCATGGGACAGGAAATTGAATGAAGTGCGTGAAGGGGATTATTTGGTGTTTTACAACGCCGGCGCTTATGGCTTTGAAATGAGCAGTAATTTTAACTCGCGTTTTAAACCTGCGGAGGTATTGGTGAAAGACGGTGAGGCGCTATTGATAAGGAGAAGAGATGAGTTTGATGACCTGTTAAAAAACCAGGTGGAAATATTGTAATAATAATTGAGGGCAGGCTGATGATAGAAATAAAAAACATAAAAAAAACCTTTGGCGACCGCACAATTTTAGATGGCATAAGCGCTGTAATGGCAACAGGTAAATGCAATCTTATTATTGGCACCAGCGGCAGCGGCAAAACGGTGCTTACCAAATGTATTGTGGGCTTATTTGAACCGGATGAAGGTGAGATTTTATACGACGGCGCTAATATGTTGCCCATGGATAACCATGAGCGTAAAGTATTGCGGCAGCAGATAGGCATGTTGTTCCAGGGCTCGGCATTGTTTGATTCAATGACGGTGGAACAAAATGTAATGTTCCCGCTGAATATGTTTTCTGCCTTAAGTTATTCCGACAGGAAAAAAAGAGTTAGCGAAGTATTAGACCGTGTTAACCTTAAAGAAGCCCATAAAAAATATCCTGCTGAAATAAGCGGTGGTATGAAGAAAAGGGTGGGTATAGCCCGTGCCATTGTCTTAAACCCAAAATACCTTTTTTGTGACGAGCCAAACTCCGGCCTTGATCCGCAAACATCTTTACTTATTGATAAACTTATTAAAGAAATAACTACAGACTATAATATTACAACTATTGTTGTAACCCATGATATGAACAGCGTTATGGAAATTGGCGATCACATTGTTTACCTGTTCCAGGGCAAAAAAGAGTGGGAAGGCAACAATAAGGAAATAATATTTAATAAAAACGAGCGGCTGAATAAATTCATTTTTGCATCTGAATTTTTGCAGGATGCCAAGGATATGCGCATGCTTGAAATGAAAGGAAAAATTTCCAATGACAGGAATATGGATGAAATGCTTAAATAGTTTGAGCGTTTAAAAGTTTGAACGTTCCGGGAGTTTATCGCAAAAGGTACATTGGCGTTCAAACAATCAAACTTTCAAACGCTCAAACAATAAAACTCCCTAATTTTGCCCCCAACTTAAAAAAACGCTCCATGTCAGTTTTAGTTAATAAAAATTCTAAAGTAATTGTACAGGGCTTTACCGGCACTGAGGGTACATTCCATGCCGGCCAAATGATTGATTACGGTACCAGCGTTGTAGGCGGTGTTACGCCTGGCAAAGGCGGCAGTTCTCATTTAGACAGGCCTGTTTTTAATACTGTTGCTGACGCGGTTAAATCAACAGGCGCTGACGTCAGCATCATATTTGTTCCGCCGGCTTTTGCTGCTGATGCAATTATGGAAGCTGCTGACGCGGGTGTAGGGCTGGTAGTGTGTATTACAGAAGGCATACCTGTGCAGGACATGGTTAAAGTTAAAAATTACCTGCAGGGCAAAAGCACACGCCTTATAGGGCCTAACTGCCCGGGCGTTATTACTGCCGGCGAGGCTAAAGTTGGCATTATGCCGGGCTTTATTTTTAAGCCGGGCAATATTGGTATTGTTTCAAAATCCGGCACACTTACTTACGAGGCCGCAGACCAGGCTGTGAAGGCGGGGCTGGGTATTACAACGGCAATTGGTATTGGTGGCGACCCCATTATAGGCACTACTACAAAAGAGGCGGTTGAATTATTAATGAACGACCCAGCGACCGAAGGTATTATTATGATTGGTGAAATTGGCGGTGGTATGGAAGCGGAAGCTGCAAGATGGATAAAAGAAAACAATAAAAAACCTGTGGTTGGTTTTATTGCCGGCCAAACCGCACCCGCAGGCCGCAGGATGGGCCACGCAGGCGCAATAATAGGCGGCGCTGATGATACCGCTGCCGCGAAAATGAGAATACTAAGCGAATGCGGCGTGCACGTTGTTGCAAGCCCGGCAGATATTGGCAAAACCATGGCAGAAGCATTGAAGAAGTAAGCTTCGTGAAACGTGAATCGTCAATCGTGAATACGAGGGCAGAAATACCATTAGCGTAAAATTTTAGTGACGCTTATAAAAAATGTATAAAGCAAAAAGCCCCGCAATGCGGGGTGTTTTTGTTTTATTAGGCCCCCGCTTATTACGGCGGCCTGACGCTTGCGTCCTGGGGTTCGGGATTATGTTTTACAGCTTGAATCTTATTGCATTCACGTTTCACGATTGACGATTCACAATTCTCGTCCATGGCATAATTGTTGGTTAAGGTTTTACGCAACAGCATAAAATCCGTTTTACATACAAACGTACCTTTGTACATTCACGTAAAAACTTCTTGTTTACATGCAAACCGCAGAAGATATTAAACAGTTGAATGAAAAAATTCAATATGCAGCAGGGTTTATTGACAGGATAAGGCAGGAGATGGCAAAAGTGGTTGTGGGGCAGCAACACATGGTTGACAGGTTGCTTATTGGCCTGCTAAGCCACGGGCATGTTTTATTGGAAGGTGTACCCGGCCTGGCCAAAACACTAACTATAAAATCGCTTGCGCAGGCGGTACATGGCAAATTCAGCCGCATACAATTTACCCCCGACCTGTTACCCGCAGACGTAGTAGGCACTATGATCTATAACCAGCCCCGCAATGAATTTACTGTGCGCAAGGGGCCTATTTTTGCCAATTTTATTTTGGCAGACGAAATAAATCGCGCCCCGGCGAAAGTGCAAAGCGCTTTGCTTGAAGCAATGCAGGAAAGGCAGGTAACTATTAGTGAATCAACCTATACGCTTGACGATCCATTTCTTGTTCTGGCAACACAAAACCCGCTGGAGCAGGAAGGTACCTATCCCCTGCCCGAAGCTCAGGTTGACCGCTTTATGCTGAAAGTAGTTGTGGGCTACCCCGATAAAAAACAGGAACAGTTAATTATTCGCCAGCAGGTACAGGGCGCCGAAATAGCAAAAATTAACCAGGTAGCAAGCATTAATGAAATAACGCAGGGGAGGGCACTTACACGACAGGTGTATATGGATGAAAAGATAGAACAGTATATTGTTGATATTGTTTTTGCTACCCGTTACCCCGACCAATATGGCTTAGGAAAGTTAAAGGGGCTGATCAGCTATGGTGGATCACCAAGGGCAAGCATAAACCTCGCCCTCGCAGCAAAAGCGCATGCTTTTATGGAAAAAAGGGGCTTTGTGATACCAGACGATGTTAAGGGTATTTGCAAAGACGTAATGCGCCACCGTGTAGGTTTAACCTACGAGGCCGAAGCAGAGAATATGACAAGTGAAAAAATTATTGACGATATATTAAAGGTTGTTCAAGTGCCGTAAAAGCCCCCTCCGGAACTAAGGGGGAGATGAAACGCTTTTATCTTTCTATTCAGATTAATTTTTTATACCAGCGATGGAAGAGAGTATGAATAAATTTACGAGGCTTGCAGTTTCCCCTTTAGGGGGCGGAGGGGATTTTCTATGACTACCGCCGACATCCTGAAAAAAGTACGGGAACTCGAGATAAAAAGCAAGCGCCTTACCAATCACTTATTCACAGGTGAATATCACACCGCGTTTAAGGGCAGGGGCATGTCATTTAAAGAAGTGAGAGAATACCAGCCTGGTGATGATATCAGGTTTATTGAATGGAATGTATCTGCACGGATGAACAACACCTACAGCAAGCTGTTTGAGGAAGAACGCGAGCTTTCTGTATATCTTTTGGTTGATGTTAGCGCCAGCAGTCTATTTGGCACCTGCCGGCAAACAAAAAAAGACCTGATGACCGAAATATGTGCTGTACTGGCTTTTTCGGCCATCAACAATAATGATAAGGCCGGACTGATTCTTTTTAGTGACAAAGTTGAAAAATATATACCCGCTAAAAAAGGAAGGGACCATGTGCTGTATATGGTACGGGAAATGCTAACGTTTCAGCCGCGCTCTGCTGAAACGGATATTGTAAAGGCGCTGCAATTTTTAAATAATACAACGCGTCATAAAAGCATAGTATTTATTTTGAGCGATTTTGCAGATGCAGGCTATCATGATGCCCTGCGTGTTGCCGCAAAACGGCATGATGTTATTGGGGTGCAGGTTTTTGACAGACGGGATGCACAGTTACCAGCAGTGGGTATGATGCAGGTGCATGATGCAGAGACAGGCAAAACTTTGTGGCTTGATACCAGTGATGCTTTTACACGGGTTAAATACAACCGCCAGTTTTTGCAGATAATGGATGATGCAAAACTGACTTTTAGAAATGCGGGCGCAGACCTAATGCAAATTGACACAGGAGAAGATTATGTAAAGGCGTTAAAGGAATTTTTTATAAGGAGGGCATGAATAAGAATCGTCTATCGTCAATTGTTAATCGTAAATGGTGGTTATGTGCCAGGTGTATCGCCGTTCTTATTACTTCACTTTTTGTAGTTAAATCTTCAGCCCAAAAAATATCCGCCACACTTGACCGTGATAAAATAGTTATTGGTGAGCAGGTAACGCTTGAGCTAAAAGTTAGCGATGTTAACCCCAGGCTATCTTTTCTTGCCAGCTGGTTTAGCTTTCCTGATTCAGTTAATCACCTTGCTATCATAAAAAAAGATGCCATTGATACTGTGGATGTGGGTGGGCTGGCAACTTATCTTCAGCACATTACAATTACATCTTTTGACAGCGGGCGATGGGCCATTCCCTTGCCACCTGTGATTATACAGGACAGAACAAGCGGAAAAAAAACATCCTTAAAAGCAGACAGTGTTTTTTTACAGGTTTTATCTGCAGACGTTTCGGGCCTAAAAGATTACCACGATATAAAAGATATCATTGATGTGCCTAAAGAAACGGATTACACCTTGATAATAGCGGCTGGTATTTCAGTTGTTGTTATTACAGTGCTTCTTATTCTTTTGTTAAAGCGCAAAAAAAGCCCGCTCCCGGTAGCAAAAAAACAAGTAAAAAATGCCCGGCCACCGCTTGAAGAAGCACTATATAAATTAAATGAACTGGAAAAAGAAGGATTGGCCGTTTCAGGACAATCAAAATTATTTTTTATTACGCTTGATGATATATGCCGGGAATATTTTGCAAACCGGTTGAATATACATGTAACAGAATTAACAAGTGATGAACTGTTGCCAATGATGGGCGTTTATTTGCAGGACCAACCGGCAAGGGCAAGATATAAGCAGTTATTGCAGTTAACTGATTCGGTTAAATTTGCAAAATACAAACCTGCTGTGCCGGAACATGCTGACGCATTAAGGGCTGCGGCAGTTACATTACAGTATATTGACGGGCAAATACAAATTTCTACAGGGCATGTTAAATGATTGGTGGCAACATATAAGTTTTGCATATAGCTGGGTATTAGGCGCGCTGCTGCTAATACCTATTTTGATAATTGAATATATACGCCGAAGCAACCGCATGCAGGCATCAATGCTTATTACAACCACGCATTTTGTAAAAGGCACCAGCAGCTTTAAAACCATTATGCGGCATGCGTCCTTTTTTTTGCGTTGCCTTGCGCTTATATTTTTTATAATAGCGCTTGCAAGGCCGCAGCAAAAATTTTCAGAAGAACTTACTGAAGGGGAAGGCATTGACATTGTATTATGCTTTGATATAAGCGGCAGCATGATGTCGAAAGACTTTCAGCCCAACCGCCTTGAGGCGTCAAAAGAAGTAGCAAAGGAGTTTGTAAAAAACAGGCCGGGTGACAGGATAGGTATTGTAATATTCAGCAGTCTTAGCTTTACACTGTGCCCTATAACTACAGATCATAATACCGTTTTAAATCAAATTGAAAACGTGCAAAGCGGCTACCTGCAGGACGAAGGCACCGCCATTGGCTCAGGCCTTGCTACCAGTGTTGACAGGTTGCGTAACAGTACCTCAAAAACAAAAATTGTTGTTTTGCTGACCGATGGTGTTGATTTTGGGGGTACCATTCCGCCTGACATGGCGCGGGATATGGCAAAGCTGTACAATATAAAAGTGTACACCATTGGCGTTGGCACCGAAGGTGAAATACAGCAGGTAATTAATGGGCCGTTGGGCGCGGTAACACAAACAACAAAAATGCAGTTTAACGAAAACCTGCTGCAAACATTAGCCAGTTCAACAGGCGGCCAGTATTTTCACGCCACTGATAAAGATGCCCTGGCAAAAATATATGCCAGTATAAACCAGCTTGAAAAATCTAAAATACAGGTAACCAGCTATGAAAGGGCTGTTGATAAATTTTTCCCCTGGATACTTGCCGGTGTTATAGCTGTTGTGCTTGAAATATTATTGAGATATACCGTGTTTAAAAAATTCCCATAGCTCGTTTTTTTGTCCAGGCTTTTAGGCCGGGATAGCGACGAGCTTGAACAAATTTCGCTTTATTCCGTAATTATCTTTTCACCCATTTCATTTTATCCAGCACTTCCCCACGGCCGCTGCAATCATCAGATACCAGTACAAATGCCATGTCGGTATTGGTTATATCAACTTTATATTTTCCAACGGCACTGGTATCGCAGTCGCTTTGCCCGTTTGCTTTTTGTACAGTTAGTATGTTATCCTTAAGCGTGTAACTTAATGTTTCAACATGTTCGCCGCTGCTGGTTATGGTTACAACAAGGCTGTCTTTACTAAAGGTGCAGGTAGTTTCAGTATCGCCGCTGCCCATGTTAAGTATCATTTTCCATTTGGTATCTGCAAGCTGTGCTTTAGCGCCTGCAACTGCGAGGCTAAATGCGAGAATGAAGAGCATTTTTTTCATAAGCTTATGTGTTTTTCTTGTTTAACGGATAAGTTCCGCAAAAAGTTACACCGTAAAAAATGAGTATGATGAGCGGTAAAACAACCACTGTTTTCCACGAAATTTATTTCCGGCATCAGGCTAAAGCATTGTACTTTTATTGCGTAGCCGCCCCTATTGCCAAATTATAAAATTAAAGCAACCAATTATGAAAGCGATACATGCTGCGCGTCTAATTACGGTTTTTACGAGCTTTTTAATATTAAGTGCCCATGCCCAGGAGCTGCATAGCCGCTGGGATGAGTTAACTGCAAGCGAATGGGACAAGGCCCTGCAAAAGTCAGACTCAACCTGCATTCTTCCTATTGGCATTCTTGAAAAGCATGGCCCGCATGTACCCATCGGGTCAGATCTAATACAGGTGCGCGAGTGGGCTGCCAGGGCCACCAAACAGGAATACGCAGTTGTGTTTCCAGATTATTTTTACGGCCAGATAAATGAAGCCAAACACCAGTTTGGCACATTTGCTTTGGAGGAGAGAGTTGTTTGGGATTTATTAGAGGCTACCTGCGATGAAATTGGCCGTAATGGCTTTAAAAAGATTGTTATCATTAATGGGCACGGCGGCAACCCTGAATTGATAAGGTACTTTATACAAACGCGGTTGGAAAAACCAAGAAATTACGCTATATATTTTTTTGAGCCGAGTAATGATTCTGCTTACCGCAAACAGGTGCAGGCATTACACAAATCTGATCCTGCCGGCGACCAGCATGCGGGTGAAAGGGAAACATCCTCGCTACTATATCTACGGCCAGACCTGGTAAAAATGGACAGCGCCACTAATGAATCTGGCGCCAACCAGCACCGCCTTGATATTCCCAATGTTTACACTGCTATTTGGTGGTATGCGGACTACCCCAACCATTATGCAGGCGAAGGCGCAAAAGCCACTGCAGAATTGGGCCGGGTGGTAACTGAGCACACCATCAGCCAATTGGTTACTGTTTTAAAAAATGTAAAGGCAGATACTAAAACACTGGCTTTGCAAAAAGAATTTTTTGACCGGATGAAGAAGTGATGCCCTTGTAATCCTTATTGCTTTATCCATTTGGTTGCGTCAAGTGCGGTTGACCTGTCGTTGCATGCATCTAACATGGTGGCCATGCCCATTGTACCTGCGGCAACGGTAAGTTTATATTTGCCGGTTGAGTTTGTGCCGCAATCGCTTTGGCCGCTTACCTTAGTAATAGAAAGCACATTGGCTTTTACACTATACGTCATAGTCTCAATAACCGTTTTATCTGCCGCGTATAATACAAGCGTGTCTTTTCCAAATTTTAATATTGCGCTTTGCGGGTTATCGCCTTTAACGGCACCTTTCCATACAGTGCGTGTTAAGTGCGCACTTACGGCTATGGCTATAAATAGCATACACAAAGCAAAACCGATCTTTTTCATGTTGTTATTTTAGTGTATTAATAAAATCTATTTTACTTTTTTTAGTTCATAATCTTTTTCTTCATGGCTTACCAGTTTAATATTACCAGCAGCGTCTTTTACAAAATCCATTTCTACACCTGCTATTCTTAAAAAGAACCTTGTATTACTCTCTGCAATAAGTGGCGATTTTGGCAACATGTTATTAGGCCCTTCTATTTGCAGCCGCCCGCCTTCAAGAGTAATGTAAAACGGGTGCTGATCATCTACCTGGTAAGTGCCAATGTATTGTTTTAAAATAGCTTCATCTACCTTTACTTCGGTTGGTATTACCCACGGTGCCCATTTAGTGTTGTCAATTGTTGAGGAGCGATCATCGCAATTATCACTTACCAGGATCATATAAAACATCCCACCCTTAATAAAGTATTTGTATTTGCCGATAGTCGCATTATCGCAATCGCTTTGGCCGTCTATTTTTTGCAGCGTTAACAGCGAGTCTGCCTGTGTGTAATGCATTGTTTCAATTACTGTACTGTCCGCCAAATTATAAATGCTGCAGGTGTCCTTTCCAAAATCAAGAATTACATTCAATATTTGCCCAGCGTTTATTTTTGATTTCCATTTTGTACCTGCCAATTGTGCGTAAAGCGAAACCGTGCCAAGGCTAAAAAGTATAACAATACCTAATTTCTTCATTGCTTAAAATTTACCAGCAAACTTCAATTAAGCAGGCGAAAAATATTAAAATAATAGTGCTCAAATCCGGATTTGAGCACTATTGGCTTCATTATGAGAGGTGATCAATGTACCTGGAGCATATTCTTTCTAAATTCAGAAGGGGATATACCCGTTACCTGTTTAAATGTCCGCTGAAAAGTTGCCTGGCTGTTAAACCCGCATTCGTAGGCAATGCCGGCAATGGTAAGGCTATCCATTTGCGGCTGAACTACTTTTTCTTTAAAAGCCTCTATCCTGTACCCGTTTATGTACTCGTTAAAACTTTTACGCATGTGCTGGTTAAGTACCAATGAAATGGTTTTTGGCGGCAGGTTAGTGTGCTGCGCAACAATATCCAGGTTTAGACTGGGGTTAAGGTACAGTTTATCCTGCTGCATAGCGCTTTCCAGTAATAAAATCACCTGCTTAATAGTGCCGGGTGAAAGCAGCACAGGCGCTGCGGTTTTTTTTATATCCCCAACCGTTTGCGAAACCATATAGCCTTTTATACCAAGCCAATAGACAATTATGGCCATGGGTATATAAATAGGGTACCAGTCAACGGCGTCAAGCAGTTTATCAGAATATTTGGGAATAACGTAGGGGATAAGAAATACAAACCAAATACATTGAAAAACAAGAAATACGCGCAATAGTTGCTGCAACCATTTATAGTTAACAACCTGGCCACCATTGCCAGCAGCGTTCTGTTTTTTTGCTGTCGAAATGTAGCGTGTTGCCAACCAAACGTACAGGCTAACCGATGCCCATCGGGGAATATCGGCATAGGTATTATACTTGTCAATAAAGCTGCCCCATACAGGGCCATTGCTATTTTTGAAAACATGTAACAGCAGGCCAATTATAAAAATGATCACTGTTATGGATGGAACAAGGTCAATAATAACAACCAGAAAATGCCGCCGTTGCTTTTTGGTAATCTTAAAAGACTGATCAAGGTGTGCTTTTACATAAAAGTAAATAAGCGGCCCAGCCAGCATAATTAAAACAAGAGGTAATAAGGAAGATAGAAAGTTTAGCCATGGGGAACCAAACCAGCTTTCATGAGCGCCATATAGGTTAAAGGACGCCAATGTTATAACCAATATTAACGCTGCTAACAACCTGTTGGCATAACGCTGCTTTTTTGAAAAAAACAACAAACCGCTCATTATAAAGCCCTGCACAACCCCAAGCAGGATGACAGTGTTTAAAAAAGCGGTAAAAGATGATGACATAACAGCAGTGTTAGGTTTCGCGTACCAAAACTAAGTAAAGCACGGAGATAAGACAGTTAATAAACTCAAAAGGTTTAAAGCGATATTTACAAATATTGCAGAGTGGCAATTTTCCGTAAAAATTATTTCCTCGGGCAATCAAGGTCTTTAATTTGCCGGGCAGTGCGTGTAAAAGGATGTATGCTTAATAATATATACCCCCCTCCATTATAGGTTTGGTCGCCGGTTTTAAACCATTTCACTATATCAAGGCTGTGCACACCCATTAGCAGCGGGCCCAACTTTATTGCAGCCCCAACCCAAAACTGCCCTTCCGCATTATATTGCACCGGCATATAAATACCCCAGGCCTGGGTTTCCCACCTCGGTGTTACGGTTAATAAATTAAGCTCGCGCGTGTGTAAATTAGCTGCGGGGGTGGTTGAGTAAAAATTGAGGCTAAGCTGTCCATTCACAAAAAAGTGGTTACCTAAATTGTGGTCAATTGAAACAATAAGCCTTGTTGGTAATGAGATGGCAAACATTTTTTGCACATTGGCCGCATTGCCAAACAAGGTACTTAGCGAATCCCTTACATCTTGTATATTTTTTACTTTCTTCAATTTCTGCTGCAGTGTGGTATCTTCAAAATCAAGAGGGCTGCTTATTTTAAATGATCCCTGTATCGGGTTAAATTTATTGTGGCCGATATCCATAATGCTAACGCCAATTTTCCAATCATAGTTACCGGCGTTAATGTTTTTGTCGTTCGTGGATAACCCATCTTTGATTAAATATTCAGCGCCAATATCAATACCTAATGACGAAGGTGCCTTTGAAATAAAATTGTGCAGGTTTTGTGCTGCTGTATTGTTTGCATTTGTAAGGGTATAGTTTTCAGAATATGCTGCCGTAACAGCCGCCTGGTTTAATATATAATAGTAATCATTGCCCTGTTTGGGCAGCTCGATATAATTAATATGGGATAAAACCACAAAAGCACCCGACAGGCTTTTTATATATGATAATGTTATGCCTGCGCTCAACAATGACGATTGGGATTGAAAAACAATGTGCGAATAATTTGCGTTAAACTCGCTCCATCCCGCGTGCACACCATAACCATCAAGAAATTCAACGGTATTATTCGTGTGCAAAAAACTTTGCAGGCTGGTTATCGTATCGCTATAATTAAATGGTGAGGTTTTAAAATGGTTATAACTGCGCAAACGCAGGCCAATGGCCACCGCGTTGTTACTGTTTATTTTGTACCGCGCGTTTAGCAGGTTAACATCAACATCTGCATTAAAATAGCGCGGTTGCAGTCCGTTAGTTAATTTGGCAGACGCAAGGCTTGTACTAAACGGTGTGCTGTTATAATTAACGAAAGCAGAGTTGGTTATAGTAGCCTGGAACCCAAGCAGGCTTACATCCCACCTGTATACCTGGTTTACCGTTGAAGCCGGGTTGGCGTACATGGATGTTACACCTGAATATGATGAACTGTTAAAGGCATGATAGCTTTGGGCCACAAGCTGTGCTGACCAAAATACTATTGTAAACGTCAGCAAACAAAAGCTTACAGGTTTAGCCATTTGATGGAATAAAAATTAAAGATAGTCAAACAGGCTATAAACGCTGAAAAGCTGGAATGTATTTTGTATTTTGCATGGTAACTATTGTTGCTATGAAATATCTAATTCTTGGTTTCGCGTCTGCTGCATTGTTCTTAGGCTGTAGTAAATCAGGTTCATCGGGTAATAACACCGGTACAACACCTGAAGCTACAATAACAAGTGTTTTCCAGGAGAGGGAAACAACAACCACCACTTTTGAGTTTAAAGTAACCTTAAGTGCCGCCGCAACGCAGGATGTTACGATGCAATTTGCAACTTCTGATGGCACAGCCGTGCAGGGCAAAGATTATACGTCAGCAACAGGCACGCTTACTATTGTGGCCGGCAGCACCCAAGGCAAAATAGATGTGCTGGTTTCAGGCGACAGCACCCGCAAAGATGACCAGGCTTTTTATGTTCAGCTAAGTAACCCGCAGCATTGCACGCTTAAAGTAAATAAAGCAACCGGCGATATTATGAATTCAAATGGGCTATACTATCCTGTTGATAACACCGGTTACTCAACGCCGGACCATTATCCGGGCTACACATTGGCATGGAGTGATGAATTTAACGGCAATACCATTAGCGACGTAAACTGGGGATTTGAAGCAGGTAATAACAACGGCTGGGGCAATCACGAGCTTGAGTTTTATACCAGCAGCACCCATAACGCTTTTGTATCAAACGGTAACCTTATTATTGAAGCCCGGCCTGAAACAATGGGCAACTTTAATTATACATCTGCACGCATGATAACAAAAGCCAAGCAGGATTTTCAATATGGCAGGGTTGACATAAGGGCTAAGCTGCCAAAAGGTAAAGGCATTTGGCCTGCACTTTGGATGCTGGGCAGTAATATTGACGCAGTTAATTGGCCAAAATGTGGCGAAATTGATATTATGGAATTAGTTGGCAACCTGCCTAACACTGTGTATGGCACGCTGCATTGGGCAACATCGGCGGGGCTGCATACCTCAAAAGGCTCAAATTATGTGTTAAACAGCGGCATATATGACGACCAGTTTCATGTATTTAGCGCCATATGGGTAAAAGATACCGTAAAGCTGTTGATGGATGATCACCAATACTTAACCGTAAGCACCCAGGATGAATCGGTTACTTATCCATTTAATAATAAATTTTTCTTCATATTTAACGTTGCCGTAGGCGGCGATTGGCCGGGTGCGCCAGATGGTACTACGGTGTTTCCGCAAAGGATGGTGGTAGATTATGTAAGGGTGTTTCAATAAAGACGTGAATCGGTATTCGTCAATCGTGAATGCGATGAGGAGATTATCTTATTTCTGCTTGCCAACTTGTTGTTTTGTGTCAGTACGTAAGCGGGAAATATAATAGCATGTATTATTCAAATGAAATGCTGTTTGTGCATATATTGCCCAGAGTTTGATTGCTTTGACGATTGACGATTTCACGCCTTCGGCTCCTCTTCGCCCTTTCTTTCAACTACAATGGTGCATTTGGTTAATAGTGCCGCCGCTGCCCCAACTGCGGCAAATATGGGTGCAAGTATTACACCTACCAGCGCAAAAGTGAGCGGTATTTCCATTATCACTTTATCTTCTTCGTTTTTAAGCAGTATACGGGTAATATTGCCTTCCTTAATAAGCTCTTTAATTTTTGAAAGCACTTCCTCTCCGCTAACCTTAAATTCTTCTTTCCATGTTTTTTGATCTGACATATAAATAGTTTTGTTTAAAGTTATAAAAAGAATTGGATGTACAGCATTAACTGTTGAAAACGGTTTGCGTTGGGGAAGAAGGGTGTTTTTGATGGCTTTGCTGAGGCGGCAGAGGAAGTACAGTTTAAAAAACTTGGAAATCAACAACTAAACTGCAAATTTTTCCTCTGCCATCTATCCCCCAATAACAAGGATATGCACCATCACCATAACCCGAATGAAACATAATTATGTTTAGGGCAGGTTTATTAGGCAAATAAAAATTTAGCCAGTCGCCCGCATCCTGGGGGTCATTTTCATCAATAGCATTTTTCTTAAATTCTGCTGCAAAAAAATCGTCGTAGATATTCGCTCCTGGGTTTTTCCTCATAAAATCTTCATCAAATTGCTTGTAAGCTTTTTGCGTTTCAAAATCGCAAAAACAACCAAGCCCCGCATCAACAGGAAAGCCAATATATGCATCATTTTCTGTCAGTTCTGATATATCCTCTTGCCCGGTTAACGCCAATTCCCATTTGATTGCTTTTTCTTTTGAAAATTCAAGTTTCACAATCGCATAGCGGTCACCAGAATTTTCTGTTTTTGCAACACAAACAATAACCGGGTATTTCCCCTGCTGAACGGTTTTGGCAAATGGCAATGATTCAAAAATATAAGCCAATGGGTCGCAGGCAACAATTTTGCCAGTCGATAAATTCAGTTCTCCCAAATTAAGAAATGCAAGGGGTGTGTTATCAATAGTGGTATTGTCAAAGTACCGGTTGTAGTCAATTGCCGAGAGTTTACCGGCATTGTTTTTACTGCCAAAAAGCTTATCGAATAATCCCATAAAGGTTTAGTTTCTTTTATAAATATAAATCACTTCTTATTATACACACCAAATTCAACAATGGAAGGTTCGGTATTTCATCCTTTCAAAGTAAAATGTTTAGCAAAGGCGCCGGTACGGTTTAAAAAAAGGTTATTTTTATAGTATGCAAAACGGGATAGCAGCGCTGCAGGTTTTTATGATGCAAATGGTTAAGCTGGATGAGGCGGCGTGGAATGATATGCAACAGCGCCTAAAACCAAGGGCGTATAAAAAGAAACAACTGTTTATAGCTGAAGGAAAAGTGTGCAGGGAGATCGCGTTTATTTGTAAGGGCTCATTCAGATATTACAAAATACTTGATGGGATTGAGGTAACTACTTTTTTTTCGTTTGAGCATAACTGGGTTAGTGCCTATACAAGCTTTTTGCTTAAATCGCCCAGCTTTGTAAGCGTTGAAGCTATGGAAGATTGCGAAGTACTGGTGCTTAATTATGAGGATATGCAATACCTGTATAATCACTACATGGTATTTGAAAGATTTGGCCGCCTTATGGCTGAATACCTTGTTACCTGCCTTGATGAGCGCATGCACAGCCTTTTACTAAAAACGCCTGAAGAGCGTTACTTAAAAACGCTTACCGATAACAGCATATATTTTGAAAGGGTGCCCCAGCACTATATCGCCTCTTATTTAGGTGTTGCACCTGAATCACTTAGCAGGATCAGAAAAAGAGTGATGCAAAAAGCTATTTCTTAACTAAAGTCAACGTTTTGGGTTTTTATGCCGGCATAGTTTTGTGTTATAAAATTAAATATTATGGCACTGCATACAATACTTGGCGCGAACGGTACGATAGCTACAGAGTTACTACCCATTTTATTACAAAACGATCATAAGGTAAGGCTTGTTAGCCGCAACCCCAAGCCAGTTGCCAATGCAGAAACAGTTTCAGCAAACGTGCTGGATTATCAGCAGGTTTTAATGGCGGTACAAGGTTCTGATGTGGTTTATTTGCTTGTGGGGCTTGAATACAAAATTGGGGTTTGGCGTGCAAGCTGGCCTGTTATTATGCGTAACGTAATTGATGCCTGTAAAGCTGCAAATGCCAAACTTATTTTTTTTGATAATATTTACATGTATGGCAAAGTAAGCGGCCGAATAACCGAAGATGCACCATTTAAACCTGTTAGCAAAAAAGGTGAGGTACGCGCACAAATTGATACCATGTTAATTGATGAGATGCGGGCTGGTAACATTAAAGCTGCAATTGCAAAGGCTACTGATTTTTATGGGCCACGCTGTACTGATAAAAGTGCGCCGGGTGTACTTATTTTTGAGAGGATGAAGAAAAAGCAATCAGCACAGTGGTTTGTAAATGCAAACTTACCACGCGCATTTAGCTACACACCTGATTGTGCAATGGGCTTATACATACTTGCAACGCATGACGAAGCCCTGGGTCAGCAGTGGCACCTGCCGGTTGCAAAACCAACACCAACAGGTAAGGAGTTTATCACTATCGCGGCCAAATACATGCAGGCGAGCAATAAAATACAGGTATTACCAAAATGGTTGTTTAAAATTATAGGCTGGTTTAACCCTTTTATGAAAGAGATGTATGAAATGATGTACCAGTACGAATTTCCACTGGAACTTGATTCAACAAAATTTGAGAAAGCTTTTAATTTCACCGCCACTTCTTACGAAGAAGGTATCAAAGCAACCGCTGAATGGTTTTTGACAAAGTAGCACGGCTCACCTCATAGCTTGCCAGGAATAATAGGAAATAATCCTCCTATTGCTTTTGCATCAATTGCAAAAATTTTCTGTCAAGTTTGTGGCCGTACCAGTCTTCGTAAGCAACATCGGTGCGGCCGCTGTCAAGCACGCCAAAATCGCCTGCAAAATTCCAAATGGCAAAACCAATATCGTTAGTAGTAAGTATGTTAAGCACGTCACCAAACCAGGCAAGAAAAACATCATGCGGTGTTTTGTTGTAGCAGCCCCCTTCGCCACAATGTACGCCAACACCGCTTTTTACCAGGTCGATCCACGGCTTGTAAAAATCTTCCAGCATTTGGCGGCTTAGGTACTTGTCCCCTACCTGCCCCGGCCATTTTGGTTCAGGCATGTGTTCAGGGTCTTTATTTGCCCACGATGCTTTGTAATGGCTAATAGCACCGGGGTTATAACCGCGGCAACTTTGAGCGATGCCAAGATCTGTTAACTGCGGTATTACATTGCTGCCGCCGCTGTTGCCATCGGCAATTATAAGCCTATGCGGATTTTCTTTTCGTATGGCTTCTGCAGCAGCCTTTACAACGCGCCTGTAATCTTCACCTGCTACCGGGCCACTTTTGCTGTGCTGTTCATTCATATCTTCGCGCATGCTGGGTTCATTCACCAGGTCAAAACTCAGTTTTTTGGGCGATACTTCTTTATACCTTTTAGCCCACATATTCCAGTGAAAGCAAAATGCATCCAGTGCTGCCTGGTCTTTCCATAAATTAAACGGCTCATGAAAACCAGCGTTTATACAATACCCCGGTGCCCGGTGCAGGTTCAGGCTTACGTGCATGTTGTATTTATGGGCTTTTTGCACCAGTGCATCTATCTGGTCAATCATCTTTGTGTCTATCTTGTAAACATCATCAGCAACAATATCTTTTGTTCTGTCAATATTAAGGTAACAAGGGTATGCAACGGGTATGCGTATAAAATCAAAACCCCAATCCTGCATCCACTTAAAATAATCCTCCGGTGTTGGGTGGCTGTTATGTTCTGGGTCAGGCGAAAAAAAATCAAGCAGGTTAAATCCTTTCCAACGGGGCAGTTTATTTTTTGTTTTGACTGCGGCTGCCATGGCTGGCAAACCAGTTACAGCAGCCCCGGTTGCGGCTACGGCAGTGGTTTTTATAAATGTTCTTCGTTGCATGGTTTTACTGGCAGGTATTTACAATTTAATCAATATTATTATACACGGAAGTTATATATATGATTGC
>Ga0206806_1033_pt1 | contig 34423 bp, 29 predicted proteins | sample Alteio_BWOrgCont_60_FD_152911 | JGI IMG/M metagenome (GOLD analysis project Ga0206806, IMG submission 152911) | Enriched cells from forest soil in Barre Woods Harvard Forest LTER site, Petersham, Massachusetts, United States -... | ecosystem: Environmental > Terrestrial > Soil > Temperate forest >... | reverse complement strand
CATTATTCATAAATAAATATATGCGCTGTTATGTAACCGCCAGGCTACTTAAATTTTTGGTTAACGGTAAACTTATTTTCCGATTGACAATTAATATCTTATTCACTTTTTGACTTCCTTCTTTTTCTCAGAGTTTCTTCCCGCTGCATAAAGTTTGGCACGATGAACAGAGTTATATCGTTTATTTCCAAAGGAAATTCTAAAAAAGTGACGCCAATAAAAGCCGGCATATTGTATGGCGGCTTTGAGACGAGCCCGCTTATTAATTGTGATAGTTACTATTTGATCTGACAAACGTTGTAATATAATCTTGCAGTCACGATACTTCTAAATAAAAAGAGATTTCCAATATGTAATGAAGTTTGTTCCGGCTGTAGGTCATTCGGTACGCAACGATTTTACCGGGTTAGCCATTGCCGCCCTCATCGCCTGGAAACCCACGGTTAGCAGCGCTATTACAACGGCTGCCGCCCCTGCCGCGACAAAAACCCAGGCGTTAAGCGCTGTGCGGTATGCAAAGCCCCGCAGCCAATTATGCATAAAATACCAGGCCAGCGGGCTGGCGATTAACAACGCGATCAGGATCAACCGGACGATGTCTTTGCAAAGCATGGCCATAATACCCGATACCGTAGCGCCTAAAACCTTTCGGATGCCGATCTCCCTGGTTCTTTTTTGCGTTGAAAATATGGCCAGGCCGAGCAGCCCTAAACAAGAGACAAAAACGGTGATGCCCATGGCTGCGTTGGCCAGCCACTCCGTACGAAGATCATCTGCATACAACTTACCGATGCTTTCGTCAAGGAAAGAATAACTAAACGGTGCGCTGGGGAACACTGACTTCCAGTCCTTCTCTATGGTGGTGATTAGAGATTTCATTTCGCCCGCAGCCATGTTTTTCGCAGCAATTTTGACCGCGATGATGTTCTCCCAACTTGGGTCATGTTTGATTATAACCGGCCAGGTAGCCTCACGAAAAGAGCTCTCATAAAAATTGGCCACCACCCCGGCTACGGGATATGCTTCATCAGGGCCGACAACCACCTGCCGGCCAAGGGCTTTGTTTACATCGGCAAAACCCAGGGCATGGGCACAGGCCTCACTTATCAGCAGTTCCCTGGCACTGTCGCCCGGCAGCATATTCCGGCCGGCAACCAGCTTCATCCTATAAAATGGGAGGTAATCTGCGCCGCCGCTATGTATGGATATATCAATCGGTTTCTCTTCGTTGCCCTTAAGTGCGCCACCGCCAAACCCTGAATGGGCCATGTCCCCGCCCATCGGCGGCCTGCCCTCCCTTATTACCTGTACTACGCCTGGCCGTTGCCGCAGCTTATCCATCAGTATAACTGTTTTATTGATCCTGCTTTGCTGCGGATAGCCCCGCGGAAAGCCAAGCGTTACTATCGCATCTGTTTTAAAACCCAAATCCGCCTGTAGCACGTACCGTAACTGCGAGCCAATGACAAACGATGCTATGATAAACAACAGCGAAATGGTAAACTGGAAAACGATAAGCGCTTTGCGGAGCGTGCCCTTTTCGCCGCCTGATACGGCATTAGCCCCTTTTAAGGTAACCGTGGGCCGGTAGCTGCCCAGCACCCTGGCCGGGTAACACCCAGCAAGAAGGGTGGCAACAGCGATTACTAACAACCAAAACAAAAGGGTATCGCCATCAAACCGGAAATGAGCCCCTTCCGGTATAATATCGGCGGCCAGGCTGAATACCGGCCTTATCATTAATACCGCAATTCCCGCCGCAGCAACCGTTAACATAAAGGTTTCTGTAAAAAATTGTATAGCAATGCCCAGCCTGCTGCCGCCCAGCACCTTACGTACGCCAATCTCCCTCGCTCTTTGCATGGATTGCGCCGTTGACAGATTGACAAAATTGATAACAGCGAGTATAAGGATGAAGCCTGCCACAGCCATAAGCGTATATAAAACCGGCAGGCTGGCCTTTCTGCCCCTGCCGCCATATTCAGCATGAAAATGGATACCCGACAGCGGTTTTAAATGAAAGGTAAAACCCGGGTTTGGGCCGTAGTGCCGTATGGCAAAGGCGGGAAATTGCGCATCAATTTGCGAAGGCTTTACGCCTTTTGCCAACTTTATAATGGCCTGGCTTTGGGTAGCAAATGAGCCCCAGTCGTCAACCTTAGACCTGCTCTTTAAAAAACTGGCCGGTATAGTAGCATAAGAAACCCATTGGCTAAAATTAAAATCGCTGTTACCCTTCCACCCGGCAACCACCCCGGTTACCGTGGCCATTAGCGAATCCTGGTAGTAAATAGTACGGCCGATAACCTTGCCCGGTTCAATGTCGCCAAAATATTCCTTCGCTTTTTCCGCAGTCAGCACCACCGTATGGGGCATGTTAAGGGCGGTTGCGGCATTGCCGGCCATCCACTGGCGGGGAAATACGTTAAAGTATCCCGGCTCGGCAATCGCCATGCTGCCGGCATCATCAAAGGCCTTCTGCTTTTCGCCTGGGCCGCTTGGTACCGTTACGCTGGCATTGTATATTATAAAGGCGGCCACAGTTTGCAAGCCGCTCATTTCTCGGCGCATAGCAGCAGCCATAGGTGTGGGCGCCAAATTCAAATGGTTGCCGCTCCCCGCGAAGTCCACGCAAAAGATGCGATCGCCATCAGGGTGAAAGGTATCAAAACTAAATTCGTACTGGGTAATCATATAGATAGCCAAACAGGTACAAATACCTAATGATAAACCCAGCATATTTACGAGGCTGTAAATTTTATTGCGGACGAGGCTGCGCCAGGCGGTTTTAAAGTAATTTTTAAACATGAACTTTGGGTTTAATTTCATACCAGCCCACTTATGCGTGGTGTGATGGGTTGAAATTACCGCGGCAAATTGGCTCCGGCTGTCCAAATTATAAGATGGATAATCTTTTTTCAGTTCATTTTTATATTCCGTTGGGCTTTTCCCGGTTAGTTGTTTTAAAATCCTTGTAAACGTGGTTTGAGAGTTAAAGCCGCATTCATAGGCAATGCCCAGCAGGGTGAGGTGATCATAAGCCGGGTCCTTCATTTTACGGCCTACCTCGCGTACCCGGTATTCATTAATAAAATCATTAAAGCTTTTCTTAAGCCCCGTATTAATTATACGCGATAACTCATGGGTAGTAAGCCCCAATTTTTCAGCAAGTACACCTAACCTTAATTCCGGGTCTTCGAAATACCGGTTGGCTTCCATCGCTCTTTTCAGCAGCACACCTTTTTCTCTCAACTCAACCGGCACCGGCTGCCTGGCGGGTGGCGTTTGAGCCATCACCGCTGCCTGCGGCCTCAGGAAGGCTGCTGTCGCCGTCCAGATAATGATCACCGCGAAGAAAATATAAAACGGGTAATAGGCGGGTGCACCTAAGTTGTTATGATAACCAAAGTAATCAACGGCGGCACAAACAAACCAGGAAACCCATAGCAGTGCGGTGATTGCCAGCAGGCGGCGCAGCCAGCGAAACTCAAGCAGCGAACGGTCCATTAAAACAGGCTGCAAACGGCTATAAAAATTTTGAATAAGCTTATTACACCTGTACAGGTAGCTGATAACTGAAATAAATATCACCATTTGCAATACCGGGTTAAGTTGCTGAAACGTTTGCGTAGCATAGGTAGCCGCACCGGTTGTTGCGCTTTCTTTTATCTCTAATGCAAACACCCCCTGTTCAAGCAGCACAGGGGTGAAATGCAGAAGGTCCTTCAAATCAAACTTATATTGCGGACGCGTTATTTTAAGCACGTAAAAATACATAAGGGGGCCAAGCGCCAGTAAAAATTGCATGGGTAGCCTGTCCCAGCCGGGCAGGTAGGTGTATAGCCTAATATCAGCAGCCAGTAAACGCACCATCCATAAAATCATCGTGGCCAAAGCCAGGGCAAGAAACCTGTTTGCACTACGGTTGATGGTTTTGGTGAACCATAAAAGCAAGGCAAAAGTGAGCCCGATAAATATCGCGCCGAGAAAGGCGAGGTCGTAAAGGCTGATATGGAATGTATAGGAATTCAAACAACAAAATTAATCAATCCCTATTCCAAATCGCTAAAATACAGAAACGCAACAACTTACTATTTTCGGTGCCGGAAGATTGTAACAGAACCGAAACACTCCGTTACGGCATCAGTATCAACGTTGCGTGAACATCCTTAGCCCAAAGGTGTTGAAAGATGATTTAGCAATATGATAAAAGAATGGCAACGGATACTACGTTAGGGTATCAGCCACCAGCATCGCAAACATCCTTTTTCACTATGTTTTAATATTCAATTTGTTTACAAACAAATATATAAGCGTGGCAAGGTGCGATGCTATAGTAAATAAAAGATGGTTAACAAAGCCTCAAGCAGGTGATTTTACCAGTCTTTGTCCGGCTGGCCTTCTGCTGGTTTACGCTGTAGTTGTTTTTGCAGTTGCTTTTCCTGGTTGCGCAGCTCATTAAATTTTTGCTCCATCATTTGCTTGTTTAATTGCTTTTGATTTTGCTGGGGTTTTTGCTGGTCTTTTTTAGGTTGCTTTTTATTTTTTTGTTGATTTTGCTGCTGCTGCCTTTTTTCATTCAGCGCTTTTTGCAGGTTTTCCCTAATGTCGTTGTCAAGGGGCATAAGGTCAAGGGCCTGTTCAAAAGCTTTTATTGCTTCATCCAGGTTTTGCTGCTTGATGTACGCGAGCCCCTTATTATAAAAAGCATTTGCCCTTAATGCAGTATCGGCAGTATGGCTTAAAACATCGTCGTATTGTTTATTGGCTTCGTCAGTGTTTTTTTGTCTTAGTTGTGTGTTACCAAGGTTAAATTTAGCGGGTAGGTTATTAGGGTCTTTGGCAAGTGCTTTTTGGTACTCATCGGATGCAGTTTTATACTCATTGTTGCGGTAAGCTTCATTTCCTTTCTGCACATGGCTGTTGCCTTGCTGGCTGTAAGCCGCCGCCATAATAAAGCAACATAATATTAGTAAAATTGTCCTCATAGTGCCAGGCGCCTTTTTCGTTCGGGTATAAATATTTCCGCAATAAGCAGCAAAACTGCGGGTACCAGCAACCAGGCGTAAAACGTATCGTATTGCCGTTCGCCGGTGCCTGCGTCAATAGCCTTTTTTTCCATACTGTTAAGCGATTGCATTAATGCATTAACCGTTGCCGCAATATCATCCAAATGATGGTACTCCCCGTTGGTTTTTTGGGCAATATCCTGTAACTCCTGCTCGTTTAGCTTTGATATAACTGTTTGGCCATTAATATCTTTTTTATAGTCACTGCTTCCGGGCTCCAGTATTGGCGATCCTTCAGACGAGCCCACACCAATGGTGTTAACAATTACCCCTTCGTCGCTCAACTGCTGTAACACCTTTTCCGATTTTGGGTCATGGTCTTCTCCGTCAGATATTAAAACCACGGCTTTATATTTCTTTTCTTTTGTATCAAGCGAGTTACTGCAAAGCTGCAGTGCATCGCCTATCTCAGTACCCTGCACTGGTACCTCATCCGGTGAGGCATTTGCCACAAATATTTTTGATGCTACCACGTCGCTTGTTAATGGCATTTGCAGGTATGCCCTGCCTGCAAAAACCACCAGGCCAACGCGGTTATCGCCTAATTGGTCTATCAACACATCAGTAAACTGTTTGGCCCTGTCAAGCCGGGTTGGCTTGGCATCCTGCGCCCACATACTTTTGCTTACATCAAGGGCAATCATTACATCAATGCCACCCTTTTTCTCTTTGCCAGAAGTTGAGGGTTTGCGCAGGTTAGCACCCGCCACAATAGCCAGTACCAGTGCAGCAATAACCGCAATAAACTTTATAAGGTATAAGCGTGGAGAATATTGTTTTGTCAGCTGTCTTATCAGCTCTTCATCACCAAGTTTTCTTCTCGTTTTGCTTTTCCAGCGTAATACAAGTAAAAAGACCAATGTTAGCGGTACCAGTACGGCCAGGGCAAGTAAATATTCTATGTGCTGAAATGATACCATAAGGTGGTTGCTGTATATGCAAGTACCAAGCCAAATACTTCGGATATTTACATTTGTTTTGTTGCTGAATACCCTTTACCAAAATTACCTACTTTTTACCCTGGAAAAAGCCCTGCTGGGTTAAAATGTCTTTTAAAATGTTAAGCCTCACGGGCACCATATTTATATCGTGCGCTCCTTCAACATTTAACGCAAAAAAATAAGCATGCTTGTTTTCTTCAATCCAGCCAACAATCCAGCCAAGTGCTTTACCATCTTCCTTAAAACCCCAGCCGGTTTTATAAGCCAGTTTGTACTTGCTTGTTGTATCACGCAGCATTACCGATTTAACAATACCCTGCGTTCTTTTTTGAAAAGGCAATTGTTCAAAATAAAGCTTCTTTACCAGGCCAAGCTGCTCATCTGCGGTTATTTTTATAGAATTGTCCAGCCAAAAGCTGTCAATTCTTGTGTTTATTATAGCCCGGCCGTAGCGGGATGCATAGCCGATGGTGTCAAGCCAATGCTGCATAGTGTCTTTACCAATACGCCGGGCAACTTCCTGGTAATAAGGCACCGCAGATATTTTGAAAGCCTCTGCCATCGTTAGGTCTTTGTTCCAATCTTTGGCAGTATCTCCGCCGGGAAACATGCGTACAACTCCATCCCATTTAATAACCATTCTTTCATTGGTTATGCGGCCGGTTTCAATACCAACCAGGGAGTTTACGATCTTAAAGGTAGAAGCGGGCAGGTAGGCGGAATCTTTGAACCGTGACAAGTTGTAAATGGTAAATTGGCCCTGCGCATTATTAAAAATGCCAAATGTCCCGGTAACCTGGTTATCGTCAAAATATTTTTTAAGGCTATCGTCAATAGTAACATTGTTGGATGAACAGGCGTAAAAATATAGCAACAAGGCCACAGTAATAAGTCTACCAAGTCTTCTCATTAAAAAAATTTGGGGCAAAGCTATTAAAATGAAAGGGTAGAAAATAAAGTTTATATTGCAGTAAAGCCTCCCGGTTATGAAAAAATATACCCTTATCCCTGTTGCATTAATAGTGTTTATATTTTCAGCCTGTCAAAAGGGGTTGGATGATACCGTTGATGGCGGTACCGGTAATACAAACAGCTATTTTGTAGAATTTAAAGCTAACGGTGTTGAAAAAAACTATACGGGTTACACTTTGGGCACGTTTAATATGCTGGCAACACTGTATGCCTGTAATATTGTCGGGCAGGAGGTTACAGGTGGTGCTACCGATGGCATGGATATACAAATTACCGATACCATACCAATTACAACCAGCACGTATACGGATGCAACTGTGGCTGGTACTTACCAGGGAGCATTATTATATACTGACAGTACGGGTAAACAGTTCAGTTCTATTTTAACTACTGTAACAACCAGTATTCAAATTACGATATCTGAAAACACAACCGATCATGTTTCAGGTACATTCTCCGGCAATCTTCAAAACGCACAGGATGTTGTTAGTGGCGACACAACGCATGTTATAGCAATTACGGAGGGTAGTTTTACTGTAAAGAAATAACGCCAAGAGGTTTGTATGCCACAGTTTATTCGCCTCAATCAAATACCTTTGCGCTTTGTTTAAAATGAGCTACAACAGTAAATACGAAGCGGTTATTGGCCTGGAAGTGCATGCACAATTAGCCACAAACAGTAAATTATTCTGCGGCGACAGTGTTGCTTTTGGTGCTGCCCCTAACACACATGTTAGTCCTATTACCTTGGGACACCCCGGCACATTGCCAAAAACAAACCGCAAAGCAATTGAGTATGCCATAAAAATAGGAATAGCCTGCAACTGCGAGATAGAGCGTTATAACTACTTCGCCCGCAAAAACTATTTTTATCCGGACCTGCCAAAAGGCTACCAGGTAAGCCAGCATACTACGCCAATATGTAAGGGTGGCTATGTTACTATTAAAACGCAAACCGGCACCCGTGACATAAAGCTTAACCGTATACACATGGAAGAAGATGCGGGCAAAAGCATACATGATATTGACGAAGATTATACCTGTGTTGACTACAACCGTGCGGGGACTGCATTAGTAGAAATAGTTACAGAACCGGATTTGCAAAGCGCTGAGGAAGCCTACCAATATATAACGGAATTGAGGAGATTGGTAAAATGGACTGGTGTTTGCGACGGCAATATGGAGGAAGGCAGCCTGCGTTGCGACGCAAACGTATCTATACGGCTTAAGGGTGAAACGAGGTTGGGTACCAAGGTTGAGGTAAAAAACCTTAACAGCATGCGCAATGTGAAAAAAGCGATTGAATACGAGATTGAAAGAATGATCGATCTTGTAGAAAGTGGCGGTGCTGTTACACAACAAACCCGCAGTTTTGATGCCAGTAACGATACCACGTTTGCCATTCGCGATAAAGAGGAGGCAAATGATTACCGCTATTTTGCAGAGCCCGACCTGGCGCCTTTTCATTTAACAGAGGAATTTATTCAGTCAGTTAAAAACGGCTTGCCCGCATTACCCCAGCAGCTTATGCAAACCTACCAGGCTGAGTTTGGGCTTACAGAGTACGACGCTGCGCAACTATGCCTTGAAAAAGGCATTGCCGATTATTTTGAAGCTGTAATAAAACATACCACTAATTACAAAGCAGTTGCCAACTGGGTTAACGGCCCGGTTAAACAGTTTATTAATGACCATAAATTATCTATAGAAGAATTAGCGCTTGCACCGGCACAGCTTGCAGATATTATAAAATTGGTGGAAGATAGTAAGGTTAGCTTTTCTGTTGCGTCATCAAGGCTGTTGCCTGGTTTATTAAACGAAAAAGGTATAACTGCTCTGGAAGCAGCCATTGGCTTAAACCTTTTGCAGGTAAGTGACAGCAGTGAAATACAGAGTTGGGTTGACGAGGTGCTGAATAAGATGCCCGAAAAGGTAAGTGAGTATAAAAAAGGCAAAAAAGGATTGATCGGCCTTTTTGTAGGCGAAGTTAAAAAGGTAAGCAAAGGCAAAGCGGACCCCAAAATAGCAACATCCCTTCTGGAAGAGAAGTTGAAATAATCGGTCGTTGAATTAAAAACACGGCGAACGCTTAATAAAACACACAGCGTTAACATAACCATAGCATTTTTATAGTTTATTTTGATATATGCAAAAAATATTAGTTGCAATTGCTGCCGTTATACTAATGGCATCATGTATGCAAAAAAAAGGGGGCAATTTTACCATAAAGGGTACCATAAAAAATGCCCCGGCTAACCAAACAATATATGTTGAAAAGGTATCGCTGCAAACCGGGACAAATGATGTGTATGATTCATTAAAACTTAAACCATCAGGCGAATATTCGTTAAAAGGTAAGGGAACTGAAGAAGGATTATACATGTTGAGCCTTGACCGCAAGCCATTTGCTATTTTCATAAATGATAATGCAGAAATACATGCTGACATTGATTTAAACAGCAGTCATTTCCCGGCCTTTTCAGGTTCACCAGCTTCCAAAACCCTGTACGAGTTTATTACGTTTTACAGCAAGGAAGACTCACTACTGCAGGAGGTTTCTGATAAAATAAATACTATAAGGAAGACAAACCCTGCTGACAGCACTATACACATGCTGCAAACGCTTGGCATGAGCGAAATGAAAGCGCTGAACCAGGATATTGAAAATATTATTAAAACATCAAACAGCCCTGCGCTTATTTGCTTTGCTCTTGACAAAGCAAGAGGCACTATGGAACTAAAAGATGTTAGTACCCTTGTGTTAAATGCAACTAACCGGTTTAAACAGCATAGCGGCCTTGCTATTATTAAAACCCAGGTTACTGAGGGGTTGGCACAACAGCCGGCGCAAAACCAGGGCAGCGGGCCAGGCCTTACAGCAGGGCAACAGGCACCTGACCTTACCATGCCGGGTATTAATGGTAAGCCGATAAGTATCAGCAGTTTTAAAGGCAAGTACCTGCTTGTTGATTTTTGGGCAAGCTGGTGCGGCCCTTGCCGCGCAGAAAACCCTAACGTGGTAGCAGCCTACAATAAATACAAGGATAAAAATTTTACCATACTTGGTGTGTCCCTTGACCAGGACAAAGCATCTTGGATGGAAGCTATTAAAAAAGATGGTCTTGCCTGGAACCACATGAGCGACCTGAAATACTGGAACAGCGAAGCTGTTACTACTTACCAGTTTGACGGAATACCTTTTAATGTGCTGGTTGACCCAACAGGGAAAATTATAGCTACCAGCCTTAGAGGCGCTGACCTGGAAGCAAAGCTGGATGAAGTGCTGAAGTAAGAAGTAGTTGATTGGTAAAAGCCAGTTGATTGGTAACGAGATTGATTAGTATCACGAAACGACTTTTAAAACTAATTTATTTTATTGAGCACCCAGTTATATAATCACCTGAATTTTACTGATCAACTGGTTCTTACTAATCAACTGGCTTTTACTAATCAACTAATTGCTACTAATCGACTACTTACTTCTCTTGGCCAATGCTTTTATTAGTACAGGTAACAATGTAAGGTTAGTAATAGTTCCTGTAACAAGCGTTAACGACGTTAGCCATCCCAATGCTTTAGTACCGCCAAACTGGCTGATGCAGAAGATTATAAAGCCTGCTATAAGCACCAGTGAAGTATAAATAATACTTATGCCGGTATGGCGGATAGTTTGCTTTAATGTTTCCGGTACATTGTAATTAAAATGCGGTAACTCCTGTTTATAGTTTACCAGGAAACGTATTGTAACATCAATGGCTATACCAAGTGCTACGCTAAAAACCAGCACTGTTGAAGGCTTTAGCGCTATCCCCGCCCAGCCCATCACACCGGCAGTAATAACCAGTGGAACAATATTGGGAATAAGGGAGCACAATAAGATTCGCGCAGAACGAAACAGGTACAGCATACAAACCGCAATTAACAAAAATGCCCAAAGTATGCTTTCTTTCAAGCCTTCAATTATAAAACTGCTGCCTTCCAAAAAAGTAACACTACCACCTGTGATGGTTACTTTGTAGTTGGACGTATCAAAAGTATTTTTTGCAACCGAATCAAGGTCATGCAACAGCAATGGCAATTTAACACTGCCAATATCTTTCATGTTAACGCTTATCCTCGCTACCTGTTTATTGCTGTCTATAAAGCTGCTGAGCATTTTATTTAACTGGTTGCCCTTACCAGCAGTGTCTTTTTTGTTTGTTTTAAGCAATTGACCCATTAAAGGCGCATCAAACTCAGTAGGTGTGGTATAACTGCTGCTATCCCCTCCATATAATGCCTGTTTGGCAAACTTCAAGCCCTCAACAAACGATAACGGCCTGGCCGTCTCGGGTCTTGCATCTATATATTGTGAGATGGAATCAATTTTATTGATAGGTGTCAATTTCTTAAATAAACCATTCTTCTTTTTCGTGTCAACAATTATCTCCAGCGGCATTATGCCATCAAAATTTTGTTCAAACCATTTTAGATCCGTATAAACAATATCGTTTTTAGGCAGGTCATCAACTATAAATGCTTCCTTTTTTAACTTGGTCATACCAAATATTGCTATTACAACCGCGATAACCGTTATACCGTAAATCCATTTGCTGTGGTTAAAAGCCCAGCGTTCCAACATTACTAATAGGCGTTCCAGCATTTTGTTTTCAAGGTATCGTACGTGCCTTGTTTTTGGTGGTGGCAAAAAACTCAATACAGGCGGTATAAAAATTAGCGAGATAAAAAACAGCATCATTATATTAATGCCTGCAACAACCCCAAATTCCTTTAACAGGTCGCTGCGCGTGAAGGCAAAAACAGTAAAGCCTATTGCGGCCGCGATATTACAAAACAGGGTAACCACACCCATTCGGCCAATCATTGTTATAAGCGCCTTTTGTTTGTCGCCGGTTTCGCGATAACTTGTATGGTATTTGTTTAGAAAATAAATACAATTAGGTATACCAATTACCACAACAAGCGGCGGTATAATGGCAGTAAGCAGTGTTATTTTATAACCGCACAGTACCATGGTGCCCAAGCAAAAAACAACGCCTATACCAACAACCAGCAGGCTCATAATAGTAGCGCTTGATGAGCGGAAGAAAAGCAGCAACGTAATAGCTGAGAGTATTAACGACCCGGTTAAAAACCAGTTCATTTCTTTGGCAATACGGTTGGCAACATTGGTGCGTATAAAGGGCAGGCCACTTACATGCACGGTGTGTTTTGTTTCATTCTCAAATGCCTGCACCTCCTTTAGAATATTATTTACCAATGCCGTGCGGGCTTTGCTGTTAACGCTGTCTTTATTCAATTGCACCGCCATCAAATAAGCGTGCGTAGTGCCATTATACAGCAGGCCTTTGTAAAACGGCAGGTTTTCAAATACGGCCCTGTCTGTATCAAGCAGGTTTTGCGCGGTGTATGGATAGTGAAATATTTTCTGCGGTAAAAGGTTACCTGCGGCGCTGTCTTTTACAAAATTTACCGCCTCAGGCACGCTTAAAATATCCAGCACACCAGGCACTTTTTTCAGGCGCTTGTGTAGTGCGCCCGCGGCATTAAAAACGGCAGGGGTATACATGTTCGGCGCCTCAATGCCCAAAACCAAAGTGTTGCCATCATCGCCAAATTTTTTCCTGAAGGCCTGGTATTCTATGTACTTAATATTATCTGTCGGTATGGCCCTTGAAAATTCGTAGCTCAGTTGCACCTTACTGGCCTCATACCCCATAAACGTTGTCGCAAGCAATAATAACAGCAATAATGCAATCCTGTAACGTAACACAAACTTCGCCAGGCTATACCACATGTACAATGTATTGGTTTATAAAAATGGCTACAAAGAAACAGATTAAAGCTTTATTAAGGGTTAATAGCTGGTATTTTCACCAATTTTCAGGTTTTGTTATAAAAAAGTGAAGTTGCACCCAACGTGCAAATTTGCTGTAAAAAAATTTGGAAGGGTAAAATATAAGCAGTTACTTTGAATTACAAAGTGCTTTTATGAGCGACCAAAATCATCCACTCGAAACCCTTCATGACATTAAAGATATGATGGAACGCAGCAGCCGTTTTATCAGTTTAAGTGGTTTAAGCGGTATTTCGGCGGGCATTTGTGCTTTAATAGGGGCGTGGTTTGCAAATGGTATAATACACAGTAATACAGTTTATGCCAGGGAGGCTGATGTGGTAGATTATGCTGGGCGTGCAGCGGCAAAGCCAGCCACACCGTTTAGTATAAGCGACTATACCGGCGACCCATTGCTGCACATAGCTATTATTACATTTATTGCTGCGTTTATACTGGCTTTTACATTTACTTATATACGCAGCCATAAAAAAGGCGTGCCTTTGTGGGGTAAAGCATCAAGGCGCCTTTTTATAAACGTAAGCGTACCCATCGTTGTTGGCGGCCTTTACCTGTTAAAACTTATGAGCGAAAGGGCTTATGGATTAATCGCCCCCGGCTGCCTTATATTTTATGGCCTGGCGCTTGTTAATGCCAGCAAATACACCTTGTCTGAAGTACGCTATCTTGGTTATTGCCAATTGCTGCTCGGCCTTGCAAATTTATTATTTGTTGGATATGGGTTGTATTTTTGGGCGCTGGGCTTTGGTGTATTGCACATAATATATGGAACTGCAATGTGGTGGAAATATGAGCGAAACGCGGACGAAGTTCATTAGTCATTGGTAAGGTCAGTTAAAAGTGCATGGATTTATTAGATTACAAAATATGTTTAAGTGACAGGCAGGAATGAAGAACCCGATTGAACATTTAAATAAGGTATTTGACAGCCGTATAAGGCTGGGAATTATGAGCGCGCTGCTTGTGAATGAGGAAGTGAATTTTAATGACTTGAAGGAGTTGATACAAGTTACAGATGGTAACCTTGCCAGCCACCTTAAAACGCTGGAAGAAAGCAGCTACATAAAAGTACAGAAAGGGTTTATAGGCCGAAAAACGAATACAACATACAGTGTTACAAAAGCAGGGGAAAAAGCATTCAAATTACACCTGGATGCGCTTGAAAAAATGATACGCTCAATAAATTAATTTTTTTTGTGTATTTACTTTGTAATTCAAAGCACTTTTTATGAAGCTACTAATGGTATTATACTATACTGCGCTATGGGTATATGCAATTGCCGCCTTACAGGCATTTATCCTCAACCCGGTTATCTACCTGATGTCTTTGGTGTATGTTGTCATTTACGGTGTTCTTTCGTTAGCAATTTTCTCATCCATTTTCCTCGTTCTCCGTCTTACCAGGCCAAAAGTTTCACTTGCAATTACCATACTTGTTGTTGCCATAATACCTTCTGTAGGCTTGGCCTATAAAGCTCTTAACAAGGGCATGGATGATACAAGGAACTTTTGGGCGATTGATGAGTTTACCATTTTTCCAACGGCAGCATTAATTGCAGGGTGGGTAAGCATTTGGATTAACTATAAGCTGATAATATACTATTTCGATACCCTTAATTTTCAAAAGCAATTAAAACATTCCTCTAATAACACAAACCAAACAACATGATACGTACAATTTTCTTTCCGCATGTGGCCGCGGCCATATTGGCTACAGGTATTTGCCTGCTAGTGTATTCTGCTGTTCAGCAGGGCTATCGTACAGGCGCTAATGATCCGCAAATACAAATTGCAAATGATGCTGCTTTAAAGCTAAAACAGGGCAAGCCTGTTACAGCTATTATGCCTGCTGACACTGTAGATATGGAGCAAAGCCTTGCCACCTTTGTGCAGGTGTATAGTTCAAATAATGGCCTGGTAGCCTCATCAGGCGTTATAGGCAACCAGGCTCCTTCCGTTCCCGCAGGTGTACTTGAAAAAGCGAGGCAGGAAGGCGAATATGCGGTAACCTGGAAGCCAACTGCGCTGGCACGCAACGCCTCGGTAATTGTTTATACCGGCGGCAGGCAGGGGCAATTTATACTGGCAGGCAGAAGTTTGCAGGAAGTTGAAAAACGCATAAGCGCACTTGTTACGATGGTATTTATGTGCTGGCTTTTGTGCATGTGTGTTATTTGCGCCCATGGGTTATTGCAGGCGTATTTGAGCAAAAAAACAAATGCGTAAGCAGTGGAGACAGCACCCAATATTACCGCGCTTCGCACTGCCACCATGATATGGCTATATACTGTATTGTGCAGCGATATTATTTTTATAATTTGGGGCTCATCTTATGATAGCGGGTTCCTCGTGCTTGCCATTCCATTTATCGCAGCATCATTTGTTTGTAGCCTGCCAGCCTACGCCGTGCTGTTTTTTGTAACGAAACGGTACACAAGAACTTCAGGGGGACTTACAGCCCGCATGTTGTACCTGCATTTTACAATATTGATACTAGCATTTTTGTATTCATTACCCGTATTTGCTGTGGAAGGTACTTTTTTCAGCAGTCTTTACTATGCATCGCGAATCGCTGCAAGTTTGTTTACGGGTGGACTGGTATCAATCATTTTAAATAAAAAACTTATAAATCGGTTTTTCAACCAGTACGAAACCCCTCATCTTTTTACAAAAATAAAAAACACATCACCCATGTACGACGAAAACACATCAACCACTGTAAACCCAAGGCCCGCAGCAAACCCTTCAAACAAAATACTTATAAAGGGTATTATCACCGCGTCGCTTATCTTGATAATGCTTATACCCACAGCCTTTATACAAAGCCTTATAACAGAAAGAGAGGACAGGCAACATGACGTAGTAGAAGAGGTAAGCAGCAAATGGGCCAAGCAGCAAACATTGTCAGCACCATACCTTGTTATTCCTTACACAGAAGGCAAAACAGGAACATTAAAACAAAACCTGCTTATTTTACCCGCAGAATTAAATGTAAAAGGCAGTATTACAGAAGAAGACAGGAAACGCTCTATTTACAAGGTGCTGTTATATAAAACAGGGCTTAATTTCAGCGGCAGCTTTCACGCGGCAAACATAAATGACTCTGCGGTTTTATTATTGAATGAAGCAAAGCTGTGTTTTGGCTTATCTGATTTCAGGGGCATTGAAGATAAACTGAACATAACCTTTAACAATCAATCGTACACATTATTACCGGGGCTTCCAAACATTACAATTGATAGTACCGGGCTTTCAGTGCCGGTAAACATTAATGCTGCCGACTTTAACAGAGGAATAAATTTCAATTTGGATATTGCGCTGCGCGGCAGTGGCAGCCTGCATTTTTTACCGGTCGCCTCGTACAGCAATTACAATATACAATCACCCTGGCCAAATCCTTCGTTTGATGGCAATACGCTACCTTCACAACGCACCGTATCAACCCAAGGCTTTCTTGCTTCGTGGAAATTTAATGCCGCCAATCTTTCTTTTACCAATATTATAAAAGACAGCGACCACCCGGATATAAAAAGCACGGCCTTTGGTGTGAGTCTTGTACAGCCCGCAGACCAGTATGCAAAAAGTATGCGTAGCGCTAAGTATGCCATCCTGATCATAGGGTTAACCTTTGTTTTATTCTTTGTTTTTGAGCTGCTGCAGAAAAAGCCTGTGCATCCGGTGCAATATGCGTTAATAGGCATGGCGCTGGTTATATTTTATATCCTGCTTCTGTCAGTCAGCGAAATAATTCTTTTCGAATATGCTTACATTATTGCGGCCGTTGCTACCATAATACTTATCGCGCTGTATGCAAAGTCGCATTTCAGCAACCTGCGTTCGGCTATTATAATAGGGCTGTTGCTTACAGGCTTGTATGGGCTAATATACGTGCTGATAAGTCTTGAAGACACCGCGTTACTGGTGGGCAGTATTGCGTTATTTATTGTGGTAGCAATTATAATGTATGTAACACGAAAAATTAACTGGTATCAACCGGAAACCCATGCCACAATAAATTTTCAATCCTAAAGCTTCTGTTTTCATTACATGGTGCAGTGTGGTATGTGGATAGAAGAGTGCCGTAACCTTTCAAGGCGGGCGGCACCTTCTTTAATTGCAGATTGGCGATTGCAGATTGAATTGATGAAGGATAGATGATTTCGATAGAAACGAACCTAAGCATTGAGGCTGAATATAGCTACACATGACGTGATGACAATTGAAGATTGGTGCCATTGAAAAAATATCCCTGAACCCTTTTCAAAAAATTATTTATGAAAATAAAAATGATACTACCAGCCCTAACCGAGGCTAAAAGCCCTTACTGGCGGCCTATTAAATATTCGTTGTTTCCGCCGCTGGGGCTTGCAACACTGGCGGCGTATTGCAACCCGGATGATGAAATTGATCTGCAGGACGAACACGTAGAAGAATTAAATACTGATGACGATCCGGAGTTGGTGGTTATTCAGGTATACATAACGAATGCCTTCAGGGCGTATGCGCTTGCAGATCATTACAGGAAAAAAGGCGCCTATGTTTGCTTAGGTGGGTTACACGTAACATCATTGCCGGATGAAGCGGTTCCACATGCTGATTCGATCTTTCTTGGGCCGGGAGAAGAAAGCTGGCCAAGGTTTTTAAAAGATTTTAAAGAAGGCCGTGCAAAAAAAATGTATATATCAAATGAGCGTACACTTGTAAATATCCCACCCATACGGCGAGACCTTATTAAAAGGCATTTGTACTTTGTGCCCAACTCAATTGTTGTTACACGTGGTTGCCCGCACCATTGCGATTTTTGTTATAAAGATGCTTTTTTTGAAGGCGGCCGCTCTTTTTACACCCAGCAGGTTGATGAAGCGCTTGCGGAGATTGACAGGCTGCCTGGCAGGCATTTGTATTTTTTAGATGACCATTTGTTAGGCAATTACAAGTTTTCCACCGCATTATTCGATGGAATGAAGGGTATGAACAGGGTTTTCCAGGGTGCTTCTACAGTAGACGCAATATTGCGGGGTGATCTGATTGAAAAAGCAGCTGAAGCCGGCCTGCGAAGCATTTTTATCGGCTTTGAAACCTTAAGCACTAATAACCTTTTGCAAAGCAATAAAAAACAAAACCTTGGTAGAGATTATGAGGCAGCTATTAACCGGTTGCACAGCCTGGGTATAATGATAAACGGCAGCTTTGTTTTTGGGCTTGACGAAGATGACAAAGATGTGTTTAGGCGCACCGTTGATTGGGGCGTTAAAAACGGCCTTACCACCGCAACTTATCATATACTTACACCTTATCCGGGTACCAGGCTATTTAAACAAATGGAGGCGGATAACCGCTTGCTGCACCGGCAGTGGGATTTATATGACACCAGGGAAGTGGTATACAAAACGGTTGGCTTATCAGCCGCTGAGCTAAAGGCAGGATATGAGTGGGCTTATAAATCATTTTATTCGTGGAGCAATATTGCAAAGGCAAGCATACAACACGACAACCTGAAACACATGTTGAAGCATTTTGCTTACTCAGGTGGCTGGAAAAAATTTGAGCCTGCATGGAATTTTCTCATAAAAACACAAGTGCTAAATAAAACCTTGCCTGTGCTTGAAGCAGTGTTAAGCAAAGTAAAAAAAAGTGAAAGACAGGAAAAGAATGTAACACCGTTCCCTGCTATTGCCTAACTTACCTATAGCTTTTATTATAAAATAGAAAGTATGAAACCACAAAGCTTAATCAGCTCATTCGTTAACGCGTTTAATGGCCTTGCGTATTTTTTCATCCGCGAGAGAAACGGCAGGATACAGGGTGTTTCGGCATTGTTGGTAACAGCTGTTGCCGGGTTACTACGTGTATCACCTGCTGAATGGCTGGTTATTCTTTTATGCATTGGCGCGGTGCTTTCCCTGGAAATGCTTAACAGTGCCATAGAAAAAATGTGTGACTTAGTAACCACCGATTACAACCCTGTAATAAAAATAGTGAAAGACGTTGCGGCAGCGGCGGTATTGTTCGCCTCAATTATCAGCATTATTATAGCCTGTATAATCTTCTTACCTAAAATATTTGCATTATTATGAAATTTCAGCTAGCGCCTGCAGAAAAAATGCTTGCGTTGTCAATTGGCTTTACAGTTGCACTACTGACTGCAAGAGTTGCATATACAAGCAGTGTGGCCTACGCATTTTATATATGGAACCTTTTTCTGGGTGTAATACCAATCTATTTCAGCAGGCAATTACTCCATTGCAACAAGATTAATATTAAAAGCATCACCTTATTTTCATGCTGGCTTTTATTCTTCCCAAATGCGCCATATGTTATTACAGATATATTTCATTTTGGTTATCAGCGTGGGGCTCCGCTGTGGTACGACTTACTTCTTGTTTTGTCCGCCGCATGGTGCGGCCTTATGGCTGGCTTTATCTCATTAGGCTATGTTGATAAATTTATGCACCGCTATGCGGCAAAAAAATGGCGTCCCATTATTACAGGCTCGTTTCTTTTTGCTGCAAGCATTGGCATTTACCTGGGCAGGTTTTTGCGCTTCAATAGCTGGAATGTGGTAAACCATCCTTTTACATTGGCCCGTATTGGTTTTGCATATACTTTTAAACCCTATGATCATTTAAATGCGTGGTTGTTTTGTGTTGCATGCACAGCATTATTGCTGCTTATATATTACGGCATTAAAACGCTGGCGGTTGCAGGCTGGCAATTGCGTAATGCGGGTTAAGCTAACAGGCATAATGCAAGAGAGGAATAACCGTCTATCATTCACGATTGACAATTTTATTTATTATTTTAACACGGTTCGGGATAGCGTAAGGCAGGCAATTTTTTTGTGTCCCTGTAAGGGATATATCAGTCAGCACAGTGCAACGCCCTGTGTAAAATCTCGTAGGGGTATTTAATGCCTGAAAGGCATTTATAAACATTGGTTGATGCAGCCCGCTGCGGCGTCCATTGCAACTGGGTTAGGTTTTTTTCGAAGGGTGTTTATTAACACTAATCACAGTTACCTCTAACTCACGTTACTTCAATTTGTTTGCGATATGTTCTCCTATTATGTTGGCGGTAACGTTTGCGCCCCGTACAAATCCAAAAAAAGGTCCAAAGTCTTGTGTAGACGCAAAACTTGTAAAAAACAGGCCCGGCACATTAGTTTCAAAATGCTCGTCAAGCACAGGAAATCCGCCTTTGCGGGTTAAAAGTGCAGGCAAATTGCCTGCGGCTAAAAAAGGTATTGCATCCAGGTTTACTATGTAGCCTGTAGCCAGCAGCACATAGTTACCTGTTATTGTATCATCTTCATGTGTATGCAGTGTAACTGTGCCCTCATTTGCATGCACTGCCTTTATATGCCGCAGGGGCCACAGCTTGATCGCTTTATCCTGCAACCTGTCTGCCAGCCACGGTTCAAGCCTTAATCTTCCGTCTGCCCAAAGCCGGTGTCTGATTTTCGCTTTTTCTTCGTCAGGCAGGTTTCTAAACCATCCGGGGGTTTGTAAGGTGTCATGCATTGGGCCTTCTACCCAATCCCAATTAGATAGTTCAAACGCCGGCGTATCATGATCATATAATACATCAACAGCAGCACAACCGTTTTCAAGCATTAGCGTAGCCCATTCAAACGCGCTTTGCCGCCCACCGATAATAATACATTTTTTATTGTTGAGAAATTCAAAAGTTACGGTATTACAAGTATGCGAATAATATTGTTGCGGCAGGTTACCGGTTATAATTTGCGGCAGGTTTTGAAAATAATTAAACCCGGTGGCTATAACTGTATAATCAGCTGTAATGCTCCCACCACTTGCCAGTACCGCGGTATAGCTTGAACCATCATAATGCAGTTTGGTTACAACTTCGTTTGCTGCTTCTATATCGTAGCCCCGCATAAACCAGTCAGCATACTCCAAAAACATTTGCCTGGTTATGGGCAGCGTATGATCACCTGCTTTTGTTTGCTGTAAAAAATTGAGGAACGTAAGCTTATTAAAAGGGTCTAAATGCCAGTTAATACCTGAACGGAGCCACATGTTTTCAGGCATATTGTTTTTCCAAAACCCCATGGGTTCGCCCACCATAATAAAATCTAAAGCATGTTTTTTGGCAAACGCTGCAAGCGATAAGCCATACGGCCCGGCGCCTAATATAAGCAATTTTGTTTTCATCTTTTTCTTTCTTCTGACTCAACAGTTTTGTGATTGTTGTATACTATTTTGAAATAGCTCCGAAACGTAATTCATTACATACGCTAATGTGCTATTTATTACTACGCCTCAGGCCTTCCAAAAAACAAAACATAGCCATCGGCATCAGCTACTTCAAAACCACGCAACCTGTCATCGTCGTTCTCTAAATGCCGCCAAAATGTAACCCCGCGTGAATTGTATTCGTCATACAAAGCGTCTGGGTCTGCAGTAGAAATATAGGCATCAAGGCGTGCCCATTTATGGCGTGTATGGTTAGGTATTGGTTTTATATCAGCAGCAATTGCTTTCAGCATAATTGAAACATGCCCGCGGCCAACAATAGCAAAAAAGGGATCATCATCTGGCCCGGTATACCGAACCTCAAATCCAAGTTTATCAGTATAAAATGCAATTGAAGTTTTCAAATCTTCAACTATAAAACAAGGCGATATATATGTAAGGTTTGACATTGGTTGTGATTTAATGATTGGAAGAACAGCGATGTATAGAACTGACCTAAAATTAAGAAAAATAGGCCACCTGCGTTAATCATCGTATTCGGCAGCCAGACCGCATTTATAGAGGCAGTAAGAACCCGCTCTTTTTATTAGCCAAACATAACATTCAGTATGATTGAACGACAGTTATACCCGCAATACCCTGTCGGAAATGTAAGGCACATCAGTATAACCTAAATGATATTTCGGGCTTTGTAAGTCCTTCGGCGAGGGTGACAAAAATTCTGTTTTTTTGCCTTTAACTTCTATTGTTCCATCGCTGTAAATGGTGAGCATGGCCCAAATAGGGTCTTTGTATGGCGCGGTATATTTTATGCTGGGGTGTGCGCTTTCTATATCATTGCTGTAATGCGCATGCTGAAAACTGTCTCCCATCCATTGATACGACATGCTGTTTATTTGCAGGTAATGCACGCCGTTGTACACATTGCACCAGTCAAGATGATGATGGCCGCTTATTACAAGTTTTACTTTGGTATGTCCTGCGGTTTGATTAGCCCTGTCAAAAATAGTACGCACCCAGTTTGCCTGGTCAATGCCGCCAATATCATTATCTAAAGGTTGATGACAAAAAACAATCACAGGCAGGTTTGTATCAGCAATATCTTTTTCCAGCCAGTTTCTCTGTGTTTCGCTTATAGTTCTTGCATAACCTGCATAACCGTTCCCTTTTTCGTTTCCGTTAAGTACAATAAAATGATAGCCATGCTGGTTAAAAGAGTAATATTTATCCTTAGCACCCCAAAAATTAACCACATCGTCATGTGTAAAGCCGCAATCGGTGTCGTGGTTTCCAATCACGTGGTACTTTGGGCCTTCAAATTTGTTCCAGATATCCATAATGATCTTATTCTCCATTTTAGGCGTGCAAAAATCTCCGAGCTGAATAATAAAATCTGGCTTTAGCACTATCATTTCATCTATAAAAGCCTGTATGCGCCTTGGGGCATCATAAATAATATCCTGGTGCAGGTCTGTGCAAATGCCAATTCTCGCTGTTATGCTTTTTTTACCGGCATTATATGCCTTCGGACCCGCAAGCGCTTTAATAAAACTGCCGGAACCCAGGCCCATAATTGCGCCGGTAGTTAAGAATTTTCGCCTTATCATACTACTGCTTTTTTGCTTTTTAATTATTTCAGGATAAAGCTAAATATTGCATACAAGCTGAATAATAAAAAACTATTAATTATTCGGGCAGGCCTTTCATCAAATGGGCTACCTACATATTTTTCGTGGTACGTATTCACTGTTAGGCAGGAAGTCTTTAAATTTGCTGCCATCAATTTTAAAACCCGCTCGCTATAAATCCCAAATCCAATCACCATCAATACCGTAACGCTAAACGGCAGAAATTTTACATGGTTTGTAATTTTCTACCTGTTTGGGGGCATTTTTTTGACTATTATTTTGGTTGTAAAACTTAACCTGCCCTTTATAGCATACCCATGGCTTCTTGTTCTTTTTATGGCCCCTTTAGTTTTTGAGCGGCAAATGCGCAAACCTTTTAGTAAAAAAGCAGAAGTGAAATTTGACGATAATTATCTTTCAATAACGCTGTCAAATATCTACAGTGGCGCGCACGAAAACACAGATGTTTTTAATTTTGAGGATATAGCGGAGTTTACTACTGCCGATGCTATGAAAAATGATCTATATTCATTAACGCTCTATACAAGGGATGGCAGCAGGTTTAAATACACTTTCTGTGGCGAAAAATACAGCAGCAGGGTGGGTGCGGAGCAGGATGAAGAAACATTAAAAGGGCGCAAGCCAGTTACGAATATAGAAGATATATTTTTCGATTATGCAAAAGTGTATAACAGGCTGCATCCTGAAAATGCAATTATAATCCACGCCCAATATTTCGCCACAAGGGCTAGCCGAAGCACAACTATAACGATTTCTGTATTTATTGCTATTGGTATAGCAATTGCCGCAATTTTAAAACCTGGAATTATACCCGCATGCCTTATACCGGTTGCTTTGTTTTATGGAGTCGTTTTTGACTCCGGGGCAAATTACCGGCGGCAAGTAAAAAGGCTGGGATAACTATCACCGCACCGCATTTTAAATTTCTCAACAGCAGTTTATTTTTTGTGTTTCCATGCGCTGTTAACCATGGGCCAGGTGTAATAGTAACCTTTAAGCTCAGCACATTTTTCGTCTGTTTTTTGTATAAAAGCCTCAAGCTTTTCAGGCGTCCATACATTCATGCTCAATATGGCATTTTTCATGCTAAGCGTAACGGCTTTGGCCATGTTAATAAAGTCAGGGGCAGGTGTAATAATACTGCTTGCATCCGTTCCGTCGGGGCTGCCTATTCCCGCGTCTTCAAAGTAGTTACTTAAATGCATTCCGGCTTCAGGGTCCTTCCCTGTACGGGTAAATACTTCTATAAGCATGCTGCGCATTTCATTGGTTATTGCGGCAGTTTTATCGTTGGACCTTATACTCATAAAATCATAGTCCTGCACAAGCAGTGTGCCACCTGGTTTTACAGCCGCGTATAAATTGTGCACTACTGAAACAGGGTCTGTTTGATGTACAAGCACAAACCGGGTATAAACAACATCATAAGCGGCTGCATCAAAAACGCCCGGCCTGGTTATATCGCCAGCGGTAAAATAATAATTGCAATCACCTTGCGCGCGCATAATACCAAGAGCTTCTTTGCCAATTCTTTCATCCATATCAATGCCGGTCACACTGCCTTCTTTCCCGGCAATGCCGCCCATTAACCTCATAACGTTGCCTGTTCCGCAACCCACATCAAGGCATTTCATTCCCGGCTTAAGGCCTGTTTCTTTCAGCATACGCAGCGCAAGTGGCTGCCACAATACAGCCTGCCTTTCAAGGCGTTGGTATTCGTCAGATGTGCGGCCCAATACATAGCTATCGTCAGCAAGCATATAATTTTAGTTTGAATGAAGTAAAAGATGAGGGGGAGGATGAAATTTTTACTAAGATAACTCAACCGCAACAACCTGCAATATAATAAACGTGATGCCCAACCAAAGAGGACTGTTTAGATTATTAAAACCCTTGCAAACCATCAGCCTGTTATTCTCATTGCTGGTTCTTTAAGTACAACACCTGGTTAAAATCCAGCCGCTCGCCAGCGGGGCCGGATAGCTGGAGTAAACCATAAATGTAATACGTATGCGGGCCACCTGTCAACTTCCTAAAGCACCCGCAAAAAGAAATACTTATCTTGTAACCGTACAAAGTTCTTTTTGATATGAAGAAAGTAATATTCGTGTTATTTGTTGTTTGCAGCAGCATATCATTTTCTCAACCACCTGTTCATTGTGTAATTAACACCGCACTCGGCAAAATTTACATCGAGTTGTACCCTGCTAAGGCGCCGGTTACTGTGGCAAATTTTATAAAGTATGTAAACAATAACCTTTATGACAGCAGCAGCTTCTTCAGGGTATGCACACCGGCAAACGAAGCAAAGCGGCAAATAAAAATACAGGTTATACAGGGCGGCAATGTGCCCGAAGGCAAATCGTTTGACAGTATTAAAATTGAAACAACAAAACAAACGGGTCTTTTGCATAAAAACGGCACACTATCAATGGCGAGGGGCGGCCCAAACTCTGCAACAAGCAGCTTTTTTATTTGCATAAACAACCAGCCCGAACTGGACTTTGGCGGCAAACGCAACCCAGACGGGCAGGGCTTTGCGGCATTTGGGCAGGTAACCTCAGGTATGGATGTTGTGTATAAAATACAGGCGCAAAAAGATACATCTCAATACCTTGTTCATCCTGTTATTATTTACAGCATTAAAAGGTTTGAACACCGAATGAAATAGAGATTACACCCAACTTATACCACAGGTTATTAAATTTACAGCACTATGGAAATTAATGTTAATCAAAAGAAGATATCAATCGGCGATAAATACACCATTTTTACAGATGGCGTGCAAACACATACTGCCTCTAAAGGCATTTTTCAATTGCTTGCAGAAATTAAACTCTTTAAAGTTGATAACCCGCAGCCTGTAATAACAATAAACAAAAGATTATTTTGGATAAAGCCTAAATACAATATTACTACATGGGATAGTAGCGTGTACCAGTTTAGAACTATATCGTTTTGGAAAATGTATTGCCAGTGCCAGTGCGGGCCGGCCACTTATGATATTTATGGGCACAGGGGAAGAAAATACTCCATATTCAAAAATAATAAGCAGGTTGCCTGGCTTACTAAAAAGTCGGTGACCTGGTTTAACGGCGACAATTATACCATTGTGGCAGACAACAACGCTGATGCCGGCATGCTAACTTCATTTTGCCTTATTATTGATAACTGGGCAAACAGCGATGGAAAAAATAAAGGCGCTATTAATATAGATTTTGGCAACCTGGGTTTATGGGCAAAAAAATTTGATAACACCTGGCAGCCCAAAATATAAAACCTGTCCGTATGCATTATCTTACAATGAAGGCGGCTAAATATTTTTTCACGGCTTGTCCAATTCCGCTTATTTCAATTGATATAGCCTAAACAAAAGATTATGCAAAAGCAACTGCTGATTGAAATGATAAGGCAAAACATTACCACGTGTTCTTTTTCATTCAATAAAATAACCAATGAAAATGCCGGTATGCGCCTAAACGCACAGGCTGCAAGCGTGGGTTTTATTTACCGGCACACTGGTGAAACCATAAACCTGTTTGGCTGGTTCTTGGGCCTGCCAACAGAAGTGCAAAACACAACAATGGGGTACCAGGATACCGGCCAGGGGCTAAATGTGGCAGAAAGCCATGCCTTAGTACAACAAGGGTATGAAAGGTTAGAGAAATATGTGAACGAAACCTCCGATGATGCCTGGCTTGACCCTGTTGATACGCCTTTTTTTGGCACCGTTACACGCATGCGACTTTTCAGCCACATACTATTTCACAACTCGCACCATGCAGGGCAAATTTCGCTAACGCTTTCAAGGGGCGGCATTTAACAAAGCTGCTGTTAACCGGTTTATTTATTTGCAGAATTGCTGACAAATATTGCATCAGCCGCCACCATCCGCCCATTGGGGAGATGATTAAAATTATAGAAGGAGAAAAACACGTAACCTTTATCCCGCAGGTATAGCGATATATCCTCAAACAGTGGTTGGCCTTCATAAAGCGGGCTAAACTCCGTTTCAAAATAAATAAGTGATATCTTCTTTTGTTCAAGCATTTCACAGGCGCCTTTCAGCACCTTTAGCTCAGCACCCTGCACATCAATTTTTAATATATCAATTAAGCCTATATTTTTTTCCGCGCAGTAATCATCCAGTTTTTTGGTAGGTATTGATATTACATTTTCATTTTCAAAACCCTGGTTAATTGAAACGCTAAAGCCACTGCTCGGCAACATTGAATTGCAGGTTTTTGCACTGCTAACATAAAAAGGCACCTGCACATTATCATCTGATAATGCAAAGTCATTCAATACATGCTCATTATTAACTCGGGCTGCAGATAATTTTGCAAACGAAGCAGGAAATGGCTCAAAACTGTGTATCGCAGCGCCGGAAAATTTTTTTATATACGCAACAGCAGTTCTGCCGTCAAAAGCCCCCACATCAAATATTACAGGGTTGTTTTTTGTAATAAGTTTTTGCTGCTGTTTAAATGCGTCTCCAAACTTTAACTGGTATACTGCTGAGTGGCTAATGCCAAGCTTGTTAACTATGTAACGGGCAACTTTTCTTTTATTCATTACAGCCATTGAACCTTTTAAACAATTTTAAAAAACAACAGCGCCGGGTAAAGCAATTAGCGGCAAATTTTAATATGCTGTTTTTAAAATAAGGCAATATAAAGTTAAAGCTTATGCAACATCACATCACAATAAAAAATGCTTAAACAATAAATTCAGTAAAAGGGGTTGCTATGGCGCCACGCCGGGTTACCTGGCGCTGGTTTGCATCTTCCATATTTGCAGCAACGCTTTCCATTTATTTGCTGTGGCTTCGGTTTGCACAAGCTTATTGTCTTTAAAAACTTCGGTCAGTTCGGCAGGCTTGTTTTTTGTAAGCCAGTCTAAAGCGGGCTGCAGGTATGGCCTGTAGGGCGGGTTACTGTCATCCGGCAAATACAGTGTTTCTTTTATTAATCCTCTCTTGTCAAAGGTAACTATGGTGGCCCCCTTCCATCCCGGAAAGCCAATGGGCTTGGTAAAATCGTTTTGTTCATTAAATACCACAGTCCATACACTATCTCTTTTTGTATAACTTAAAATTTTTATATCAGGCTCCAGCGGGCCGTCCCAGTTCATAAATGATCTTAAAGCCGTGGCTTTATCTTTTCCCCCGCCCTTTCTCTCAGCAAAAAAACCATGGTAATCCTCAGCCATATATCTCGATTTCGCCTCTGCTGAATGTGCGTTTAAAAAGCCGTTTATTTTCTTTAGATAAACACTTTTTGTACATGCGGTAAGCACGGCGAAACAGGTAAATAAAAATGCCAGTTCTTTATGCATAACGGTTAGTTTGTATTATAATATGCTGTTACAAAGTAAAACTGTTTTACAAACCCCGGCTTTGCAAAATCAGCATCTTATCAATTAGCATTATTCATTAATATGGCGCAGTAGCCATAAGTCATCCCCCAATTACCGGTTATATAAACTAAACCGTTTTACAATTACGGGTGTGTATTTTTGACTGGACTAACTTTTCCTTAACATCTTTTTGTAACTGCAAACCGGGGTTTACGGGCTCCCTTCCGCAATATAAACCATTGCAGTAATTTCTATATTCCCTGCAAAAGTTAACACATGAAAAGAATGTTTTTTTTACTGTGCATTTTTGGGTGCGTTTTAGCAAACGCGCAGCAAACTCTCACTAATGTTCCATACCTGACCGGTGCGGCAGGCGATGAACAAATGGACCTGTACCTGCCTTCAACCAAAAACTTTAAAACTATTGTTTATGTTCATGAAGGCGGCTTAATGAGTGGTGACAAGAAGGATGAGCCTTATGCAAAAATTGCCGAAAAATTCCAGCGGGATGGCTTTGCATTTATACTTATTAACTACCGCCTTGGGCCTGCCAATAAATGGCCTGCGCAGCCTGATGACGTATGCGTGGCTTTTGCCTGCGTAAAAAAGCATATCTCGGCTTATGGCGGGGATAGCAGTAAGGTTTTTATTGCAGGCCATAGCTCAGGCGCCTTTTTAACATCCCTTGTTTGTACTGATACAAAATACATGGCCAAACAGGGGTTTGCGTTGAAGAATATTGCTGGCTTTATTGTTATCGGCTCGCAGTTAAAGGCTGTTTATCCCGCTGTACCTAAAGAAAAACTTGTGGCTTTTTTTCAAAAAAATAGTTACCTAAGCATTTTTGGCGATACCGCTGTTTATGCTGATGCGCAGGCTATGGCCCATATAAACGCTGCCATACCACCCGGCTTGTTTATTATTGCAGAAAAAGAGCAATTTGAACCACCCATTCTTGAGCAAACACAGGAGTTTATAGAAAAAGCAAAGCCTTATAATCTGGATATAAGCTATAAAGTTATTACTGGCCGAACACACATGAGTAACATAACGAAAATGCCGGAAGATAACGATGAAGTGTACGCGCTAATTAAAAACTTTGTTGATAAGCATTAGCCCATGACTTGATGATTGTTTTCTTTCCGCTTTATTTACAAACAACCGACCAGTGTAAATTGCGCAGTTGCCAGCCGCCCGCAGTTTTTTCGGCCACCGCCGTAAAATAGCCGTGCTCACTGTTCATCGCCCCTGAAATAGCTGTGATATTTTCATGGTATTCTGCCCCAACACTGGCAAGTGCGGTAGTTAATGGGTCAATTTTAATATTTTGCCATTGCAGTTGAATGGTGCGTATATATTTTGGCAAGCTGTCGTTAATAAAAATGGCAGCGGTTTTGTTATCCGCAAAGGCAACGCCACCTTCAGAAGCCATAAAAAAGCCGGGAGTTCTTTCAAAATAGGTAAGCCAGGCCACCGGCCCTTTTGTTGAAACATCCCTGGCAATAGCGGCCATGGTTTGTTGCACATTGTCTTTTACCACCGCCGCTTCCTGTGGTGTAATGTTATGCGGTTTGTCACAACCTGCTATAGCTGTTGCAAATACTAATGCAACACAGCTAAAAACCCTGCTTAATACCATATTGGTTTATTTAGAATAAAGATAATTATATGAAACCTTTTGTTTCCATTTAGCTGCGCATTTAAACATCCGCGCTTTTACAGTCCCTTACGTCCTAAAACACCTGCATTCCATCCCGTAAATTAACCGCACGTCTATTAATCAATTTTAGCACATTGATTTGCATAGTAGCTGGTTATATTTGGTATTTAACAATACAAATAAATCATTCTTTATGAAAAAAATTACATTAACGATGTTACTGGCACTTACTGCGGTAATTGCATTTTGCCAGCCATCGTCTGATGCGGAGCGTAACAAGGGTTGGCAAACCGACATTGATACCATGCTTTCGCTAATGAAACAGCAGCATTATGTTTACAAGACCAAGCCCTTTCCGCCCGAATTACTGGTAAAGGCGAAAGCGCTAAAAGAAAATATTGCCAATTATGGAGATGAACGGATGGGGCTGGAACTGGAGAAACTAATGTATTACATGCACGACGGCCACTCATACGTGTTGCCCATTTTTACCAAAAAACCGCCGGTTTATTATATGCCCATACAATTTTACATTTTTAACGATGGGGTATATATTATTGACGCTGATGAGCCTTACAAGCGTCTTATCGGGTATAAGGTTTTAAAGCTTAACGGTGCGCCGGCAGAAAAGGTGATAGATGACATGAACGGTTACGTGCACCAGGATAATGCTTATACTGTAAAATGGTTTGCACCAACGATGATGCGTTTTAGGGCGGTTTATGAAACGTATGGGCTGGCACCATTGTCGAAAAACATTGTGCTAAGTGTTGTTGACAGGAATAATAAGCCAGCAACTGAAACGATTGAATTTATACCTTCTACTAACTTCAGAAGTATCCCAAAACTTATTCCTTCGCAATTGCCGGGCGCTCCGCCTGCACCGGCCTGGCTTTCAAAAGTTCCGGTAAATTATTGGATAGAAAAGCATCCTGAAAAAAGTATGCTTTATTTTCAGTTTAACCAGGTATTAGATGCACAGGATGAACCAATGGCAGCATTCAGCAAACGTCTTGATGACAGCTTAACAAGCCTTAACCCGAAATTATTTATAATAGATGTGCGCAATAATAACGGCGGCAATTACACCCTGCTTACCCCCCTCATGGATGTAATTAAAAAATACGAAACCAGCCATAAAGACGGTAAAATTGTTGTTATAACAGGCCGAAATACCTTTTCAGCCGCACAAATTTTTATTACCATGGTTAACAGGGATACACATGCGCTATTTGCCGGCGAACCCAGTGGCTCAAGCCCCAATTTCGTTGGCGAGGATGGCAATATTTTTACTTTGCCTTACAGTGGTGCAATGGGCAACATATCATACCGCTACCACGAAACTATACCCGGTGATTCTAGAAAATGGATAAAACCCGATTACGAGGTTACCCTGTCATCAAAACAATATTTTGACAACCGCGACCCCGTGATGGAATACTTAAGCAAGAAGTTCAATTGATGTAAGATGGGCGCCAAAAAAATTTTGTGCAACTCAGTGAAGAACTCCGTGTAACTCTGTGTAACTCTGTGGTCTGGGTTTATCCCAAAAAACAAAGCCGTTCTGAAGACTCAGAACGGCTTGTTTATCACGCCACATGCGTGACATATTTAACCAAAACCAACTGTAAATTTTTTAAAACCAACTCCCTATAAACGCCTTATTTACGTTAGGGTTATTTGCCAGTTTTTTCCTTCTCCGCCTCTTTTCCACCCCGCGCCATATTAATGTATAGGGCAACATGATAATAAGGAACACGAATGTTAACGGTGGTATACCCATAAACGATACCCATTTGCCACCAAAATGCCTGCGCATTGGCCTGCGTAAACGCTCGGCTATCAGGTACATGCTGGGCACTATTATAAGCGTCATAAAAAATGCAAAGGCCAGCCCGAATATGATGGTCCATGAAAGCGGCTTCCAAAACACTGCATTATCGCCACCGAAAAATATATGTGGATTAAGGTCAGCGAACATGGTAACAAAGTTGATATTAAAGCCTATGGCCAACGGTATTAAACCTAATATCGCAGCTAATGCAGTAAGCAATACCGGTATAATACGTGTTTTACCTGCCTGTATAACTGCATCACGCGTTTTCATCCCCCTGCCACGTAATTCATCGGCAAATTCTATTACCAATATACCGTTCTTTACCACTATACCCGCAAGGCCAACTATGCCAAGGCCGGTCATAACACCGCTAACCGTCATACCTGTAATGGTAAACCCGAGGAACACACCAATAACGCTGAATATAATTTCGGTCAAAATTATTACGGCTTTGCTTACTGAATTAAACTGCAACACCAGCGCTACCAATATCAGGGCCAGTGCAATAAGCAATGCCTTACCAAGAAAGGATAATGTTTCCTGCTGCTGGGCATCTTCGCCGGTTTGGGCAATACTAACGTCGTCCGCTTTGCCTCTAAAACTTTGTATATCACGTGCAATAACCACATTTACGCCAGTAGGTGTAAAGCCGCTTAACACGTTTGATTTTAAAGTAATAGTCCTTTTCTGGTTCTTATGTTTTACACTCCCCAGCGTGTTGGTATAATCAACTTTAACCAGGTTAATTATCGGCACATTTTTTATCGCTCCGCCTCCTGCAATATCTCTGAAAGTAATTTTCATGTTAAGCAACTCGTCAAGGCTTCTGCGTTGTATTGCATCGTTACGTAACTGTATCTTATATTCGTCTTTGCCTTCTTTTATTTTGCTTATTTCTTTGCCAAACAATGCTGTACGTATTTCAGAGCCTATTTGGGCAGATGATACCCCTTCAATATTTGCCCTTTCCCTGTCAACAGTCAACGATACTTCCGGGTTTGTCAGGTCAATATCCATTTTCAGGTCTTCCACACCCGGTACCTGCACACTGTCTAGGTAATTTTTCAGGTTTACAGCAGTTTTTATTAATCCATCAAAATCATCCGTATTGGTTGATACTTCGATATTAACAGGCGGGTCGGTTTGCGGGCCACTGGCTTCCTGGTCAACCGCTATTTGTGCACCTGGTATGCCCTTGCTAACAGCACGTATACTGTCTAAGTATGGGGCAGTGGCTATGCCATGGCGTTTGGCGTATGCAACAAACGAAACCTGTATCCTGCCCAGTTCAGGGTGCGTGCTCTGGTCCTGGTTTTGCGGGTCACCGGCGCCAATGGCAACATTGGAGATAACACTTTCTACAATGTCATTCTTTTTGCTGCTATCCTTCAGGTCAATGCCGAGTACTTTATACACACGGCCTTCCAGTAAATGCGTAACTGAGTCGGTATAATTTACATCGGTACCAACCGGTAATTTTAAATACACGAATATTTGATTGGGATCGCCTTTAGGGAAAAACTCCACCTGCGTCCTGCCGGACATGATAGAACCCACAAATGCAAACAGCGACACTAAAAACAGTGCTATGGTTCCAACAAACAACCACACAGGCCTTTTTCCTTTAACGGCCCATTTCAACAAGTTTTCATAATGGCTCATTATCCATGGTAATGCGCGGTTTTGAAAACCATGTATCATATCATCAAGCACATAAGCATTCAATATTACAAGCAGGCATATAAGTATAATAATATTGCCGAGGAACGTTATGTGTGCAAGGTCGAATACGATGCCAAATGCAAGGGCTATCCAAAAGCCACGCTTTCTGAATACAGCACTTTTTGGTTGTTTCTCATGTTCTGTATGCGTCATAAAGTCAACAGCAAATACCGGGTTCATTATAAATGCAACAATAAGCGATGCCGTTAAAGTAAATATCAGCATTGCCGGCAGGTATATCATAAACTTACCTATAATGCCCGGCCAAAACAGCAATGGGAAGAACGGCGCGAGGGTAGTAAATGTACCTACAAACACCGGTACAAATATTTCACCCGCAGCCATCATGGCGGCCTTTGATGACGATATTTTTCCTTTGGCCTGCCCAAATATGCGGTGCGTATTTTCAATAACCACAATAGCATCGTCAACTATTATACCCAGCCCAAACAGCAATGCAAACAACACTATAAAGTTTAAGGTTATATGCGTGCCCACAATAAGGTCACCTATGGGCAGGAAGATGAATGCTATAAACATACTAAGGGGTACGCTTAACGCTACGAAGAACGCATTTACCACACCCATGAAAAACATAAGTATAAGCAGTACCAGCACAAACCCGATAACAATTGAGTTTACAAGGTCGTTAAAGCTTGCGCGCGTTAAAGTGCTCATATCGCCCGTAACCTGTATTTTCAGGTCTGGTGGCAACGATTTCCTCATTTCCGCAACAGCGCCGCGCACTGTATCAGATGTTTCTATAAGGTTTTCACCGGAACGCTTGATAATGCTTAATGTTATTACATTTTTACCATCAAGCCTGGCATAGCTTTCTTTATCTTTAATGGTATCCTTAATGGTGGCAATATCTTTTAGATACACAATGCCGCCTGATGGGTTGCGCAGAATAACGCGTGAAATATCGTCTGCTGTTTTAAACTGTCCTTTTAACTGCATGGTGCGTTTCATATTACCCACCTGCAGTAAACCGCCTGAAATGTCAAGGTTTTCCCCTTTTACAGCATTCTCAATATCGCCGAATGTAAGGTTGGCGCTTTGCATCCTGTAATTGTCAACATTTATCTGGAACTCTCTTTCAGGCGCACCAACCATGTCAACGCGGTTTAACTGGCTTAGGT
>Ga0206806_1032_pt1 | contig 36198 bp, 38 predicted proteins | sample Alteio_BWOrgCont_60_FD_152911 | JGI IMG/M metagenome (GOLD analysis project Ga0206806, IMG submission 152911) | Enriched cells from forest soil in Barre Woods Harvard Forest LTER site, Petersham, Massachusetts, United States -... | ecosystem: Environmental > Terrestrial > Soil > Temperate forest >... | reverse complement strand
TAGAAGATAATAATAACTCAATAACCTTGCAGTATATAGAAAATGCATTTAACGCTTTCGAATAATTTTTTTGTACGCTTAATAACAGGATTTTGCCTAGGATTTGGTTTCTGGGCTATCTATTTTTATTTACCACCAATATTTTTCTCTCTGATTTTAGTTGTTATCTTACTTCTTATTATTATCTATGAATGGACAAAGTTCTTCCCGGTCAACACACCTTTATTTTGGCTTTTATTACCACCCTATCTTATTTTGCCTTTTGGGCTTCTGATAGTTATGAATCATAATCCTATGTACCATAATTTATTACTCATTCTCTTTATTCTTGTTTTCAGCTTTGATACCGGCAGTTATATTACCGGAAACCTTATTGGCAGACATCCCATCTGGAAATCCATTAGCCCCAAAAAAACATGGGAAGGAGTTCTAGGCGGCTTTATCTTTGCCCTTCTTGGCTTTATTTTCATTATTTGGGAACAAGGTTATCACACCCCGTGCTGGCTTATTATCCCTTTTACCCTGGTGACTTGCCTGCTGTCTCTTGCTGGCGACCTTTTTGAATCTTGGCTTAAACGGAGAGCACGTTTAAAAGATTCTGGAACTTTACTACCCGGCCACGGGGGTTTTTTGGACAGATTTGATGGAATTCTCTTCGCCTCCTTCTTTTTTTATGTCGGAAAAGACTATCTTTTGAGGTTACTTATAAAATAGCAGATGCCCCATTCAATCGCTCAATCCAAACATTTTCTCAACTTCCTTTAAAAAATATTTACCTTTTTATTGACAATTAGAATCCATTTTCTTTACTCTGAAATTAGAAGTTATGAATCTCTGGGAACATGGCATGCTACCCGGGCTTCATAATATAAGTAAAAAAAACTGTAAATGTATAAATGTCCAATAATGAAGGAGTGTTATTATGAAGAAGATATTAGGTACAACCCTTATCGCTGTTGCTTTTGCAATGGTGAACACTGTTGATGCAAAAGTAGTGAACAGAGGCCAAAAAGGTGCAGTAACAGTAGCTCAAAATGTAGCAGAAGCTGCTGTAGAAGCAGTTGATTCATCTAAATCATCACCAAAAGACGTTAAAGCAGCTCAAAATAGTGCCGGAGATGTTCTAAGCGCAGAGAATTTATCAGCAGATGAACGTGAATATGCTGTTTCAGCATTCAGACTCCAAGATATAAAGAATACAATCGCTTTCAGAAAAAAACAAATCGAAGATCTTAAGCTTGGATGGTTTGGTGGTCTCTTCTCAGCAACTAAAGACCAAAGAGAGGAACGTGACAGATTAAATCAAATGATCAGCGACCTTGAAAATGACAAAAAACAAATTGAATCTGATATGGCAACATTAAAACCAGTTGTAGGAAGTAGATTTGTTAAAGCTGTACAACTCATGGCTCTTGGTGTAGTTGTTACTATGACAGCAGCTTTCATAAATGACTATCTTGAAGGCGGACTAAGAAAAAAAGCTGGTGAAATATATGAATATGGTAAAACACAAGTAGGTGAAGTTGTAGCAGCTGGTAAAAGAAAATTAGGATATGGTGAAGCAACAGTAGCAACCCCTACAGTGCAAGAACCTACAACAACAGAACAAGAAGGTTTTATAGCAAGAATGAGAAGAAGGCATCACGAGAATATGAAGCCTAAAACAAAGAAATAAAACTAAAAATCACATCTAATTCCAGACACACAAACGGGTGGCATAACAGCCATCCGTTCTCTTTTTCTATGCCCATCACAAATATTTATTATTACTATTCAACATATTCAATTATCTCCATTTTTTATACACCCACAAACATTTCATCAAATCTATTGACTATTTGAAACTGATTGTCTTATCCTGAAAGTAGGAATATAAAAAAGGAGAGTTTCCATGAAAAAAGTATTAAATATAGCACTTGCAACCCTTACCTTTGCCTTCATTGGCACAATCGATGCCAAAATAATGAAGCGTAGAGCAGGAACAGCTATACCTGTGACAAAAAATGAAAAGCAGATATTTGTAGATACCAAAGCACTCAAAAATGCACCTACCCCTGCAGAAAAGATGGCTGCTTCTCAAAAATTAGCAGCTGATCTGCAAAGAGATCCATATGCTCAGTTAAAAATACAAGAAGCAATGATCAAAAAAATGATCAAAGAAAAAGAAGAAAATATATGGAATCTAGACGATAAAAAACTTGTACAAGAAGCCATACTGAAAAAAGAAGACCTTGAAGAACAATTAGCTGAAGTTCAAAAGAAACTTGGAAGATATAACAACATACAGCCAGAAGAAGTCAGCAAACTTAAAACTTGGGCTATTTATACGCTTATCACAACTGCAAGTCTTGCTACAGCTTATCTGCTTGTCACCAAGAGAGAAGCTCTAGGTTCTGTTGTCTCAACTATTTGGGGTCATGTTCCATCACTCCGTGATACCACAACTACAGCAGTAGGAGCTGTAGGATCATTCACAGCAAGCTTAGTCGTTAATGAACTTAAAGAAATAGCTTTGCAAAAAACATATGATACATTAATGTCTTATATATCAGATCCTAACGCAGATCCAGAAATGCGAGAAGAATACGATAAAGAAGCTGAAAAAAAACTAAGGCAGAACTTGATGCGATTCAAACTAAAATCAAAGAAGAAAAGAAACTACAAGAACAAATAACACAACAACGCAATTTATAAAATTAGATATATAAAAACCGGGTGAAATAAGCACCCGGTTTTTTATTTATAGCGCTCGAAGATATCCTTACGCATCAACTTTATCTAATGGCATCAATAATTTATCCATAATATCATTCGCATGATCAACCAGGATAATTTCAACACCATCAATCAAATTATCAAGCTCTGCCAAATTATGACTATTTTTTCGTGGTAAAATCACGTGCGGAATATTATTACGTTTTGCTGCCAATATTTTTTCTTTAACACCACCAATTGGCATAACTTCACCACGTAAGTTTAACTCACCTGTCATAGCATAATTCGCGTTAATTGGACGGTTAGTTAATGTTGAAAGCATTGCAGTCAATATTGCAAGCCCTGCTGATGGGCCATCTTTTGGCACCGCACCAGCTGGAAGATGAATGTGCATATCATATTCAGTGAACAGCTTATTATCTATACCAAAATCTTTTGCATGCGCACATGCATAACTACGTGCTGCTTGCGCTGATTCTTTCATCACATCACCAAGTTGTCCGGTCAATAACAATTTACCTGTTCCTGGCATGAGCATCGCTTCTATCTGCAGTATTTCACCGCCATACACTGTCCACGCGAGTCCGTTGGTGATACCAATTTGATGCAATTTATTTGCACCATCATCCATAAAGCGGCATGGGCCAAGATATGTTTCAAGATTATCAATGGTAAAACCATCAAACTTTTTAGTTTCCACCAATATACGTGCAGCTTTAGAACACATTTTACCAATCAAACGTTCCAACTGACGTACTCCTGATTCACGTGTGTAATCAGCAATAATTCGTTGAATAATATCATCAGAAATAGAAAGTTTATTACTATCTAGCCCTGCATTTGCAATTGATTTTCTTACCAAATGCTGTTGGGCTATTTTTACTTTTTCTTCCAAGGTATACCCGCTGAGCTCAATAATTTCCATGCGATCACGCAACGGTTCAGAAATAACATCCACGCTATTAGCAGTTGCAATGAACATCACCTCTGATAAATCGAATGGTATACCAAGATAATTATCATAAAATGTTTTATTTTGTTGAGGATCAAGCACTTCAAGCATCGCCGCTGAAGGATCACCTCTAAAATCTGCACCTATTTTATCCAATTCATCAATCACCAATAATGGATTACGTGAACCTGCTTTGCGTAACGCTTGAATAAATCTACCTGGCATTGCGCCAACATATGTTCTACGGTGACCACGAATTTCTGCTTCATCTTTAACGCCACCAAGTGATATACGACCATATTCTCTGCCCAAACTCCGTGCAATTGATTTACCTAAAGATGTTTTACCGGTTCCCGGGGGCCCTACAAAACAAAGAATTGGTGCAAACCCATCTTTTTTTAAATTCCGCACTGATATAAAGTCTAAAATACGATCTTTAATCTCTTTTAACCCAAAATGATCTTCATCAAGAATATCTTTTGCATGAGCGATATCCAAATTGTCTTCCGTTGAGTTGTTCCATGGCAATGCAAATACCCATTCCAAATGGTTACGCGTTACCGTTGCTTCCAGTGAGTCTGGTGCTGTGCGTTCAAGACGATTAATTTGTCGCCCAATTTCTTTTTTGATTTCATCAGAAACTTCAAGCGCTGTTAATCTGTCTCGCATCTCTTCAATTTCTTCAAGATCATCTTCACCGAGTTCTTCTTTGATTGCTTTCAGTTGTTCACGTAAATAAAACTCTTTTTGGGAACGGTTCATTGATTCACGAGCATTATTTCTAATTTTTTCTTGAATTTCTGCAACCTGCACCTCTTTTGTCAGATAATCAGACAACATAACCAGAAAATCTTTTTGATTATCAGTTTCAAGAAGCTTCTGCGCATCATCCACATTCAGATTAAGATGAGAGAGAATAAAATCTCCAATTTTACCCGCATCAGTCATTTTGGAAAGGATAACATGAAAATCTGGACTGAATGTATATCCTGAAGTTGCCATTTGATCAGCGATTTTTTTGATTCTTTGCACACACGCAGTTAACTCTGCTGAGCTCGTTTCTTCATCTTGCACTCTTTGAATTCTTGCATGCAGCATATTGTCATCGGTCATGATATCAAGCGCGCGCGCCTTAGAAACACCTTGCACAAGAATTTTAATTCCACCTTCAGGTATTTTGATAAGACGCATGATGGTTGCAACAGTACCGACTGTATACAGATCTTCTGTGCTAATTGCACCTTGTGGATCAACCCCATTTTTTGCAGCAAGAAGAAATACCATTTTCTTTTCTTCTATTGCTTGGTTAATCCCACTGATGATTTTTTCGTCAAGGACAAGTAGCGGAACAATAATTTGTGGAAACACCACAACATCCATTGTTGGTATAACTGGTAGTATCTCTGAAGAGACATTTACTTTTTTTTGATTGACAACACTTTTCATTATAACTCCCCCTAGTTTTTTATTTGTGCTGTACATTACAAGTATAAGTTTATGGGCTACCCCATAAACATCTCAATAATTATTAGCAATAGACCAAAAAAATCTTATCTAGGAGCTTTTATATACAAATACTATCAATTTGGGATAATTTTTTGCTATAAAAAGAGCCCAAAGGCTTTTATACTATTCACAACACCCAAAAACAGGAAAATATAATGCATCACGCCACACTTGCCGCACAAGATATTTCTAAAAAATTTGTACAAGGAACACAAGAGATCACCGTTCTTAACCATATCAACACTGTATTTGTGCACAATAAAAGTTATGCAATTACCGGCATCTCCGGATCAGGAAAATCAACATTGATGCACATTCTTGCAAGCCTTGAGACACCAACATCTGGAACAATGTTATTTAACAATAATGCTCTACAAACTCTTTCCGTATCCCAGCGCGAACAGTTTTTGAACAAATCAATTGGGTTAGTTTTCCAGGCACCTCATTTATTGAAAGAACTTTCCGTTATAGAAAATATTATTGTTCCCGGACTTATCAGTGGTCGCACACGCAATGATTGTAAACAAAAAGCGATTGCACTGCTCACCAAAATAGAGCTGTTGCATAAAAAAGATAGTAAAATTGGAGAACTTTCTGGCGGGCAACAACAACGTGTTGCAATTGCCCGTGCTCTTTTTAATGAGCCAGCTTTTTTAATTGCTGATGAGCCAACAGGCAATTTGGATCTTGCAACAGGAAAACATATTATTGATCTTCTGATTGCATGCCAAAAGGAATGGGGTATGGGAATTATTGTGAGTAGTCATGATGAGTATGTTGCGGAGAAAATGGATGAAGTATATGAATTGCGCGAAGGTACGTTACACCCATGCTCACAAAAAATAAAATAATTAAAAAAACCATAGAAGTTGGCAGCTCAACCTTATTAAGCAGACTTTTTGGAATTGTACGTGAAGTTCTCATGGTAAAATACCTGGGAGTAAGCGGATTATCTGATGCTTTTTTAACTGCATACAAAATCCCCAACTCTTTGCGTAAAATATTCGCTGAAGGCGCCCTTTCTGCTGCATTTATCCCAACAGTTGTCAGCACTATAAAAAACGACAGTCAAAAATCCATATCTGGACTAATGTCACTCTCGTTTTTAGTTTTTGAAGGATTAGTTTTAGCAATCTGTGCATGTATCATGATGTACGCACACCAGATACTTCATCTTATTGCTCCTGGGTTTTCTGAACAGCAATTAACTGCTGCAGTTCCCATGCTCCATATTTTAATGCCATTTATTTTGTTCATATCAAGCAGCGCTCTATTAGGTGGCGCACTGCATGCGGTTGGTCATTTTTTTATTCCTGCAATAACACCGGTGATCATCAATCTTATTGTTATTGCCGGCATATGCTTATCAATTTTTTATAATTTACCGGTTACGTATCTTTGTTGGTGTATTGTGTTTGCAGGATTCATACATTTTATTTTACATCTCATGACATACTTTAAATATCATTTCTTTTTTGGCGCTATTACGCGCAAAGATATTTCTATTTTTATGCACATTATGGGGAAATTTTTACTCTGTTTACCGAGCATCAGCCTCATGGAAATTGCACTTTTCATTGATACCAGTTTTGCATCACTGTTAGCACCAGGATCAATATCACTCATTTTTTATGCAAATCGCTTTGTTGGCATTCCATTAGGAGTTTTTGCTGTTGCATTTTCTACTATTTTACTACCCCATTTTTCACGCATACATATTTCTAATCCCAAGCGACTCCATTTTTATGTACTTGAATCAACCAAATTTATTTTCTGGGTCACCATTCCTGTTGCGTTTTTAATGGCATTTTTCTCAGAAGAAATTTTCTCTACTATCTTTCTTTCAAAAAAATTCACCCTCGCCCAAGTCCAAGAAGCTGGTGCTATTCTGCGCGCCTTTGTGGCTGGTCTTTTTTTCTTTTCTCTAAACAAAATTTTACTCAATATTTTTTACGCGATGCATGCTGCATGGATAACAGCTTTGGTTGCGCTCTGTGCAACAATAATAAATATTGTCTTAAATATGTTGTTCATCAATCAATTCCAAGCTGTTGGGCTGGCTACAGCAACAACAATCTCCAGCATGATACAAACAGTTTTATTTCTCATGATTTTGTATAAAAAATACAGTTTTCGCATCTACCTGGCACCCTTTTTACATTTTGCACTCCGCTACAGCGCACAATTAACCATTTTTGGCTGCGCATTTTGGGTGTGCTATAACACAATGGTAAAAACAATTGCATCATTATTACCATCATCATTTGCACTCTTTTTTACTACGCAAATAGGCTTATGGTTATGGGTAGGGCCTTTAAGTTTACTTTTTCTTGCATTACTTTATATTTCACGTTCATTATGTAACATACAACTTCACTTTTTAAAATAAGATAACCATGAAACATGTATATTCTGCCGGCATTATCGTTTATACAAAAGAAAGTAACATAGTTCTCTATCTCCTGCTGAAATATGGGGCTGGACATTGGGACTTTCCCAAAGGGAAAATAGAAAAAGGCGAAACAAAACAGCAAGCTGCATTACGAGAACTTAAAGAAGAGACAAATCTTACGGCTCAGATTGATGATAGTTTTGAAGAAACCATAGAATATGTTTTTATAGATTACCTGTCCTCCGAAGCTTCAGCGAAGGAGGGCGATAAAAACATAGCAAAAAAAACAGCTTACTTTTTCACTGGGCAAGCTCTGACAACAGATGTAAAACTCTCTCATGAACACACCGATTTTACTTGGTTACCATACAAAGATGCTCTTGAACAACTCACTTATGATAATGCAAAAGAAATATTAAAAAAAGCAAATCAACACATCTTATTGACTAATTGAACTTCAATTAGATATGATCATAAGTGTCAGATGATATCATTTTTGATAAAAAAGGGGCTCTTATGAAAAAAACACAAAAATATCTCAATTTAATGCTAACCATTGCCTGCTGTACGTCATTCCGCATGTTTGCCATGGAACCAATAGGAGAAGCAAACACAAGTAACGAATCAGGCAGAGAAGTAAACGTTGAAAATCAACAAATACTTAAAGCACATATCAATACATTAAAATCTTTTCAAAAAAAACTTAATGCTCGATTAGATGAAGAGATCTCTTCAACACAACGTAGTAACATACAACAATTACAAAAAGATATACAAAAGGTGATCAAACAAGCATATAACATGTATTTTGGCGGCGTACCCGTTAATATTAAATTAATTGAAATACAATTAATTTATCTCAAAACAGATGTCTTAGAATCATTGAATAGAAAATATTGGTAATATCTCAATGTACTAAAAAAGGGGATGTTGTATGAAAAATACAAAAAAATATTTCAATACCACGCTATTAACTGTCTTTTGCATGTCGCTTCGTACATTTGCCATGGAACCAATAGGAGTGTCCAATACAAGTAGTGAATCGGGAGGAGAACTAGAAATAAGTCTTCAACATAAACACATACTTAAATCAAGAAGCCAAAGGTTAAACAATATTTTCGCAAATCTCAACAAACAGAAAGAAAATCCTGATCTTTCTCCACAACAATATGATTACATAAAAAAATTACAAAAAAATATACATGAAACTATCGAAATCATTCAAAATATGTATTTTGGCGTTATACCTGTTAATATGAATGCGGTTAATCAAAGAATGGAAAAAATAGAGAACGCAGTGCCGTATTTTGGTTAAAGTAAGATTCAGTATAAGAAAAAAACCCGGAGAAAACCGGGTTTTAATTTGGTTGCGGGGGCTGGATTCGAACCAGCGACCTTTGGGTTATGAGCCCAACGAGCTACCAGGCTGCTCTACCCCGCGGTATATTTTACATAATATTAAAGAAAGTTATTATAACTATACGGTCTGTTTCTATATTTGTCAAATTAACAAGTCATCTTTTTGCCCATTTTTTCGTAAATAACAACCTTTTTTAAGGCATAAGCCCTTTCTCTTTAAAAAAATCGCGTCCAGTTGTACTTTTGCCCATGCATTAAATACAGTATGAAATAAAACAACCAAAAACCATTGATTTTAAACTCTTTTTTTATGTAACCTAAAAATGTAATAAGAATAGTATGTTTAATCGTTTTTTAGGAGATATCATGAAAAAACAGTTATTAAAAGCGCTCACAGCGCTTGCAATCATCGGTACAACAAGCCAAATGCATGCCTATAGTTATATATTTTCTAACCATACCAACAAAGAAATTGGTCTAGGTATGAGATATTATGGTCTTGGTGAACCACGCTATTTTAGATGGATTCCATCGCACCAAGCTCGCCAATTTACACCAGGACAGCCTACAAGAAGCTCAACAGAACGTGAAATAGAATACAGAAAAATAGGCTTTATTGGTAAAACATTCTGGTATGTAGAAAACCCAACCGCAGCACAAAAACAAGATCCAAAAGCACTTCCATGGCGTGAATTCCAAATAACGTGGATACCTACGGATTCTTATAAAATTGCTTTAAAACTGTATGAAGCGACTACTGCTGCATCAGTACAAGCTGCAAAATTAGCTATTGATGCTGCTATTGCTATTGCCACAGAAGGTACTTCTGTTCCAGCTCAAGCTGCTCTTGCAGCGGCAAAAGAAGGTGCCGCTTCTGATGCTCTTACAAAATTAATAAAAGCTGTTGGAAAAGCCGCTGGTCGTTCAATGATGACAGATCGTCATATAGATATCATTGAAGACAAGGACGGAATCCAATTTATATCACAGATGTAATCTCAAACAACATAAAAATAATAAAAGGGGCCTTCTTATAAGGTCCCTTTTTTAAAAAATAAAAGGAAAAACATGAAAAACATACCTATATTCGCCCTCATACTCGCTTTATGCTCAACTCTTTTAATGCGTGCCTATGAATTCAGCTTTTATAATAATACCAATAATCCCATTGGCATCGCTATCCAATTTACCGGAAATGATTCTAATGAACCTCTTTACTCGCAACTGGTGAAACCAAAATCTATGATGACCTTTACTCCAGGTAAAATAGGTATACCTGATATCAAATGGGGCTTTTGTTTAGACAACATTTATTATGTAGAAAATCCTACATCAGAAGAAAAAATGCATCATTTTGCCAAAGCACCATGGAGAAAAGTCGCTGTTACATGGGTAAAGGAAAAAAGTAAGACCAAAAAAACTAAACCAACTAAAACTCCTGCGGCTCCTGGAGCTCCCGCCACCAAACAGATACTCACAAAAGAAGAAAGCGCGCCAGCAACTCTTTCAGAAAAATCACTCTGCAGAGATCGCCATTTTGATATCATATATGATGAGCAAAAAAAAGTAGTGGTTACATCTTCTTTGGCAGAGTAAAAAACCCGCTCGCTTATCCCCATCTTCAATTTCTTTCGATGGGGGCCCCCAATTGAAATGAAATGAAAATTGGGGTAAAAGGGTAATCACTCATTAACCTGCGTACACCTTCCACAATCATCAATAACAACTGATTGTGTATAAGAAACGTAGATGATAGTACGCTGCCATTGCACAGCTTTAAACCGCGCAAGCAACAGTAAAAGTTTTTGAATATATGTTGCAAACAATAAATCATTGATCACTGCAAGAATGGGAACATGTTCATAAGTATCATCAGGGAATTCGGCAAAAAAAAGTTCCGAACAAATATAGGGAACAAAACTAATATCATCTGATACAACAAATTGTATACGTTCACATGATGATGTGGCTATCGGTTGCCGCTCGTTAAAATAGATATGCTTGAAAAAATCATTATTCATCCATGTTGATAATCGCTCAGACAAAAGCATCGCATGTTTTTTATCATAACAACATTGCAACTTCCCATCATATACCCAGTGTAATGAATTATAATACTGACCATTATGCCAACGTGATGCACCAAATATGATATGCACCGCTTTTCCTACATTATCTTTATTCCATAATTGCAGCAATTCAGGTAACGATTCAAAATTACTCACGTTACATGCTGATTCTGGCATAATTATGATTTCAGTTTCTGGGTGCTGAGTAACTATTTTTTTGAGTTGATTACCAATAATCTTAATCACTACCGTTGGATCTTGTGCAGTGGAACATACCATGCATGGCAAAGTATTAATGTTTGCTTTCCAGTCTTCGCTCTTGCGGGCTTTTACCCCAGATTTCGCTGACGCTCCAATCCGGGGACCCCATATAAGAAAAAAATTTATAGAAAGTGCAATTGCGCACATAAATAAAAATGCATACCAATTTCTATACCACAACAACAGAACACAACTCACTGGAACTAATAAAAAAAGAGCTGTAAACAACTGCTTGCCAATGATTGGCAATAAACATAACAACTCTGGTTTTTGCGCAAGCACAATCAATGGATGCATTAACGGATACCCTTCTTGCACTCCAAAAATTGATAAACTATACCAATCCACCCAGATAATAAAAAACCACAACACAGCAGTCCACAAAAATAAACGTATGATGGGTGATGTGATTGAAAAAAAAGTAATAACTTGTGTTGTACACCAAAAAAGAAACGCTGGAATCAACGCTTGATATAACACCATTGCAATGCCAAGCATAAGTCCTACTGGCCATGATTGATCCGCCATGCTGGCGACAAGATAAATACCGCCACTTAAATGCAGTGCAAACACTGCACATCCCCAGAGATACCCATCTTTAAATGATAAGTTTTGAGTACGAGTGAGATATAACAAAGGAACAGGAAATATAAAAATAAGCCACCAAAAATGATCATCTAAAAGGAATGGTAGCGCATAAAATGCTGCAAAAATAAGCAATAACCAATATTTTTTTTTCATAAACAACATTATTTTATTTTAAAAAATAATATTTTAATATATAATTTTATTATCTTTTTTATGACAACTTTAATATAAAGGTTCAACTATGAACATACAATATTACATTTCTTACGCTAAAAAAATCAATTTTTCACTTTTATGGTTTATCGTTATTGGTAACAGCGCAATGGAAATTGTTCCTGTCAAATATCAATCAAATAAAAATCAAATATTTGCATATCCAGAAACTGTTAATATTATAGGAAATAATGTAGACGAATTAGTTCTTAAAGGAATTAATCATATAAAAAATAATGGGGAACTTTTTGAAGCTCGAGCTGGGTCAGGCCAACAGGCATATGATGTAAATTATACGCTTCTAAATCCATTAAACAGAGTTCATAATATAAGGCAACCTATCGCTACAAAGTATTTTTGCCGTGAACTTTTGGCTTATTTTAAAGGAAGTCTCGATGTAAACGATGGATTAGCTCAGGCATCCAGCGTATGGAAAACTCTCGCTGATAAAAATAATCAAATCGCATCTAATTATGGATATTATATTTTTCATCAAAAAACCCCTGAAAATATAACTCAATATGAATGGGTAATAGCCAATTTAAAAAAGAACTTAGATAGTAGAAAAGCATTCATCAATATCAATCAACCATCTCATAAACTTACTGACACAAAAGATTTTCCTTGTACTATTGGTATGCAATTTTTCGTAAAAAACAATCATTTATGTTGCTCTATTGCCTCAAGAAGTACCGATATATATACTGGATTACCTTATGACATGGGATTTTTTTCATTTGTAACAGAATTGGTGTATAAAGATCTTAAACAACAACTTCCTTCTGAAAAGAGCGAACATTTAAATCTTGGTTGCATCACAATGAAAACAAACTTTACCCAGATTTACGATAAAACACGTACCTCAGCATTAAAATTATTAGAGGCATCTGAAAATAAAAACCTTTCTTATAATACCGATATGCCAGAAATATATGATGCCGAGGAAACCCTTAAAGATATTTACAATGAAACCGCTCATTCTCCTGTTATAAAATGGATACATAAAAATGCTCAATTTAAATAGAAAAAAAGTTATCGCCGGATTAATAATAAATAATGACATGTTTCTTATTGCTCAGCGAGCTAAAAAGGATTCTCTTTATGGAAAATGGGAATTTCCTGGGGGTAAAATGGAACAAGGAGAAACAGAACAGGAATGCCTAAAAAGAGAATTGCTAGAAGAATTTGGAATAGAAGCAACAATCGGTGAATATTTTTACACCGTACCTTTTGAACACAAGGAGCAACTAATGGAAATGCTCGCTTTTTTTGTTCCCTCCTTTTCAGGTGAAATTAATTTGAATGAACATCATCAAGTGAAATGGGTAAAAAAAGAAGAGTTACTGTTATATGATTTCCCTGAACCAGATAAACCAATCATTCAAAAATTATTAAGTTCTGAATAACAATCCATGCCAATCTAACTTTTCTTTTTATTCAATTACCAAAAATAATTGCTCAACAAAAAAGGCAGTGCATATAACACTGCCGATGTAATTAATAAAAAATAATCTGTATATTTCATGCATCTACTACAATTTTACTGTATATTTTCCCCGCATTGAATATGCTCTATCAAATAATAATTGTGCTTCTTTTTTTTCTTGAATAGAAGCTAATCTATCGTGCAGAACTTTCTGAGACAAATTGGAAGCTTCATTAACCCAATCAAGAGCTTCTCTTAATTGACTTTCCATATATTTGTGATGCGAATAATTTGTAAGTATACTCATACCGTCAATACGATATTCTGCTGCCATCAAGTGTGCTCTTGCTTCCATTAATTTTTCTTGAGTATCCATTGCATAATCACAATGAAAACAACAAACAATCATCAAGACTAACAATATCCTCATCATCTTCATACTATCCTTTTAATAAAAATAATTTTTCATAATAGCACTATCATACAATGTATCTTTGTTCAATGACCACACATGCTGTTGCGACGGTGCGTGAATGTGATAAAGAAAGATGAATAATTAAAGAACTGGTATCAATGCCAAGATCATTATGAATTGTAAGATGTGGCAACCCATTTTTTTTTATAACAGATATACGTGCACAAAGCGTTAAAAATGGAATTTTAGTATCTGGATACGAATATGATAAAGCTTTGTATAATGCTTCACGTGCTGCAAAACGTACTGCAAAACGTTCAGCAGATAGATTACTCTTTTCTAAACAGTATTCTATTTCTTCTTGCGAAAAAATACGAAGTAATTTTTTTTGTGAATATGTATGCCAAGATGCAAAACGATCAACTTCGATGGTGTCAATGCCGATGCCTAAAATCATTGCATCTCTTTTTCCAAATACTGATCAAGCGAACGGTACATAATCGCCTCTTGAATATGCGCCGCATCAATCTGATCTTGTGCAGCCAAATCAGCAATCGTGCGAGCAACTTTTAAAATTTTATGATATCCACGCATACTCAAATTAAGTTTATCAAAAGCTTTTCTGATAATTTCTTCCGCTGCAGATGTCAAAACACAATATGCCTCCACCTGATCAGCCGTCATAAAATTATTATACGTTTGCGTATTGCCAAATCTTTTTTCTTGAATAGCACGTGCAGTCACAACTTTTTCATATAACACAGCACTGCTTTGCTCGTCACTCACTGATTTAATAGAATCATATTCAATCGATTGCACCGGCACTTGCAAATCAATGCGATCCAATAATGGTCCTGATAATTTACTGATATATTTTACAATTTGTTGCCGGGAACAACTGCATTGTCTTTTTTTATCACCAAAAAAACCACAAGGGCATGGATTAAGTGCTGCAACAAGCAAAAATGATGCAGGGAATGAAACATTTTGCGCAACACGTGATATAGAAACCGTTTTACTTTCTAATGGTTGGCGCAATGCTTCTAATGTATCACGTTTGAATTCAGTCAGTTCATCTAAAAATAAAATTCCATTATGAGCAAGACTAATTTCTCCTGGTTGCGGATATGAACCACCACCAACAAGACCTGCTTGTGAAATGGTATGATGCGGACTACGGAATGCGCGTTGTGTTAACAGTGAATGGCTTTTTAATTTTCCAGTAATTGAATAAATTTTGCTTGTTTCCAATAACTCATCGAATGTCATTGGTGGCATGATTGATTGTAAACGTTTTGCAAGCATTGTTTTGCCAGAACCAGGAGACCCGATAAACAAAATATTATGCCGCCCTGCTGCTGCAATTTGCAATGCTCGTTTTGCCATCTGCTGACCCTTTACCTGAGAAAAATCAAGCATGGTATCACGTTGCGCTGCAAGATATCCATCATAATTATGTGTGGCTGGTTCGAGCGTTAATTCACCACGAAGATATGCAATTAATTCAGTTAAATGACTCACGCCAATAACTTCTAAATCTTTAATTAATGCTGCTTCATGCATGTTTTCTTTGGGAACAATAATACGGCGCTTGCCCAATTTCTTCGCATCAAATGCAATTGCTAATGCACCTTTGATAAATCTGATACTACCATCAAGTGAAAGCTCTCCCAAAAACAACGTCTCTTGTAAAAAATCAAAAGGAATTTCTAATGATTCATTTGCAAGCAAAATACCAATAGCAATCGGCAAATCAAACAATGTTCCCTCTTTTTTTAAATCAGCGGGAGCCAAATTAACCGTAATGCGTTTTGCTGGAAGCCTGAATCCAGCATTTTTAAGCGACGTCAAAATACGCTTATTACTTTCTTTAATCGCGGTATCAGGCAAACCAACAATATAAAAATTCACTAATCCAAATGAAATATCTGCTTCTACTTCCACCAAATGAGCTTCAACACCTACTGTTGTTGCAGAAAATATTTTTGCATGCATATTAAAAATTTCTTATATGTAACAATTTATAAAAAATAAAAACTTATTATTTAATAACATATATCACAAATCTTGATGATTGGAAATAGTTATAATATAGGCAATGATAAAAAGTTACGATCAATCCATTAATTGCAGTGGCAGTTTTTCTAAAAAATCGTACACTAAATACATTTAATAATGCGCTCAAAGATACCCTTCAACCTGCCTTCGTTAAAACTTCGGCAGGCACGGCAAGTTCAAGGCAGGTGTTTACTGCTGAGCTTGACGAAGCATCAGGGCGAGCGCAGCGAAGAATAAACTAAAAGAGAACACACATGTATAAAAAAATTATATTACTTATACCCTTTCTACTCTCCCTACCTCTGCACAGCGCAATCCTTATACAAGGTGATATAAATTCACCAACAAAATCATTTTCATTTACGGTCAACAAAAATATTTTCAGCCCTTCTGGCAACTTTTATGAATCAGCAAATGAAATCATAGTGGAGAATCAACAGTTTACCCTTTCCAGGTTAATACGTGGTGCAACTGCATTTATGCCACTCATGCCACCATTAATAACTCTCATCAATCAACCTGAAACAGAAAATCCTCTTTTTGGAGATAAAATTATTCAACTCGGGATACTGGAAACAGAAGATGGATTATCCATGCGCGATATGCCCGTTGTTGTCGGAGAAAATAAACCTTATCGGGTATATCTTTTTGAAAACATTACACAATTTAATAACACCATTGTAGTGCCATCTGGAGATGTACATGATGCAAATGGTGCCGTTTCTCCTGGAATTGTTGCGCTGACAACAAATATTTCAAGCAATGTTTTTGCAGCAGTCAAACCAAATGGTGGTGAATTTGGTCAAAACAATAGTGGTATTGCTCTACTTGTACGAGGAACAAGAGACATTACAGAAGGGGAAGTAACAAAAAGAGAAAGAGTTTTTGGTGAAATTAATGCAAATAATGGTTCAACCATTAATCCACAAGCATTGCGTCTCGACCCTACTTCTTCCGCTCTTTTTATTACCACTAATCTTGCGCAAATTATACAAAATCAAGCGGTAATGCATTGGGATCCTATTTTACAACGTCTTTATATTGGATTATCAGTTGTTGCAAACAATGGCACTACTGATGGTGCACGTTCTGTTGCAGTTGTTAAATTTATAGAAGGTGGTGCAATTACATTAGAAACAATTGCTCCAGATAGCGCATTTGCACCTGGCAATATTGATAGTATCATTGGCGTTATTGGTGCCAATCAACAACTTTCGGTGAATGCAATTGCAACAATGTACACAAGTACAGCACTCAATTATCTCATTGTTGCTGGCGGCAACGGGAATCCCTCAGCAGTCAACACATCTGTATTTGCATTGCCACTTGTTAACAACGGCGATGCAAGAGGAACAATTGCAGCAAAAGATGCGCAACCAGAAGATGTATTTAGAGATGCGAATGTTCCTCGTTTAATTGGACGCAATGTCAGTAAATCTGTAACAACCCCTGATGAAATGACGCAAACAACAGATGTTGCTGCACAAGTTGGTGGTGGAGTTTTAACTGCAGGACCCATTGTAAATATCATCGTACGCAATGATACTGTGTTTGCGTTTGTTGGCAATGAGACGCCAGGTGTTTATTCATCGCAAGCTATTTTTAACGTTGCTGGAAAAATTATAGCCTGGACACAATGGCAACGCGCAGCAGGAACAACAGATAATATTTTTGGCGCTGCACTTAATCCGTTTGATGGTACATTTATTTTAGCTTCAGGGACCGATGCAAATCATGTTACCACAATCAAAAAAACAATTTGGTCTGATGGATCACCAGAAAGTTTACAACCACTCACCACTATTTTAGATAACAATCTTCCAACCGATGGTGGCGTACAAGGATTACAAACATTTTTACCCAACACACCAGGATTACATAATGTTGCATTGCTCGCTGCAGGTGGAATTGATACTGTTGTGTTAGCACAAACGGGATTACTGAATACATCAACTGGCATTATTACACCAACTGCAGGGCCTGATTTTAATAACATGATCAGTTTTGATAATGGAACTATCACAACTGATGTTAATGCAACAACAGTCATTATTTCTGGTGGCGCACTCAACAATATTAGTCCTATTACAGCTCTTGAGATTGCAGCAACTCCAACTGATGGTTGGCTTTTTGTTGGTGGATCTAACGGACTTGCGGTGCTTGCACAACCAGATGGTTCAGGTTGGAATCCAACAACACAACTTGGTAATAATTTAACTGGTCTGCAAAACGGTATGCGTTTTATTTCACTCGGCAATTACAGTTTCGTTAAGAAACTGATAAGTGACAGTGGCTTTTTATATGTCCTCGCGCATGATAGAGTTGATCGCATTAATCTTGCAACGTCTGATTTTGGAACCAACATGCTTGATGTAACCACTATCCTTTCCCCAATTTCCACTCCGTTCCAATCGGGGTCCCCATCGAAAGGAACTGAAGATGGGGTTAAATTTTTGGATGCTATTTTTTCACAAGCATTGGCACTCATCGCAACAACTGATAATTTACTCCGCATTGGTGATGGTAATGATGCACGCACTATCGCAAATGAATCTGATGCTAATTGGCAACTTGTTGCCATTGGAGAAAATGCAGGAGCACCAACAGCACTGTATGCTGTAACGCAAACAAATCGCGCACAAGATATTACCAAAAATAATGGTGGTCAATTTTATGTTCTTACCGCTGATGTTGGGCTCAACCAATCACGCATCAACCGGTTTGCGGTACAACCACTTGGTGCAACTACACCAATGCAATCGACAACGGTACAAGCTTTTGATGATCTTTTTGTAAAAAATATTCCCTCATTTTTACTTTCCTTCGGAGAATTTAGAAGCAATTTTGCAACTGATGGAGCGCTGTATTTTGCAACACGCAATCAGAATGTATTGATTCCACCAATTGCAATGCTTCCACTACCAACACCAACAACACCAGAACCGCGCGTTGGATTTGCTAACGTTGGTGATCGCAGTTCATTAGTTAATATTAATTTTGGACAAGGAACAGAAATTAATTATTTTGCACGCAGCCAAGCTTCAGGGAGTTGGATTGCTGCAGGAAACTTTAATACGCAAGTTTTAGAATAGGAACTGCAATGATACGCAGAAAAAAAATAATCTTTTTACTTCTCTTAAGCGCAGCATCTGCGCATGCAATGAATATTGTCAACTCCATGTGGCCATATGACACATCAATTCGCCCAACATGTAATAATGAACGCAGATGGCAATTGGCATTCTATGGTGAAGGTGGATATCACAACGCGCAAGGCTACAATAATGATGGTGAATCTGTTAATCCATTACAAATCTGGAACAAACAACAAAATGCACTGGCTATGTTAGAGGGATTTCCAAAAGAAAGTCCTATTTCTCAACTGCGCGCAGCATTACTTGATAGTGATAATGGAATTCGTGGAAGATTTAATGTCTGCGGTACATTTCAAATGCCATATAATCTTGCATTCGCTGCACGTCTCTTTTTTGCAGAAGATTGGTCTTTAGGACTGTATTTACCTGCCTACAAAATGCGATTGAAAAATGTACAGTTTCAAGATCTCACACCAAATGTTGATAATTTAGATAAACTTGTTCACCGTTTACTGACCGATAATTTAGCAGCAAATGTACAAGAACTTGGATGTTTATATTTGGGCGATTGGACACGCTCTGGCGTTGGTGATTTGGTGGTGCTCCTTGATTGGTTCCGTGATTTTTATCAAAATAAACCATTCTTAAAATGTGTACGCGTTAATTGGCGAATCGGTTTAGGATTTCCAACAGGATTGCGTGAAAATGAAAACTTACTTTTTGCAGTTCCATTTGGTTGGGATGGTGCAGTTTCAATGCCTTTTGGTTTAGGAATTGATCTTACGCTTGGATCACATTTTAAAGGTGGTGTTGATGTGCAACTTACGCAAATTTTTGGTCATACACGCCAACATCGTATTAAAACAGATCCTCAACAAACAGAACTGTTACTTTTACAAAAAACATGCGCATTTATAGATTCAGGATTAGTACAACGCTTTAATCTGTATGCTGAACTGTTTAACTTCTGCAAAGGATTATCATTCTCTATGTATTATCAATATCTCAAACGTGGCGAAGATGAAATCGCACTCAGAACACAACAGTTTTCAACCAATGTTGCTAACACATCTCCACGTCTTGATTCATACACCATGCATCATCTTATTCCACGATTCACGTACGATTTTGGTGTGCATATGCCGGAAGGTCGTATACGTCCCGAATTAAATGTGTACGTGCGTGTGCCATTTAATGGTAGAAATGTTGCACTTGTTCCCATGGCTGGTGCCATATTTTCTGTTGATTTTTAAATAAAAAAAGGGCCCGGATTTTTCCGAGCCCTATTCTATCTCATATTAACTCTTCTGGTTCTTCTTGTATCTGAAAAAACACTCATGCGTTCAAAAACTTCTTCTTCATCTTCTTCATCATCTTCTACACAATAGTCGATAGTCAAAATTTCACCGATATGCATGTTAAAATGTTCTGCTGCGTGAGAAGCTGCGAGCACTACTACGATGATCATCTTCAACAACGTCTTTGAATTTCTCATGTGTAAACTCCTGTAGTTGAAAAATTATCCTACTACAAGAATACACTATTTTTCATGTTTTGAGAAAAACTATGCACAACGGAATACATAATTTTTTATATTTAAAAAATCGTACACCATTTTTTTTGAGGAAAAAAATGCAAAAAACAACAATGCCCTCTTTTATCAAACCAATGCTTGCAAAATTAACTGACAATAAACCATTCGATAATAAAGATTGGATATTTGAAAGAAAACTGGATGGTGAGCGTTGTTTTTTGTATAAAAAAGGTGATTCCATTATTCTCAAATCACGCAACAATAAACTCCTCAATAAAAGCTATCCAGAAATTGTACATGCATTACAAAAACTTGATATGCCCGATTGCATTCTTGATGGAGAAATAGTGGCAATGCACAAAGGTATTACCAATTTTTCTTTACTACAAAAACGTTTTGGCACGGATGAAACTTCCAAATCAATACAATCAAAACTGCACATCTATTACTACGTATTCGATATGCTTTATTGCGATGGTTATTTGATAACCCATTTACCTTTGATGACACGCAAACATCTTCTCAAAACTTTTATTCCATTTAAAGGCATCATTCGTTATGTTACCCACAAAACTACTAACGGTATTTCTAATTTTAAAAAAGCATGTAAAGCACAATGGGAAGGATTAATTGCAAAAAAGAAAACTGGTGTATATGTTTCAAAACGATCAGCTGATTGGACTAAACTTAAATGCGTCAATGAGCAAGAATTAGTAATTGGAGGATACACAGAATCAACCAATGCTCGATTACAATTTGGTGCACTATTACTTGGATATTATGAAAAAGAAAAATTTAAATATGCTGGAAAAGTTGGCACTGGATTTGATACAACCATCCAAAAAAAACTTGGCGCAAAAATGAAACGATATGAAATCAAAAAAAACCCTTTTCATAATTACGATGATACAATCAAAGGTGTTCATTGGGTTAAACCAATGTTAGTATGCGAAATACAGTTTGAAGAATGGACACGAGATAACAAACTACGTCACGCGAGTTATTTGGGATTACGTGATGATAAAGATGCAAAAGAAGTAAAAAAAGAATAAATCTTTCGTTCAATTTTTATAAAGGAGCGACCAATGAAGTACACACATTACAACTATGTTGTAGGATTTTTATTATTATCAATGTCTGCGCATCTTGCTGCAGAACATTACGCAGTAGTGGCAACAATGGAAACAGGTGTTAACCCTGCTGGCATAGCACTTACTCCAAATAATCACCGAGCATATGTTGCAAACAACAATAATTACGGCATTGCCAATGAAGATTCAGTAACTGTTCTTGATCTCAAACACAATAAACCAAAAACAACAATTCATGACCCAAGTTTTTTTGGACCATACACCGTTACGATTGACCACAAAGGTAAAAAAGCGTACGTCACCAATAGCAACGGCACCACAATTTCTATCATTGATATTAAAAGTAATACCGTTATAGGAACAATTGATGGCTTTAATGGTCCATCTGGTATGGTTATTAAACCTCATGGTGAAGATAAAAATAAAATAGCATACGTTAATAACTACGGCGCAGGTGATGATAGTGGTCTTGGAAACACCATAAGTGTGGTTGATTTAAAAACTCAAACAATTATCGATACGATCATCGTCGATCAAGCTCCAGCAGCATTAACAATATCTCATAATGGCAAGTATCTGTATGTTGTTAATTATGTTGATGGCAACCCGGGCACTGGTACTATGCAAGTTATTAGCACAGAAAATAATTCTGTTATTTCCACAACAACTGGATTTTCTGGACCATTTGATATCGCAGTAAAACATGATGGAAAATATGCTTACGTAACTAACTTTGGTAGCAACAATTTTGCACCATTTGGTACAACCGTAAGTGTTGTGAGTCTTCAACCCCAGCCGTTTATTAAAAAAGATATTGCAGTTGGTATACAACCAGCTGGTATTGCAATTAAACCAGATCAACATTTTGCATTCGTAACTAACTATAATACGCTGTATGCGGGAGTAGATTTCACTAATTTAACAGCAGGACAAGGAACTGTAGATATTATTGATCTTCATTCAAACAAAGTTGTTGCACCTATTATTGCGGTTGATCAATCTCCTGCTAATATAGCTGTGTCATCAGATGGCCATCGCATTTATGTAACTAATTACATTTCCAACACCGTAACTGTTATACAAAAAATAAAAGATGAACATCATCAACATCATGAAGGGTAACAGAATTAAAATATAACTGTTAAAAAGTAAAAGAACCCTACTTCGCTCCTCCTTCGCATAAAGCTTCGGAGGACTTTCAGCAAGGCTTCGAAGGGCATGCCCGCCTAAAAATGATTAACTTTACCAAAAACGTTTCTGAGCAAATGCATGCCCTGAACCCGATTTTAAATATCTTTCAAATTCTATCGCTTTTAACTTGGTGTCAAAACAAGAATAGGCAACTAAGTGCCATGGACGAAACTCAACTGTATGAAAAGATTTCCCAGAATTATGCTCTTGCAATCGTTGCCCTATATTAACAGTAAAACCAATATAAGTTTTTTCAGAATCTATTTTTGATCTGATGAGATATACGTAATACATAGAATTAATAATAAAAAGAATAATTGATTTTTTATTTTATCGCCCTACTTCGCCGAAGGCTTCGAAGGGCACCATGCTTCACTCTTGCTATCCAACTCTTTTTTATTTATATATCAATCCTTTGAAAAAATGGCCCTACTACGCTCTAACGAGCTACGAAGGGCAGGCCGTGCCAGACGACCGCGTCCTCCGAAGCTTTATGCGAAGGAGGAAGCTTTACGCGAAGGCTGGTGGAGGCGATGGGAATTGAACCCATGTCCGCATTGCACATAACCCCAAGCTCTACATGCTTATTCTCTGAATATACTCATATAACACCTCAAAGACACAGCCTGTTATATAAGACTACTTGTAGTACGTGCTCGGGCTACTAAACAGTTCAATCTCACCCGGAAGTTCTATCTTTTTATTATACGAATTGGATCAGCTGATAGGCACGTCGATCCAATAAGGCAACTGCTATATTTGCTTACGCAACATATGCAGGAGCAGCGAAACCATGAGGTTTTGCATTTGTTTTTCGATCAATTGTTTAACGAGCACTCAATCAACGCTCGGCATGCTCTCAAGGCGACTAACAACACGTCGAAGCCAGTACGCCCCCAGAATTTTCAAAGAATTTTATATTCAAAATAGTGACAGAATGCACAAAACTTGTCAATATTACGGCTATTCTCTATTTTAAAGATAGCCACAACTTATTGATTTACTTACAATACAAACTTAACAAAAGTCTCTGTCGGCTCTGCCTATCTGTATTTGCAAGATTAAATTTAAGTCTTGCTAATTCTTCTAGTTCTATTCTTTTTTGCTCTGCAGTGGCATTAGGAAGTATTTTACCTATCAAATCCCACGTGCCTGTATCTAATAAAGCATCATTAAAAAAATCTGATTCTATATACTGAAAACTTTTATTACGACTTGTTTCTCTACTATCATTTTCTACATACTTCAAATCTGGATATCTATTATATGAACGTTTTTTTTCAAAATCATACTGAGCTCTTAATTCCTCACATGCATCATTTTGTTCTCGCGTATTCCAAACATATCGGTTCAACGGATCCGTACATGTCTTTCTAACAGGTGAAGTTAAATAAAGTTTCTCCAAGCGATCCGAACCCAGCAATAATGATCCTTGAGTCACAAACGCTATCGATAATACAACTAATACTTTCTTCATAATTCCCCTTAAAAATAGGTAAATTAACAAATATCTATCACTTATTAACAAGTTTATCAAACTCTAGAATAATTACAAATGGCCTCATTGTTTTATCAAATTAAATGATTTTACTCTATATATTTCGTATCTACATATTGCATAGCACAATGACCGCTATCTATTAATTCTTTCAATATGTCATCTCGCATCTGTCCAGCAACTGACAATAACAGCTCACATTCTTTATTTTTATTTTCATTGCTTTCTTCAGGAAGTATTTCATCTATTAAAGGTGTTATTGTAGATTTCAATAAATCTAATCTCTGTTTTGGCCAAGATGGATGGAGAACAAATAAAAGGGAAAGAGGCTGTTCCCTCATTTCTTCAGTTGACATCAAATGAAAATCTTTGAACCATTTAAAATCGAGAGTCCAACTATAAAACTCATTATCCAATTTTTTACATCCTGCAATAAATTGCTCTGGCTTTCCAGGCACAGATTTTTTCATAATTAATGAATGTTTAGGCACACGACTCATATGCTTTAATTGATTAATCATACATTGCGAAAATGATCCATGCGTTACAAATGCCATCAATAATAAAACTAATACTTTTTTCATAAATTTTTCCTTTAACAATTGCGGCTATCCTCTATTTCAAAGATAGCCGCATAATATTTAATGTTTTAATTATTCAACTTTTGCTTCACCATGTGCTTGGCGAGATCCCTAGTAAATTCTTGTTCTTGTTTTTTCATGTTTGAGTTTGCCACAGGAAGTATCACTTCTGCTGCTATAGATGTTGCTTTCTCCATATAGTCTTTCACAATATTTTCGTTATAATGCCCTTTTTCAAATATGTAGACACAACGATCAAATTGCTCATTCAAATCCTTACATGCCATTTCCAATATAAATCTCTCTGCCTCAAGCATTCGAAATGAAGCAGAATTTTCGCAGTTGTATCTAAGTCTTGAATCTTCAGGTAATCTACTTATATTCGTAAATTCAATTTTGTCATGTCCAAATGACACTTGGGCTGCAAAAGCCATCGATAATAAAACTAATACTTTTTTCATAATTCCCCCTAAAATAGGTAATTAAAACGATATATTTATCACTTATTATAAGCTTACCAGACCCTAAAATAATTACAAATGGCCTCATTCTTAGCGACTTTCCTTCATATTTCGACTTAATATGCCATTTCTTGACCTGCTTGCCCGAAAACACCATGCTGATCATATATTTTTATCTATACAAAGGATTTATATGTCTATAGAAAACAATGAAGATTTAGAAGACTTAGCATTATCGCTTATCGCTGAATTACGCGATACTGAAGATGCAAAAACAGTATCCCATGAAGATGCATGGAAAAGTGAACAGCAAGATTCTAAAAATCAAAAAATTGAGTGATTTAACTCATAAAAAATGCGGCCATCCTGTATTTCAAAGATAGCCACAAATTCTATTAACATTCAAAAATTAATAATAAAAAAAATCATTTTTTGCACCAGGATTTCGAATCTTTGCACCAGGATTTCAAATCATTCGTCATCTCTTCAACCAAAATATCACCACCAAGGGATTGGACATATTTTAATTCATCTTGTTTATATTTAGGGTTTAAGTCTAGCACACATGCCGCCTTAAAGTAGATTTCATTCAACACTTTCTCAATGTCTATACTCTGATTTTGAGATGCTTCTTTTAAATCATCTCTTATTAATTGAGCAAAGGTAGCAAACTCATTTTCCATCTGATCGCATTTGTTCAACCAAGCGAATTTTTCACACTTACTTTTAATTTCTGAACTTTCATGAAGTCGATTCAAATATTTACGCTGAAGTCTCTCAGATTGATTTGCTAACAATAATCCTTGCGCTACAAAAACCATTGATAAGAAAACTAATACTTTCTTCATAATTCCCCCTAAAATAGGTAATTAAAACGATATATTTATCACTTATTATAAGCTTACCAGACCCTAAAATAATTACAAATGGCCTCATTATTAGCGACTTTCCTTTATCGCCCTGCTCGTTTCCCGCTTGATATCTCGCTCCTTGAGCTCTTTTTTCTTACTCGGCGCCTTTTTGTGCTTTCCAATGCCCAGCTGCACTTTAACTTTACTTTTATCATTCAAATAAAACATCAAAGGTATTACCGTCACACCCTTCTGGGCAATTTCACCAATCAACTTTAAAATTTGACGTTTGTGGAGTAAAAGAACACGGCTGCGGATTGCAGCCTCTTCATCTTTTTGATACGCCTTTTCATACGGCGCAATACGACAATTAACAAGTGACATTTCACCATTGCGGATTGCAGCAAATGCACCAATTAATGATACATTTCCTGCACGCAGTGATTTAACTTCATCACCGGTTAAAACAATGCCTGCTTCAATTTTTTCAAGAATATCATAATCATGAAATGCTTTTTTATTTTGCGCTAATATTTTCATACAATTTGATTGCTTGTCCTCCGAAGCTTTATGCGAAGGAGGATCATTTATTTTTTTTTGAACTCATACGTTGGAAAATTTTTTTCATTGGCATATACACTATAAAACTTGCAACTAATGCAAGAATATGTCCCCCCACTAAAAGCGCAGAAACGGATAAGCCACTAATACCAGTATGTTGTTTTATAAATAAATAACAAGATTCTAACCATGAAGGTTCCCAACTGGTGTGATCAACATTCAACCATTCAAAAAGCCATCTTCCAAACAAATGGTTAAAGGAATAAATGGGCACCATAGTCCAAGGATTATTAATAAAAAATGATACTGCAAAAACAGCAGGAATACTCAAACGCATCAACCAACTCAATACAAATGTCATCAATGTATGACCACCCATGAGTGGTGAAATAGCAATAAATACACCCAAAGAACATGTTAACGCTAATTTATGAGGTGATCGTTCTTGCACCATTAATCGTTTAGCCAAAGCACGCATTCGCTTACGGAACATAAAAAACCCTTTCTTTTACTACACAAGAAGGAGTAGCCTACATTTGAAATTACAAAGCCTTTCAGTTATCCTAAGTATGTTAATTACGGACATTCTTTCACCCACGAAAGCAGGTTTACGATGAAAAAATTCAAAACAACGTCCTACAAAGCATCATTAATTGTTACTGTTCTTTCAATTCACGCTCATCTTTGTGCAGCTCCATCATTAATTGGTGGCACGATTCAATTTAGTAAAAACTCAACACTTGTGCCATTACATATGAATTATAGTGGAACTCAAATCACCACAGCAACCCATGAAACAGCACTGCCTAAAATAACGTTTGAAATTCCTAAAGCAACGCATCAAACACATTTTGAAGTTGTTGTTACTGCCGCTAAAATGGAATATCAACTTAAACAATATCCTGACAAAACTGAAATTATCAATACCTTCGATTATCTCAAAATAAATCCAGAATCTGCTTATAAATATTATGTTCTGGATCTTATTGATAATGCATGGGAAATCAAAGAAGAAACATTATCTGCAACAGGACAAATTCCTGATCGAGCAATTATTATTGAATGTTATCCTGAATGGATTAGTGAATTTAAAGGTGGCTCTACGGTAGAACTCCCTACCTTGTATGTGAATAACGCAAATGAACGTGCATCAGAAGAAAATTTTGAAGAATCTTTGATCAAATTAGAGTTAACAGCTCTTGATTCAAAAATTATTCATGCACCAATTAAACGTCAAATACAAACTTTGTCTGATAAAAAACGCATTCTTATCATGGATACAATAACTTAACCGTTCGTATGTTTCGACAAGCTCAACACGAACGGAGAAGAAGAAATTTCATTATCCCGTTCGTCCTGAGCCTGTCGAAGGAAACGAACATCTTAAATAAAACTTATGAAACCATTTCTCACCCTCGGCATTGAAACATCTTGTGATGAAACAGCAGCTGCAGTGTATCACAGCACACAAGGTTTGCTTTCCAGCACGTTGTACTCACAAATAGAGCTCCATAAAAAATTTGGTGGCGTTGTTCCTGAACTTGCATCACGATCACAACTGGAAAAAATTAATCCCATCGTTGCAGCCGCACTTGAACAAGCACAACTCACACTTGATGATATTGATGTTGTTGCGGTCACCAACAAACCAGGATTACCTGGGTCATTACTTGTTGGTATCTGTTTTGCAAAAGCTTTGGCATATGGAAGCACCCTACCACGCTCTCCGCTCATCCTGAGCTTGTCGAAGGACGAAGGGCGAGCTAAGAAGCTCGTCGGCATTAACCATCTCGAAGGTCATGCCTTTTCTTCATTCATAGAACATAATGTTCCATTTCCACATGTATGTTTAACTGCGTCTGGTGGTCATACTTCACTTTATTTGATAAAAGATTTTGGTGATTATGAAGTTCTTGGAGAAACGCAAGATGATGCTGCCGGAGAAGCGTTTGATAAAATTGCAAAATTAATGAATCTGCCATATCCAGGCGGGCCAGTGATTGAAAAATTGGCACGTGAAGTTAATTTTCAAGATTTTTTCCACTATCCACGCAGCAAACAAAAAACATTAGATTTTAGTTTTTCAGGACTCAAAACTGCAGTGCTTTACGATCTAGTGAAACAAAACGCGTATGATTTAAGCACAAAAACATTTTTGCGCCCTCATGATGAACAATTCCAAAAAGAAGTTGCTAGTTCACTGCTTGTGTGCATGGCAGATATTTTTGAGCAAAAATTAGTGCTCGCGTTAGAAAAGCACCCTGGAGTTAAAGCTATTACATTTGTTGGTGGTGTTGCATGCAACGCATACATTGTAGAACGTCTCAAAACATTTGCTCTTGCGCACAACATTCCATTCTTCCACCCTTCACGTAAATATTGCACTGATAATGCTGCAATGATCGCTTTTGTTGGAAATTATAAAGCTCAACAAGGTTTATTTAATGATTTCACCCTTGATATTGGTGATTAAAAAAAGCTATCAGTTGATCATATTTATAGGCACATAACAGACAAAGAACTACACAAGAAAGCATACCAATATCTACAATTTTTCCATATATAAAATTCCAACGTCGCTGATCTCTCATATTTTTCAATACTTCTAAATGAGAAACAGAAACATTATTCTCTTTTTTATAAATCAACAGCATATCTTCCTTCAATTGCTCAACTTCCTTTTCTAATGCGGTTATTTTTATCAACGGAATCTGGCGGCTTCTGTACTGTTCATGATTATATTCACCTTTTTTTATATTTTTTTCTTTTCCATCATATATATGCGTAATAAAATACACATTATCCTCATTATCCATCGCCAAAATTGTTTCTTTATTACTTTTTTTTCGCTTATGATTGAGACAATGTTCTTTCCATATCGCTCGATTCTGTTCAAAAGAAGAAGAAATTGGTATAAGCAATCTTTGATCTTTACTAAGATTACTATATTGTAACCCTATATAATAAAAATTAATCTCTTGGCTAGTCCTCAAAAAATGTTTGCCATCTTCTTTGATTACCAACTGTGCTCTATAAATTTTTTTTGCTAAATCATTTTTTGGTAAAAGGCACTCAGAAATTTCACCTTGTTCTGTTATCATGTGATAATCTTGATCTTTATTTGACCATATAAAAATACAATCACTAGAAATAGATCTTTCTAACTTATCCTGAGTAACTATATCTTCCATTCCTTGTACCACCATATTCATCATCAAACTACCTGCAATAAAAAGCGTTACTTTTACACAATTCATGCACCAATCCTCTTTTTTAAATTTTTAATCACATTATTGTACAATAACAAAAAAATTCCCTTCCAGAAATCAATCATTTAATTATCAATCTCTTTACAATTTCAAATGAAAAATATTATTTTAAAATCATAATTATAAAAAAGGGGGGGCCATGTTCATAAAAAAACTACTTTTTTTCACGTCTATATTATGTGCAACAGTAGCAACTGTACTGCCAGATAATCCACAACAGGACGAAGAACATCAAAGCACTACACAATATATCAAAGAGAACTTTTCAATCATTATGATGTATTTGACCATGCGTATACAAACAACATTCAACTCTGGTATTAATTACATAAAATCTTTTTTTTGGCGTAAAGCCGCAGAAGAGCTCATAACCAAACCCCTGCACAATATAAATGATAAAAATCAACCACAAAATCCAGAAAAAGCCCTTGCACTAGTTGCCCAAGATCTTGCAAATATAAAATCATCCTCCGTAGCCTTGGCAAAAGAAGGTGCAGCAAAACCTAGCGCAAGCAAAGCTTCTTCTTTAGTGGAAGCTATAAAAAATAAAACAAAGGGCAAGCAAAAAAATGAGCCAATTGAAGAAATTAATTCTCCTGCCATACAACAGGAACAAATAGAAGCGACGCGTAAACAACTGGCTTCTTTAGTGCAGCATGTCAAAGAACTCGATATGATCATTGCACAATTACCTGCAACAGAATGGCCACTGTGGCAAGAAAAACAAACAGCTTTACTAACACCCGCAACACCAGCATTAAAAAATGCAATTCAACAAAGCATACACAGTAGTTGGCGCGAACATGGTACAGCAATATTAACAATCGCCATACAAGCAACAGGAATGGGTATGGCCGGTGCTTTAGGTACCTTTGCTGCGCAATATGCTAAAATGGCAACGGGCAACCAGCAAAAAATAGATACTGATACATTGCTCATCTCCTTTTTAACGTACGCATCCGCACATTTAATATCAGCATCCAACACATTAATTACCACCAATACCGCCATAAAATCCACTCTCACTGCAGCAGAAACAAATGTTTTATACCAGGCTATGATTGCACCATCAATGCAGGCTAAAACGTATCAATTTAAAATGCCATTATTCAAAGGGGTCATTCATAGCTTAATTATGAGTGAAGCATATGGAATCATCTCTACAATGCTTGAACAAAATGGTGAAATTGCGCAAACAATCAAAAAAAACATAAACCTCAAACAAATTTTATTTGGTAAAAAAACGAGTTCACCAAGCAACATGTTCGTCACATTAGTGATTCCAAAAGTTAAAAATGTTATAAAAAACCAACAGTTATCATTGGCGCTCACTGAAGTTGGTTGGATCTTCTTCCAGTCAGCAACCCTTGGTGGTCTTTTCTGGATGGCAGGACTTGGGTATGCCAACAGTTCTTTTGCTGAATCAGTTGGCAACGCGGTTCTTACTGGCATGGCACAAGGAGTTGTTGCAAATGTAGCTGCACTTACCAATAATACAACGCCTGGTGCAGTTTTAAGCATCAGTTCAATTCCATTAAGTCAAAAAATGGTTTCTATGACTGGCATCAATATTGCTACAACACCACAAGCTGTCGTCACGGGTGTTTTACAAGCAATCGGAACTGAAGCTACCAATTTTATGATTGATCAAAGTGAAAAGTCTGGGGGATTATTAGAGACATTACAAAAAGGTAAAAATGCTCTGGGATCTGCAATCAGCTCACGCTGGTCAGATGTATGGGGCAATATTACTGATGCATGGGCAACAATACAAGAAATTGAACCATTACCACTGTAAAAAACAATAAAGGCCCCAAAATTTGGGGCCTTCTTAATATCAAAAATTACTGATTACATTTCAGCAGTTCGTTTATTGATAGATTCTAAAAACTCAGCATTCGTTTTTGTTTTCTTCATCTTATCAATCAAGAACTCCATACCTTCGATGGTGTTCATGGTAGAAAGTAATTTCTGTAAAATCCAAACTTTATTAAGTTCTTCTTCAGAAAGTAACAAGTCATCACGACGAGTTCCAGAAATTTGAAGATCAAAGGCTGGGAATATTCGACGATGTGAAAGCTTACGCGTCATATTCATTTCCATATTACCGGTACCTTTAAACTCTTCAAAGATAACTTCATCCATACGGGAACCGGTTTCAACAAGCGCTGTTGCTAAAATGGTTAATGAACCTGCTTCTTCAGTTGCACGAGCTGCACCAAAGAACCGTTTTGGACGTTGTAATGCATGCGCATCAACACCACCAGTAAGCACTTTACCTGATGCAGGAGCAACGGTATTATATGCACGCGCAAGACGCGTGATAGAATCAAGTAAAATAACAACATCACGATTACATTCAACTAATCGTTTTGCTTTTTCCAAAACAATTTCTGCAACCGCAACATGACGTTCTGCCACTTCATCAAATGTTGAACTGATAACTTCCGCCGGTGTTCCTTTGAGTGTGCGACGCATATCAGCAACTTCTTCAGGTCGTTCATCAACACAAAGGACAATCAAATGTACTTCAGGATGATTAGTGGTAAGTGCACGCGCAGTTTCTTTGAGTAAAAGTGTTTTACCAACTTTAGGAGGAGCTACAATCAATCCACGTTGACCTTTACCAATTGGTGTAAAAAGATCAAGAATTCGTGTTGAAAGTGCCATTGGATCAAATTCAAGATTAAATTTAGAAATAGGATGCTGTGGGCTAAGGCTATCAAAGTGAGGTCTATCAATCATAGAAAGTGGTTCAGCATAATTGACCTGCGATACTTTTAACAGCGCAAAATATTTTTCACCTTCTTTTGGTTTTCTAATTTCACCTTTAATAGTGTCGCCGGTACGCAAACCAAAACGTCTAATTTGTGATGGTGAAACATAAATATCATCAGGTCCAGAAACGTAATCATATAATGCAGAACGCAAGAATCCAAATCCATCAGGTAATTTTTCAAGAACCCCCTCTACTGCCATTTCAGCATTTGGATGCTCTTCTGCATAACGAACTTTTTTAAGCAACTCATCTTTTTTAGTGACCGTCGCACCCATAATGCCATAACGGCGTGCATACTGAATAAGTTCTGCGAGTGATAAATCTTCTAGCGGTCGTCTCACAAATCCAGGACGTTCATAAGGAGTATGTTGGTTATTATAATGCTGCGGACGATTATATTCTTCACGCGATTGTTGATATTGTGTATTTTTGCGCTCTTGCGATACTGCCTCACGTTCAGAAAATTGTTCTGGCACTATAGGTCTTGTTGTTTCTGCTACTTTTTGTGATTCTTCAAATGCTTTATGTGCAGCAATATCTTCAGGGCTATCTTCGATAGCTTTTTTAGGTGCTCTTGGAGCGCGTGTACGAACTGGCTGCGGAGCTGTTTCTTTTTTTGCTATTTCTTGCTGCTTCTCTTCCGCCTCTTGCGTAGAATCAGCTGTTTTTATATCACGGGTTTTCATTCAGACCTCCTGTAAAAAGACACTCTGACGTTGTGCGTCATGTATTATTCCTTGAATTTGTGAAAATAAGATTAAAAAAAATGATGTACTAGCACTAGATATGTAAGTAAAGTTTACGTATCAGGCCTACTTCGCTAAAGCTACGAAGGCCAAGAAAGCTGAAATTGATCATTTTGATATACACAATTTAAGCATATACCAAAATGATCATATTTTTTAAATAAGTCGTCAATATATTTCAAAACATAAAATATTAATGCGGAAGCTTTTTAAAGCGAAGTAGAATCTTTTGGCTGCAACAACATCATAATAGGACTTGCAATATACACTGATGAGTATGTACCAAAAATAATTCCAATCAATAACGCAAGTGAGAAATCTTGTAACGCTTCACCACCAAAAATCAACATCACCAAAACAGGTAATCCGGTTGAAATACTGGTAAGCATTGTTCGTCGCAGCGTATAATTAAGACTATCATTAACAATTTGATCTAACGGTACACCTTTTCTCTTTTTCATAAATTCACGAATCTGAGAAAAAATAACAATTGTATCGTTAATTGAATATCCCAAAACTGTTAACACTGCAGCGATGAAATTAATTGATATTTCACGATCTAAAAATAAAAATATTGCTAACATAACAAGCGCGTCATGAATGAGTGCTACAATTGCACCCGTCGCAAAAGCGATTGACCAAAAACGCATCGCTATATAAAGCAACATAAGAATCAAAGCTACAGCCATTGCATAGATAGATTTGCTTCGTAAATCAGCACCAACACCAGCACCAACACTTTCTGTTTGCAGAATTTGAACTCTGTTATCTGGCATTGCTTGTTGCACTGCACTTCTCATATGCTCACCAAGTCCAACCATATCAGCTTCAAATTCTTTCACGCGAATCAAAACTTCTGTTTTGCCAAATTCACGCATGCTGACACTTGGCCAACCATTTTCAGCGATAATTTGTTTTACCTGAGCGCCATCAACATCATGCTCAAAACCAAGCAGAACTTGCGTTCCTCCGGTAAAATCAACGCTGTATGTATAAGCTGATCCACGTGTTTTTTGCCGATATATGGCAACTCCGACAAAAGCGACAATGAGTGCGAGAGATGATAAAGCCGTTACTTTACGATATTTCAAAAAATTAATAACCATCAGTTACCCGTTCCTTTGAGCAGCACACTGTTTTGAAAAACACCTTTTTTTTTGTTCCCCAATTTCCACGTTTTCCAATCGGGGGCCCCATCAATCTTTCGACTTGCGTTCACTACTGAACCTGACGAAGTATCAGAATGAGCGCTAAAAGATAGATTTATTACTACTTGGAGCTGAGAACAGAAACATATTTACGGCCTTTAGGGCCAAAATGGAATTTGATGAAGCCTGGAGCGGTAACGAATAATGTATCATCGCCACCACGACGAACTTGTTTACCTGGGTGAATATGAGTTCCACGCTGACGAACGATAATTTCACCGCCAAAAACTTTATGTCCATCGAATATTTTACAGCCGAGCCGCTTACTATGACTTTCTCTATTATTCTGGGTACTTCCACCCGATTTACTGGTTGCCATTGGGTATATCCTTAAAAATGAAACTTTTATTTTTTTAAATCAGACTTGATTATCTATATAAAAATAATGTCCTATATTTGGCCAAATGTCAACTTTGAACCGAGCATCTACTACTCCATCTCCCCACTTTATCACAATCATTATTGACTAATAGAAATCGATTTTGCTACATTTAAGGTAAGAAATAATTATGCCCCGCATACAATGGGGTTAATAAAGGGGACTATCATGGTTAAAAAAATATATGTTTTATGCGCTTTAACGCTACTTTCCACAGTTCCTGCAATAGCTATGCAGGCTGACATGGCTGCTTTATCTGTACAACTGAACCACATCAACACGCAAATGAATGCTATTAAACGTGCATGGAATGAGCAACGCATCCAGATCAAAATGGCAGAAAAAGCTGCTTCTTCTTTGTATAATGCAATCAAACCCGTACTAGAAAGACTAATTAATAGTTCTGATTTTACCACAAATATGGATACTATAGTCTCTCAGCAATTTGATGAAATTGTGAACAAAAACGCTTCATTCAAAAACATCAAAACAGATAACAATCTGTCAGATCTATTCCCTAATCTTAAAATGAGTGATTATGGCGCTAAACTCTATAAAGCAATGGCAAATAAAGCTTTTTATGTTCTTTTGGGACAAAAATTAGCTGATAAGGTTAAAGAGATAACTGCACAAATTAAAGGTACGCAATCAGCTCCTGCTGGTGAACAAGTTGGCCAATCAGTTATGTAATTCAAAAGGGCTTTACTATGCTCAAAAAGCTATTATGTATATCAATTATCTTTTGCGCCTCACTTGGGGGTACTATGAAATTAACTAGTCCAGCCTTTTCTCATAATGGAGCAATTCCATCGCAATACACCTGTGATGGTGCTGATATTTCTCCAGCACTTGAATGGTCAGATGCACCACAAAACACGAATAGCTTTGCACTTATTGTTGATGATCCTGATGCTCCCACCAAAGTATGGACCCACTGGATAGTTTTCAATATTCCCAACACCACCCAAAGTTTAATGGAAAACAGTGTCTCAGGCCCATT
>Ga0206806_1031_pt1 | contig 36946 bp, 31 predicted proteins | sample Alteio_BWOrgCont_60_FD_152911 | JGI IMG/M metagenome (GOLD analysis project Ga0206806, IMG submission 152911) | Enriched cells from forest soil in Barre Woods Harvard Forest LTER site, Petersham, Massachusetts, United States -... | ecosystem: Environmental > Terrestrial > Soil > Temperate forest >... | reverse complement strand
AGCGCCGCAGGTGGAGCTGATAAAGAAACAATTAGCCGTACAGGAGGCGCAGCTTGCACAACAGCTAACGGAGAAAACAAGAACAGAGAACCTTGTAAAAGCTGATGCAGCCACACAAAAACAACTTGATGATATTAACGCAGCTATTGACCAGTTGCAAAAACAAATTGCGGCAACAAGGCAGCAGGTACAGGTAACGGAAAGCAATGTATCAACCCAAAACCGCAACGTGTTTAGCGAGAAAGACCCGCTGGAAAAATCTGTTGCGCAAATACAGGACCAGATAAACAAAGGGCAGGTTATAAACCCGATAACGGGCACGGTGCTTACCAAGTATGCCATGCAGGGCGAAATGGCATCAGCAGGTAAAGCGCTGTATAAAATTGCCAATCTTGATACGCTTACGCTGCGTGCTTATGTAACCGGAGACCAGTTAGCGCAGATAAAGCTCGGCCAGCAGGTAACCGTGCTTGTTGACAGCAGCGATAAGGGTTACAGGGAATACCCGGGTGTTATTTACTGGATATCGGGTGAATCAGAATTTACACCCAAAACCATACAAACAAAAGACGAGCGTGCCAACCTTGTGTATGCTACCAAAATAAGGGTGAAGAATGACGGTTATATAAAAATTGGCATGTATGGCGAAGTAAAATTTGCAAAATAATGGATGCAGTTGTACTGAATAATATAAGCAAAACATACAACAAAGGCGCGGTAAAAGCGGTAACAAATGTATCGCTTAACGTAGCAAAGGCTGAGTTGTTTGGGTTGATAGGCCCTGATGGTGCAGGTAAAACAAGCATCTTTCGTGTGCTTACCACATTGCTGTTGCCCGATGGAGGGTCTGCAACGGTTGATGGCAACGATGTGATAAAAGATTACAAAGCTATACGCGGCAGTGTGGGCTATATGCCGGGCAGGTTTAGCCTGTACCAGGATTTAACGGTGGAAGAGAACCTGAACTTTTTTGCAACATTGTTTGGCACTACGCTACAGGAGAACTATGACCTGGTAAAAGATATTTATATACAGATAGAGCCGTTTAAAACACGCAGGGCCGGGCAGCTATCAGGAGGCATGAAGCAAAAGCTTGCACTGTGCTGTGCATTGATACACAAACCCACTGTACTGTTTTTAGATGAACCAACAACGGGTGTAGATGCCGTAAGCAGGAAGGAGTTTTGGGAAATGCTGAAACGCTTAAAGCAACAGGGTATTACCATAATGGTATCAACACCATACATGGACGAAGCTACGCTGTGCGACAGGATAGCATTGATACAAACGGGAAAAATATTGTCAGTTGATACACCTGCCAATGTTATAAAGGCATACCCCGGTAAACTGTATGCAGTAAAAGGCGGGGCAATATCAAAACTGTTGAAAGATGTAAGGGCATACCCAGACATGCAGGACGTATATGCATTTGGGGAACACCTGCACGCAATATTTAAGGATGATAAAAATGATGCGCAGGACCTGGTGAAATTTCTTGCAGATAAAGGGCATACAGGTGCGGAAGTAACAGAAGCAGTACCCACAATAGAAGACTGTTTTATAAGATTGCTAAAGCAATAACAATGAAAGAAGACTATACACAACATAATTTAAGTTATTCACTGGCTGAAAAAGAAGCACACGCTGCTACCCTTGCCCCTTTAGGGGAAGGGGTTATTCACGTTGAAAAGCTCACCAAGCGCTTTGGCAGTTTTGTTGCGGTAAATGAAATAAGCTTTGATACTTACCCCGGTGAAATATTTGGTTTTCTTGGCGCCAATGGTGCGGGTAAAACAACGGCTATGCGCATGCTGTGCGGTTTGTCAATACCAACATCCGGCAAGGCAACTGTGGCTGGTTTTGATGTATATAAATACCCCGAACGTATAAAGAAGAACATTGGGTACATGAGCCAGCGATTTTCATTATATGAAGATTTAACGGTAATGGAAAACATACGGTTTTATGCAGGTATTTACGGGTTGGGGGATAAGGAGATAAAAGAAAAAGGCGAGGCGCTTATACACCAATTAGGATTGCAGAATGAGGCAAAATCGCTGGTGGCAGCTTTACCGTTAGGATGGAAACAGAAACTTGCTTTTTCGGTAGCCATTATACACCAGCCCAAAATTGTTTTTCTTGATGAACCAACGGGTGGTGTTGACCCTGTTACACGCCGCCAGTTTTGGGATTTGATCTATGATGCTGCCGACAAAGGCGTTACTGTTTTTGTTACCACGCACTATATGGATGAAGCAGAGTATTGTAACCGGATAAGTATAATGGTTGATGGCAGGATAGATGCGCTGGATACACCGTCAAATTTAAAGAAGCAGTTTTCAGCAAATACGATGGATGAAGTGTTTTACCAGCTTGCACGCCGTGCTAAGCGTAGTGCAGATTGAGGAGAAGGGATTTGAGATGAGTAATTGAAATTGGCACAGCAAGAAGACCCCGAAGGTTTTTTAAACCCTCGGGATCTGCCAAGGCTGAATTTATATACCGGGTTAACGTTTATGGAATAGAAAACATATTGCTAAATGAAACAGCTATTCACGTTTGTTAAAAAAGAGTTTTACCATGTTTTTCGCGACCGGAAAACACTGTTGATGCTGTTTGGTGTACCCATTGCACAAATAGTATTGTTTGGTTTTGCATTAACAAACGAAATAAAAGGCTCAAAAGTGGTGGTGGTAGATTATGCAAAAGATGTTGCGTCGCAGCAACTGGTTACGAAAATAGCGTCAAGCAGGTATTTTGAAATTGAGCAAAGTGTTGCAGACCATAACCAAATTGAAGCTGCCTTTAAACAGGGCAAAATAAAGCTGGCTATTATCATTCCCCACAATTTTAACGACGACATGCTGCATTTTAATAAAGCGCAGGTGCAGGTTATCGCCGATGCATCAGACCCCAATACGGCCACAACGCTTACCAATTACGTAACTAACATTGTGCAGGACTTCCAGTCATCCCTCACCCCAAACAAAAAAATACCTTATCGTATTGTACCGCAAATACGCATGCTGTATAACCCTGAGCTTAAAGGCGCGCCAAACTTTGTGCCCGGTGTAATGGCACTTGTGTTAATGCTGGTTTGCACCATGATGACGTCTATCGCCATTGTGCGTGAGAAAGAACTTGGTACTATGGAAATATTACTGGTATCGCCATTTAAGCCTATATATGTAATTATAGCAAAGGCTATACCTTACCTGCTGCTGTCAATAGTAAACCTTATCATCATACTGTTATTAAGCGTGTTTCTGTTAGACTTGCCAATAAAGGGCAGTGTATTTTTATTGTTTGGCGCGAGTACATTGTTTATCATCACATCACTGTCAATAGGGCTTATTATTTCAACTATTACCACATCGCAGCAATCTGCAATGATGGCCTCTTTAATGGGCATGATGCTGCCAACAATGCTGCTAACGGGCTTTATGTTCCCAATTGAAAATATGCCCGTGCCGTTACAGGTGTTAAGCAATATAGTGCCATCGCGCTGGTATTATACTATTGTAAAAAATGTAATGATAAAAGGGCTGGGCTTTTCATCTGTTTGGAAAGAAACGCTTATTCTTACAGGCATGGCATTGTTGTTTTTAAGCCTTAGCCTTAAAAACTTTAAAAACCGTTTGGCATGAGAACGCTTAGATTTTTACTGCAGAAAGAGTTCCGTCAAATATTCCGCGACAAAACTATTTTGCGCATGATATTTATGGCGCCGGTTATACAGTTGCTTATACTGCCACTGGCTGCCAATTACGAGGTAAAAAATATATCGCTGGCAGTGGTTGATAACGACCATTCGCCATACTCGCAAAAGCTAATTTCAAAAATTACCTCATCAAGTTATTTCAGGTTAACAGGCTATAAAGACAATTTTAAAGAAGCCGATAAATTAATTGAAGCCGATAAGGCAGACCTGATATTAGAAATACCCAACGGTTTTGAACGAAACTTAATAAAGGAAGATGAACAGAAATTATTTGTTGCCGTAAATGCTATTAATGGTACCAAAGCAAGCCTGGGCGGCGCATATTTGGCCAACATCATCGGCAATTTTAATAATAACCTTCGCACACAGTTGATACTACCAGACAGGTTTAATCCTATGCCGCAAATAGAGGTAACCTCAACCAACTGGTTTAACCCCCTGCTTGATTATAGTTTTTTTATGGTACCTGGCATATTGGTATTACTTGTAACTATGGTGGCGGCTATGCAAAGCGCCTTAAACATTGTGCGTGAAAAAGAGATTGGCACCATTGAACAAATAAATGTTACACCCATAAAAAAATATCATTTTATCTTAGGCAAGCTTATACCATTTTGGGTACTTGGTACTATAGTATTTACATTAGGCTTATTGCTTGCAAGGTTTGTTTACGGCATTATACCCAATGGTAATATCGGTTTGCTGTACCTGTTTTTAACCATATACCTGTTTACGTTACTTGGCATGGGTTTACTTATTTCAACCTATTGCAATAGCCAGCAACAGGCAATGAGTGTTGCTTTCTTTTTTATAATGATATTTAATTTAATGAGCGGCCTTTTTACCTCAATTGACAGCATGCCAAACTGGGCTAAAATAATAACCGACTTTATACCCGTTAGCTATTTTATTGACGTAATGCGTATGATTGTATTAAAAGGCAGCGGCTTTGGCGATATTAAATACCACCTGCTTGCAGTATTTGCACTTGGTGTGGTGTTAAATACCTGGGCGGTAGTGAATTACAGGAAAACAACGTAGAAAATTATTTGCCCTGCTGTACAACTGCTAATCAACTTTGTTGCGTCGCATACTTGTGCTGTTGTTCATCGCTCAGCAATAATAACTTAGACGCCCGGTAGAGGTCAATCGCAATAAAAATATTTTTATTACCCCGCTTTTCAAAACTTGTACTTATTTTTAAGTGTCAATTTTACATTTCAAGCATTATATTTACTCTCTCAAAAAACTATTGCAGTATGAAAAGAAGAGCATTCCTTCAATCATCTTCAAAATATATCGCTGGTGCAGGCCTTGCTGCCATGTTGCCTGCCGATATGTTATTTGCATCAGGCAAGCGCATAGCGCCAAGCGATAAAATTAATGTTGCTGCTATTGGTATTAACGGCATGGGCTGGGCAGACATTACCGCTATTATGAAAAACCCCGAAGCCAACCTGGTAGCGCTTTGCGATGTAGATAAAAATGTTATTGACCGTCGTGTGGCTGAACTGGGCAAGCAAAATATTAAAATTGCCAACACTTACGGCGATTACCGCAAAATACTCGACGATAAAAATATTGATGCCATTGTAATTGGCACGCCAGACCACTGGCATTGCAAAATAATGGCAGATGCTTGCAGCGCTGGCAAAGATGTGTATGTAGAAAAGCCCGCAGGTAACAGCATTGCAGAATGTGATGCTATGGTTGCTGCGCAAAAAAGATATAACCGCGCCGTGCAGGTTGGGCAATGGCAGCGCAGTGAAAAGCATTATGCTGATGCTGTGGCATTTGTGCAATCAGGCAAGCTGGGGCAAATAAGGCTTGTAAAAAGCTGGGCTTACCAGGGCTGGATGGCAAGCATACCTAAAAAACCGGATGGAACGCCGCCTGAAGGTGTTGACTATAAAATGTGGCTGGGCCCTGCACAAACAAGGCCATTTAACCCAAACAGGTTTCATTTTAATTTTCGCTGGTTTTATGACTATGCAGGCGGCCTTATGACTGATTGGGGCGTACACATGATTGATTACGCATTGCTCGGCATGAACGCCACAGTACCTAAAAATATAATGGCTTCAGGCGGCAAATTTGCATATCCTGATGATGCTGAAGAATGGCCTGATACACTGCAAACCGTGTACGAATTTGATGGCTTTAATATGCTGTGGGAACATGCAACCGGCATAAATGGAGGACCTTACAACCGCGACCATGGCGTTGCATTTATTGGTAACAATGGCACGCTTGTGGTTGACCGCGGTGGTTGGGAAGTAATACCTGAAATGGATAACAGTAAACCAAAAATGGAGGCTGTTGCACGGCAATTGAGGGTTGATGATGGCCTTACACTGCATGCCAAAAACTTTATTGAAGTGGTGAAGTCAAGAAAGCTGGAAGACCTGCATTGCCCCATACAGGCGGGCGCACACGTTGCAACCGTTTGCCAAATGGGTAATATTGCCTGGAGAACCGGTAAAAAGATCTATTGGAATAAAGACGCCAATAAGTTTACCGATGCTGATGCCAATAAATACCTGGCAAAAGAATATCACAATGGTTATACTATGCCAAAAGTGTAACGTTTATTAAGTTAAATAAACTATTATTTATTTCAATTTTTGTTATTATGCGTAAACAGCTTTTTATTTTAGCAGCCTCTCTGTCAGTTACCGTAGCCGCCCTGGCTCAAAACAATCAAAAAATGAAACCGGAGGAGACAGAAGTGTACACACCAGTACCACCTATTGTTACACCGGGCAATACACCACAGGACGCACCCAGCGATGCAGTTATTCTATTTGACGGTAAAAATCTTGACCAATGGCGCATGACAAATGATACAACGCAGGCGGCTAACTGGGATGTTTCCGATGGAATACTTACGGTAAAGAAGAAAGGCAGTGGCAATATTGAAACGAAACAACGTTTTATGGATTACCAACTGCACATTGAATGGCGCATACCCGCAAACATAACAGGCAGTGGCCAGGCAAGAGGTAACAGTGGTGTATTTCTTGCGTCAACCGGTAAAGGTGATGGTGGCTATGAAATGCAGGTGCTTGACTGCTATGGCAATACAACTTATACCAACGGTCAAACAGCGGCCATTTACAAGCAATCAGTGCCTTTGGCCAATGCTTGTAAAAAGCCAGGCGAATGGCAGACGTACGATATAGTTTGGACGGCACCGCGCTTTAATGCTGACGGAACAGTAAAATCTCCCGCACGTGTAACGGCATTTCATAATGGTGTGTTGGTGCAAAATAATTATGAGCTGGCAGGCCAAACATTGTATATAGGCCATCCATCTTATACCGCACATGGCGCCTCACCTATTAAGCTGCAGGCGCACGGTGATTCAAGTGAGCCTATAAGTTTTCGTAATATTTGGATACGGCCGTTGTAATATTATTTAACTTTTTTCTATAAGCCTGCATTATAAAACATGCAGGCTTTTTATTGGTAGTGCCTCAATATTTTATTCAAACAAATAAAATAACTTTACAGCATTATAACCGCCAAAACCAACACTGCATGAAACGGGTAATTAGTTCACTTTTTACGTTATTGTTATTATCATGCCTTCAATATAGTTATGCCCAAAGTGCCGGCGATACTATTGTTTTGCGCGATATACAGTGGGACCGCTCTTCACCTGCCGGAATGGAAGAGTTAAATATACCTTCAAACGGAAGCCTGCTGCAGGGGTTTATCTATAAAGCCAACGGTCACCAAGCCCATCCTACTCTAATACTATTGCACGGTTACCCGGGTAATGAAAGAAACCTTGATATTGCACAAGTGGTAAGGGCACGCGGCTGGAACGTTATATATTTTGATTACCGGGGCTCATGGGGCAGCCAGGGAACATTTAGTTTTACAAACTGCGTGGAAGACGTGGTTAATGTAGTTGCTTTTTGTAAACAGTATGCGGACCTGTTTCATATAGATACCTCAAACATAGCACTGTTTGGGCATAGCATGGGTGGCTGGGTTTGCCTGAAAGCCCTGCAGAAACTGCCTGGTATAAAAAAAGGCTTTGCGCTTTCAACATGGGATATTGCTGGTGACGTTGCTGCCAATAAAAACAACTTTGACTCAATAAAGGCAACAATGGGTAACTATTTTGTGTTGAATGCTTCTGTACAACAGCAATACGGGCCTGTAATAAAAAATCCGGCATACTTTGATCTGAAAAACGATGGTAAAGCATTGGCTAACAAACAAATTATTATGCTTGATGAACATGACCGCAACGCAGCCATTGCAGAAGCCATTAAGAAAGAGAACAAGGCTTATTTTGATTACAATGTGTGGGAAACTGATCACCCTTTTACCAATAAAAGAATAGCACTTATAAAAAAACTGTGGGCATTTTTAAACAAATAATGCAGTTACAGCCGTACGGTTGTGGCAGGTATTAGCGGCAGGATTTTTGTTTTTGCTAATTATATTATGCTGTTACATATACATCCTGATAATCCAAACATTCGCCATATAAAAACCGTAGCGGAATGCCTGCTTGACGGTGGGGTGATTATTTACCCGACCGATACTATATATGGCCTTGGTTGCGATATTTTTCAGCATAAAGCAGTTGAGCGCATTTGCCGGATAAAGCATGTTGAGCCCGAAAAGGCGCAGTTAAGTTTTGTTTGCTATGATCTAAGTGATTTGAGCAAATACACAAAAAGCATATCAACCCCATTATATCGTTTGTTAAAGAGTTATTTGCCCGGCCCATACACATTCATTCTGCCGGCAAGCAGGGAAGTGCCTAAAATTTTGCAAAGCCGTAAGAGTACCATCGGGCTGCGTGTACCCGATAACAATATTGCAAGGGCTATTGTGCACGAAATATCTCACCCTATTTTATCTGCATCATTACCAGGCGAAATGGTTGAAGAATATACTGACCCTGACCTTATGTATCAAAATTTTGAAAAGCTTGTAGATATAGTTATCGATGGTGGGCCGGGTGGTATGGTTCCATCAACAGTTATAGACTGCACCAAAGAGGAGTACGAGGTAATAAGAATGGGCGCGGGTGCATGGGAAGAAGCATAAAGCAGATTTAATGGTTCTAGTTTGAAGTTTACAGTTTAAGCGCATTAACTCAAAGTACCAGAACTATAAACTCAAAACTTGAAACTGTAAACTGGATTTAAAATTCCAATTCAATCTGGGTAGTAATTATATTAAAGCTTTTGCGGTGGTATTTGCAAATGCCATGTTCTTCAATGGCCTTGCGGTGCTCAAGCGTTCCATAGCCCTTATTTTTGTGCCAGTTATAGTGTGGAAATTCGTCGTGCAGTTGCCTCATGTATGCGTCCCGGTAAGTTTTGGCCAATATGCTGGCAGCGGCAATGCTTGCATAAATAGCATCACCTTCAACAATACAATAATGAGGAATATTTTTGTAGGGCGTAAACCTGTTACCATCTACCAGCAGGGCTTCTGGTGTAACAGGTAAGCCATCCAGTGCAATATGCATTGCCTTAAATGAAGCCCTTAAAATATTTATTACATCAATCTCATCGTTATCAACCATCCCCACAGCATAGCATACGGCATTCTTCTCAATAAAAATGCGCAGTTCTTCCCGCTTTTCTGCAGGCACCTGCTTGCTGTCATTTAAATCAGCATGGTAAAATTTTGGCGGCAATATTACGGCAGCAGCAAATACGGGGCCGGCATAACACCCGCGGCCTGCTTCGTCGCACCCTGCTTCAACCTGTTTTCTGATATAATATTTTTTTAGCATTGCTGTTGTTGGTCAAAATTCAATATTCCCGGTCATTCAAACAAAACAGTTCATAACATTTATTCCACAATTACCTTTGCAGCCGTATTTGTTAAATTCCTGTAATGAACAATCAAACAAAGTATATACGTTTTACAAAGGTTATTTTGGGATTTGTTTTTTTGGTAATACTGGCGGGCAGCATAGTAAGGGCCACACAAAGCGGCATGGGCTGCCCTGATTGGCCTACATGCTTTGGTAACGTTATACCGCCAACCGAATACAGCCAGGTAATATTTCAACCCAAACATAACTATAGAAAAGGCCAGTTTATAATTTATAACGACAGCCTGAAGTACGCAAAGGAAACATTTACCAGCCGCGAAACATACACCCCTGCCAACTGGCAGCAGTATGAAAAGCACAATTATGCAAAATTTGAAGTGTACCAAACATGGATTGAGTATATAAACCGCCTTTGCACCGGTGTGCTGGGCTTTTTGTTAATGGGGCATGTTATATGGTCTTTCGCAAGGTTCTATAAAACCAGAAGAGTTATCGCATGGCTTTCAACAACATTAATATTATTGGTTGTGTTTGAGGCATGGCTTGGTAAAGTGGTGGTTGATACTAACCTGGGATTGATACAAATTTCAGCACATTATCTTCCGGCGCTTGCACTGGCAGTTATACCGGTTATCATTATTAATATTCTTGAACAAAAGCCGAAAGTGCAAAAAGCGTCGCTTAAGTGGTTTGTTACCCTTGGCCTTATGGCAACACTTACCCAAATTGTCATTGGCACCGGCGTGCGTGCTGAAATAGACAATATAGCCAAACTGCTTAATTATCAAAACCGGGAAGCGTGGATAAACCAGTTAACCGATGTATTTGCAATACACAAAATATCAGGCGCCCTGCTGGCCGTGGTATGTATTTTTATTTTCTGGTATTCAATTTCGTATACCGGTATTCAAAAGCTGGCTGTGTCAATATTAGCAATAGTATTATTGAGTGTAGGCACAGGGCTAATTATGACAGGCCTCAATATTCCCGCTTTTATACAACCCATTCATCTTTTGCTGTCATCTATACTATTTATTTTGCTGTTTACGTTACGTTTACGTATTGTATGAATGTTGTGTATAACATTGCATAACGTAAATTTATTTTGCTGTAACTTTTCTGCCAAATATGTACTATGCAAACCTTTGTGAGTGATATTTCTAAAAAAATATATCCCATCAGTGAAAAAATAACCGGTAAGGCCATAAGGCAATGTGTGATGGATGAGATCAGGAAAGACCACCCGGAATTTGACGAATCAAAAACAATTTCACTGGAAGAAATGAATATGTACCGCAACAGGTATATAAAAATTTCGCTGGAAAAGGAGATGGGCACGCTAACATCTCTTGAACAGCAGGTTGTTGAGGCTATGCAGAACGACCAGTTGCTTTCAGAAAAGCTTGCTGATGACAAAGGCGATACTCTAAGCTACGGCCAAAAGCTTGCAGATAAGGTAGCAACTTTTGGGGGAAGCTGGAGGTTTATAATAATATTTGGCGTTTTCTTGCTTATATGGATGTCGGTAAATGTTGTATTTCTGGCAACAAAGGCATTTGACCCATACCCGTTTATCCTCCTCAACCTTATACTGTCGTGTATTGCGGCATTGCAGGCGCCCGTTATAATGATGAGCCAGAACAGGCAGGAAGAAAAGGACCGTGAAAGGGCGAAGAATGATTATATGATCAATTTGAAATCGGAGCTGGAAATAAGGCTGCTGCACGACAAGCTTGACCACCTTATTGTTAACCAGCAGGAGAAGTTGATGGAGATACAACAGATACAAATTGATATGATGAGCGATATTATTAGTTATCTTGATAAAGGCCCTTTGAAAAATAAACGTGATAAAACAGCCGTTGAAGATAAATGACATGGGTACAATAAACGATTGCCTATACTGCCAGTTGCATAATTATTGGCAGAATAAATTGCTGCCGCTATGAAGAAATACCTGGTTGGAATATTTTACTCATTGCCCGTGCAACTTGTACTGCTGCATTTGCGCCGCTACCAGGTGCTGCTTATTTTTTGGTATATATTATTTGCAACAATTAGCGGCAATTTTTTAGAAACTTATGGTGCTAACTCCCTGTATCTCGCTCCTGAATATTTAAACAAAGTAAATGCCTTAAGTACAGCCATGGTTGGTTTTTCAATAGCCATATTTATTATGAGCTGGAACATTACCTGCTTTATTTTGCACGCCAAATACATAAAGTTTTTAGCTACCACCGCCCAGCCCTTTTTGAAATTTTGTATAAATAATTCCTTAATACCGCTGGCGTTTGTAATTACCTATTTAATTTATGCTGTGCGTTATGCCCAGCAGCAGGAATTAATGAGTACAGGCCGCATAATTTTATTAGCCATCAGTTCGCTGTTAGGTTTTGCAGTATCATTTACCCTTGCCTGGATCTATTTTTATAACGCTGATAAAAGCATTTACCGCCGTATGCACGCTGTACTAACAAATGCTAATATTAAATATGAAAAGAAAGTAAAAAGAAGAAGAAATCATTTTAACTCCGGTGAAATTCGCGTTGACTGGTTTTTAAGTGCAACATTGCATTTACGTAAGCCACGTATTATAAAACATTATAGCCAGCAGTTTTTGGACAGCATTTTTAAAAGGCACCATATTGCCGCAGTAATTATTATTTTGGCCGCATTTATTTCATTAATTACAATCGGCTATTTTTCTGAATCCAGGATTTTCCAGTTTCCTGCGGCGGCAAGCATTACAGTCTTTTTTGCCATACTTATTGCAACGGCCGGCGCTATAGCGCTGTTTCTTCGTAGCTGGGGCATACCTGTTTTGGTAGGTGTAATAATTTTGTTTAACTGGATGTACCGGCACAACATTATTGACCTGCGTAATAAAGCTTATGGGTTAAATTACGAAGCACCGGATGCACGGCCAGCATATAACCGCGCCAGCATTGTTCAACTGGCCAACAACGACAGCGCTGCTGCCGATAAAAGCAACTACGAACAAATATTAAATAATTGGAAAAATAGGCAGCAGGAGGATAAGCCAGTGTTGTTTATTGTTGATGTTAGTGGCGGGGGCATACGCAGTGCAACTTTTACCATGAATGTGTTACAGACGCTTGATAGCATTACAGGCGGGAAATTTATGCAGCATACATTGCTGATAAACGGTGCAAGCGGTGGCATGCTTGGCGCCGCATATTTTAGAGAACTGTATTGGGAAAAAGTGAAAGGAAATATTGCTAATCTTGAGGATAAGAATTACCTGGCTGATATTTCAAAAGATCTGCTGAACCCGTTGTTTATTTCGTTTGTGTCAAGGGATATTATGGGGCCGGTAAAAAAGTTCAAAACAGACGGTAATGCTTATCCTAAAGACAGGGGGTATGCCTTTGAGCAAAAGCTGAATGAAAACACACATGGGCTTTTAAATAAGAAATTGGGCGATTATGTTTTAGCAGAGCGGCAAGCGGCCATACCTGCTATTTTTTTTAATTCGACTATAAACAGCGACGGCAGGCAAATGATTATAAGCACGCAGCCAGTGCGGTTTTTAATGCGGGCCGCAAAGGACAGCAGCACGCGCGTTGTGACGGACCCGGATGCCGTGGATTTTACATCGTTCTTTGCGAAACAAAATCCTTACAGCCTGCATATACTCTCCGCATTAAGAATGAATGCAACCTTTCCTTATGTGCTGCCGAATGTATCATTGCCAAGCAACCCGGAGATTGATGTAATGGATGCAGGGCTAAGGGATAATTTTGGCCAGTCAACCTCGTTGCGCTTTATCAGCACTTTTAATACATGGCTTAAACAAAACACATCAAAAGTAGTGCTTGTGCAAATTCGTGACCGGAAGCTTAGCGACTGGGACAGCACGGCTACCCCCGTAGGTGTGCTAAATTTTATTACGCAACCATTAATGCTGTTGCAAAATAACTGGTATAAGCTGCAGGAATATTACCAAACAGACCAGGTAGCTTATTTGTCACAGGTGCCTGGCTTAAATTTAAAGCGTGTTATTTTTGAATACCGGCCAGAATCGCAAAATTCCTCTGCGTCGTTAAGCTTTCATCTTACCGCTGTTGAAAAGGTTGACATTGCCGCAGCATTGTATAATACGTTCAACCAGCGGTCGTTTGAAGATATAGAACGGCTGATGAAATGAAATTCTGCTCTTTGGAAGACCGGTAACTCGCAACTGGTAACACGGTTACAAGTTTACTTCCGTATCATTATCAATGTTCGACTTGAGTGTAAGCTTGCGCGGTATTACAATAACTATTTCAGGTTGTAATTTTTTATTGTAATTCCCAGGGTCCCAAACACCGTTCTTGTTCTTATCAAACAATATCCTTATCTCATAGTCGCCGGGCTTAAACAACCTTTGGTACCACTCATTTGACGTTAGCGTAATGGAATTGGTTATTTTATCTGCCTGTATTAGTTGTAATACCGGGTTTTTTGAAAGATCCAAACCATTAAAGTGCAGGCGTACACTGCCATATTCACTCTCTCTTTTTGTTTTAAATGTAAGCGTATCATTTTTTTCAAGGGCTGTACCAAAGGTGTCTTTAAAGGCATCTTTTTGTATTACAAGTTTGTACATTGTATTTTCCGGCCAATTGTAGTACAACATGAAATTGATTAGAGAAGTATCTGGTGAAAATGAATATCCTTTTAACGGTACAAAATTGGTATCGCTCAAAACAATTTTTGATGAATCGAATGAGCCTATGCGTGATGATAACGTAAGCACCAGCGGCGACAATAGATCCTGCGGGCCCGAGCCAACGTTGCTGGTAAGTTTTAGCTTCGGCAAATCCTTTGGGGCGGGTTTCTTTTTATTGTTGGTTGTTGCAGCAGTTTGTTTTTTTTCTGTCGGAACTACTTCGCGATAGGCGTATAATTTAACCGGTTGATTTGAGCTGTCTATAGCTACAGGCGCATCAAGAAAGGCAAATACTTTGGTGCTATCGTCATATTTTTTGGAGTAATCATTTGTTAAAACAAATACATTGTAAGTGCCCGGGGCTATATAACGAAACCTGAAGTTGCCCGAGCTATCAAGCCTTGTAATATAAGTTGGACTATTTTTTCTTATTGAAGTATCGTTGAGATTATTATGCAGCAGCACCAATAGGGTTGAGTCTCTTTTCCCATTCTCCGCCATTATTACGTTGCCTGATAGCATGCCGTTGTCAATATGATCGCCGGTTGAAAAAACGTAGGTAAGGTTGCGGGCAATATTACTTTCATTAACATCTTTAACGCCTTTGCCGAAATTTATGGAATAAGTGGTGTTTGGTTTAAGAGAATCGCGCAACACTACTGTTACCGTGCGCAGCTTGCTTTCAACGATCGGCAGGTTTACAGGGTAGGGTGATACAATAAGGTTATCGTTCATATTATTATCCAGCTGCACATATTCATTAAAATTAAGAACGATTTTTTTGGCAGTAAAGTTAACCATTGAATCCCTGGGCAGTGCGTCTATCAAAACAGGTGGCAAAGTATCTCTTGGGCCACCGGTCGGGGGAATGATATTGGCGCAGGAAGAAAGAAGCACCATTTTTGGTATAAAGAAAAGCAGCAGTATAAGATAAGAAATTGAGCCCCTGCTTTTGAGTGTTACAACACGGTATATAAATAAAAATGCTTTTTTCATGAAGTATGCAAACTTAAAAGAAAGAACCGCGATTGCTATGATTAAGTAAGATTTTAAGGAAAAAATATGAAAGAGCATTAACAGGCAGTAAAATTACAGTTCCGCGTCCTCCTCAATTTCATGCAGGGCTACGGCAAGATTATTGGTTTTAACAAAATTGCACCAATGGCAATCGGGTTTACCACAACCATTGTAAAAATCATGCTGCTGAATTTTCTCCCACACAGTACGTATTTGCTCTTTAACGGTGGTCACATCTTCAGGCCGTATAACAATTTTTTCCTTCCTGTATTTTTTCTTTTTGTCGGGCTCAATAAAATCAAACTCAGTGCTTATAAGATTCCATTGTTTTGCCTCGTAATTATCAACCAGTATTTTATAAAACACTGCCTGCCGCCAGTAATCACCACCATCAGGCTGTTTTTCGTTCGGGGGGCTAAGTTTATCCTTTGCCTTATCAACGTCGCCTGTTTTATAGTCAACACAGTTAACGTTTCTGCCCTCAAATTCAAGCTTATCCAGCTTGCCCTTTATAGGCACCCCATTAACAGCTACATTGCGTATGCTACGCTCAATAGCTACTATTCTGTTCCATGTATTTGCATAAGTATTATAGTAATTAGCCAATACCTCGCGGCCGTATTCAAGCCGCCGGTCAAATTGCTCTTTTGTAAAGCTCTCACGGTGGCGGCGCATATACCAGTCAAAATCCTGCACAAAATCCTCACCTGAAGGCATCTGCTCATTATTGTCGCGCATTTTTTTAAACAACTGCTCAAGCGCATAATGTACCGCTGATCCAAACTCCATCGCCTCATTTTTTGGAGAGGGAATGCGCACAAGATTTTTAAAATAAAACTCCAGCGGGCATTTTAGATAATTATTTAGTGCCGTTACATTCATTACAAACTTCTCCAATAGCCGGTCTACAAGCTCTTCTTCTATCTTTCCTATCTCAGGCGAAATTATTTCCTGCAACTGCAGCAACTGAAATTCGGCAAGCACGTCAACGTCAATTACCACCTTTTCAACGGGCAGGTTATGCTGTTCCTGTATTTCAGCAATAAACAATGATGGTTCCAGCTCTTTTGCGTCATTCCTAAAGCGGCTGTATGATATTTCCAAACGCTGCTCCGCTCTTGTTAATGCAACATAAAACAAGCGGCGCAATTCTTCTGTTTCTCGCCCGCTGTCGTCATTTGAAGTGGACGAAAAAATCGTGTCCGGAAATTTATAGCCTCTTGATGGGCTTCTTTTCTTTTCCCACAATGACGAATTGCATCCGGCAAAAAATATAGTTTCAAATTCCAGCCCTTTGCTGCCATGCGCAGTTAACAGGTTTACGCCTTTATCGCTGCCGCTTACCTGTATTAAAGGCAGGGGCAGGCCTTCATTTTCCATGATGTCGATAATACTTATAAAGCTTTGCAGCCGCAGCGCCGGGTTGCGGTGTGTTTCTTCCTTTACAAAATCAAAAAAGCCTGTAAGCACCTGCAACAGCCATATTTTCTCGGGGCTTTGCATAATAAAATTCAACACTCCGGCTTCACGCACAATATGTTCAATCAAAATTTGCAGTGGTACGTTTGTAACATCAGCAATAAGCTTCTCTATTACCTTGCATGCCTTAGCCATTGCCGGGTTTAACCCTTGTGAAAAAAGATCTTTTGGTGGCTGAGTATTTTTATCATTCAGCAGCTTTCGCAGGGTTGTATTCTCACCTGTAAAACTTTTATTCGCAACCTCAATACTTAGTTTTGCAATTTCAATTGATGGTATCTTAAACCAGTCGAAATGCAATATCTCAAACAACATCTCATCACCGCTATAAGATATATCATGCTCGGTGGCAAGGTAGCGCAGCAATAACAATATTTTTTGTGCTAAGGATATCTCCAGTATATTGATGCTGCGCTTGCTGTAAACAGGTATATTTTTTTGCTTGCAATACTGCAACAGTTCTTCGCCATACTTATTTTCTTTGTAAATGATCCCAATTCTTCCGGGCTCGATACCCCGTGCCAGCAGTTGCTGCACCTGTAATGTGATACCAATCATTTCCTGCCGCTGCGTTTCATACTCTTTTATTACCGGGTGTTTTATTTCATCAAAAACTTTGGCAGCAATAAGCTCCTTGCTTAAGCCTTCTATTTTTTTTACAAGGCGCTCATTGTTACTATCGATAAGCGTTTTTGAAATGTCTAATATTGGTTGTACTGAACGGTAATTATTTGTAAGCACCACTTTAAGTAAATCGTCTGCATAGCGATTGGCAAACTGCTGCATATTTTCAACGTTCGCGCCCTGGAAACGGTATACGCTTTGGTCATCATCACCCACCACAAAAACATTTGGAATTTTCCAGAAATTTATCAGCAGTTCAACAAGCCTGTTTTGTGTACCGCTGGTATCCTGGTATTCATCAACCAAAATATACTGGTATTGTTCCTGGTAATTGGCAAGCAGATTTTTGTCTTCATCAAACGCTTTCAGTACCCAGTTGATCATATCATCAAAATCATAACGGCTGGCGTTGCGCATCATTAACTGAAAGCGGTCAAATTCATTAACTGCAGCACGAAGCCGTTCCATCTTTTCTGTCTCCTCTTCAATCTTGTCGGTGCGTATATCACCTTTTTTAAAACTACCCGTTGCACGTTTAGCAACATATCCATCGCGTAAGGGGAGGGAAGCAAGATATTCGTCTGTTTTTTGATTGATAAATGCAGGCGCCCACCCCTCACGCTTCATTATGCTAAACAAATGCTGCAGGTTATTTATTTCAAAGTATACATCTCCGCGGTAACGTTTTAACGGATGGTTTTTTGGGAATGTATCAATCAGCTTCCTGTACATATCCATCTTTTCAAGGTCAGATATTGCATCCATTGAAACCTTCTCAAACATGCTAAGGTTTTCCTGTATAACATCATTACAAAATGCATGGAATGTATAAATGTTTACTTTATAGGCATCCGGGCCAATAAAACTCAGCAGGCGCTTGCGCATTGCTACTACACCCGCATCGGTATAAGTGAGGCATAAAATATTTTGTGGAAGCGCATCTGTTTCCAACAAAATTTTACCAATACGTGCCGAAAGAATTTGTGTTTTACCTGTACCCGGCCCCGCAATGACCATCACCGGCCCTTCAATGGTATCAACCGCTTTTCGTTGCTGCTCGTTAAGGCCACTATATATGGTATTAAATTTTGCTAATTGTTCCTGTTTTGGGGACATACTGGTAAAGATAACCTATTTGAAAATTATTGCATTTTCCGCTGTGTACTTTATTGCTACTTTGAGGAGATTTGGGCCTTGTCTAATGTACATCGCGAATTTATGTTCCGCCTCAAAACTGGCCGATTTTATTTGATGTGTTAAAAAAATGTTTATACCTGTGCCTAATTGCAGGCGTGTCCGTAAAATGAATTTTGGCACGCTTTATGAATTTTATACAGTGTTAACAGATTAATTCATCTTTAAAACGCAAACCTATGTTACGCTGGACAGTTATATTTTTAGTAGTAGCCGTTATAGCCGCAATATTCGGCTTCGGTGGCATTGCAGCAGGTGCGGCAGGTATAGCAAAAATTTTGTTCTTTATTTTTGTGATACTGTTTCTGTTGTCGCTTATTGGTGGAAGACGTACAATTGACTGATAACAAGTAAGGTTATTATGGTATTGTAACTATTTTGCCATCAGGATAACCGGCTATTACAGTAGAAGCCATATTTATAAAAAGCCCGGTTTCTACGACACCGGGTATACTATGTAATGCAGCATTTAACGATGCTGCATTTTCTATTTTATTAAAATAACAGTCAAGTATGTAATTGTGGTTATCTGTTATATAGGTTTGGTTATTACGGGTGCGTAAAACAATTTTCTCGCAGCCTAACCCAGTAATATGTTTTTGTACCTGCTTCCATCCAAATGGTATTACCTCAACCGGCAGCGGAAATGTACCTAATTGTTCCACAATTTTTGTATGGTCAGCTATGATGATAAGCTGTTTTGTTGCTGCCGCTACCATTTTTTCCTGCAGCAGCGCACCGCCGCCGCCTTTTATCAACTGAAGCTGGGGGTCTGCTTCATCGGCGCCGTCTATGGTTATAGACAGTTCGTCCACATCATTTAATTCGGTGAAATTGATACCCAACTCTTTACCCAGGGTAAGTGTTTGTGCAGATGTAGGCACGGCAGTAAAACGCAGGCCTTGTTTTACACGGCTGCCTAACTCCTGTAAAAGCCAGTAAACTGTTGAACCTGTGCCAAGCCCTATTACTGAATCCTGCTGAACAAATTGGGCTGCGTACGTGCCTACTAATTTCTTAATTTCTTCTGCGCTGTGCATGTGCAAATTTTATCGGGCGCAAGATAAGCGCTTTAGAGAATTATTTTAAATGAAACATAAAACGTGTAACAGCGTCTCTTGTCGAGTATTGTGTGTTGAACATTGATTATTAAATATTTACACAACCCAGCTTCCCTCTGCCATTACGCCTTAAACCTTTACCTCTTAAACATACTTACCAATCTCTGCCACCAACTCTGTTTTGGTAATAGGTATGCCCATTATTTTATTATAAGGCTTAGCGTCAACAAAGTACTGGTCGCGTATTATTTTTACCAGTTGCCCGTTGTTTATTTCAGGTATTAATACTGTTTCAAAATTTTTCAGTATCTCACCTAAATTTCTTGGGAAAGGCCTTACATATCTTAAATGCGCGTGGCTAACGGCATGGCCTTGTAACTGCCATTCCAGCACGCTGCTTTTAATAACTCCGTAAGTACTGCCCCACCCAAGCACCAGCACTTTACCTTTTGCAGGGCCGCTATCCAATGCCTGCTCCGGAATATAGTCAGCAATTTTATCAACTTTTGCCTGCCTTGTTTTTACCATGTGCTGGTGGTTATCCGGGTCGTAGCTAACGTTACCCGTAACATCCTGTTTTTCAAGGCCACCGATACGATGCTCTAAACCTGGCGTTCCTGGTACGGCCCAGGAACGCACAAGTTTTTCATCCCTTTTGTATGGTAAAAACCCATTGTCGCTATTCTTCTCTTTTATAAATGATACCTCTATAGCAGGCAAATCGTTACTCTTGGGAAACTTCCATGGTTCGGCGCCATTGGCTATATAACCATCGCTTAAAAATATAACAGGCGTCATGTGCTGTATAGCAATTCTTACAGCTTCATACACAGCACTAAAACAATCGCTTGGGGTGCAGGCCGCAATGACGGGCATAGGGCATTCCCCATTCCTGCCATAATATGCCTGCAGCAAATCACTTTGTTCTGTTTTTGTTGGCAGGCCTGTTGAAGGGCCGCCACGTTGTACATTAATAATAAGCAAAGGAATTTCAAGCATTACAGCTAAGCCCATGGCTTCAGCTTTTAAGGCCATGCCAGGCCCTGATGTGCTGGTAACACCAATACTACCACCGTAGGCGGCGCCAATAGCGGCTGAAATGCCTGCAATTTCATCTTCTGCCTGGAAGGTGCGTATGCCAAATGACTTATACCTACTAAGGTCATGCAAAATGTCTGAAGCGGGTGTTATTGGATAAGTGCCCAGGAAAATAGGCAAGCCACTTTTTTGTGATGCTGCAATTAACCCATAGGCCAGTGCCTGGTTACCCATTATACTGCGGTACACGCCGGCCGGCAACTTTGCTTTGGCAACCTTATACCTTGTGCTAAAGGTTTCGGTAGTATCGCCGTAATTGTAGCCTGCCTGCAACACTTTTATATTGCTGTTTAGTATGGTTTCTTTTTTGCCAAATTTTTCTTTTAAAAAATTAATTGTATTGTCCAGGTTGCGGCTGTACATCCAGTAAATAAAGCCCAGCACAAACATATTTTTAGCGCGGTCTTTTTCTTTCATCCCCAGGTCCGGAAAGTCCTTCAGTGATTCCCGCGTCATTTTAGTAACATCTATTTTTATCACTTCGTAGCTATCAAGGCTGCCGTCCAGCAAGGGATTAACTCCCTCCGGGTACGCAGCAAGGCGCAGGTTTTTAGCATCAAAGCCGTCAATATTGGCTATAATTTTGCCACCTGCTTTTAACCCCTTCATGTTTACCTTAAGCGCGGCAGCATTCATGGCTACTAAAACATCACACAGATCGCCCGGAGTGTACACTTTGTCAGAAGAAAAACGCACCTGGAACCCACTTACACCGGGCAGCGTGCCAACCGGGGCACGTATCTCGGCCGGAAAATCAGGAAAAGTGGCTATGTCTATTCCCAAAAGGGCTGTATTGTTGGTAAACTGCGTGCCTGTAAGCTGCATACCGTCGCCGCTATCGCCTGCAAATTTTATTACTACATCCTGCAGTAATACATCTTGTTTATTCATGCGCAAAACAATTGAAGATGATGCCCTATTAAAACAGGGGTAAATGAAACAAAGGTAAATCAACAGCCAATGAACCGATTATTGAATTTAGAAAATCCGGGTGACCAAACTCAATAGTGTAATACCCCTAAAAACCACAAAATAGTACAGGTAATGCTTAATGCCAGTATTATTTTGCCATGGCTTCTTTGATTTTCTGTATAAATGTATGTTGTTTGGCCATTTGGCAAAGTTTTTTTGGCATATATAAGCAAAAGGCCCACACACACTCCAAATAACCCCCCGAGAAATGCTGTGACATACCCGAGGCAAACCCAAAGCCAGGGAATTTTCTCGCTTTTTGATAATTCAGCAATATGTTCTTTCTGGCGTGACTGGATAACGGCAGGGTTAACTTCAATCCCCCTTTCTTTTAACAGTTTCAGCGAAAGTTGATAATCAAAACGGTTCCATTCATCTGGTTTCTCAATAACATCCATCAATTCGTCATTAGTAAATTGTAAAAGATAATGGTCGGTGTCCACGTTATCAACCAGGCTTTTGTAATATTCGTCAAGAGCCGCATTTGCAGTAATAAAATCCTGTGGCAACAGCTTTATCCTGATATCATCTTCAAGTGGGTTATTGGCAAAACTTATATCAAAAGGTGCAGACTCATTCTCAAGACTAAACTGAATGCCCAGTTGTTTAAGCTTTTCAGCAAATTCGTTTGCAACCCCTATATCGTTAAATCGTTGAAATGTTAAAAGCTCACTCATGATAATTTTTAAGGTTGAATAACTGTATTAGGTTGTGTCACTCAAAATTTCTCCTCGTAAACTGTTTTCCCGTGAGATGATAGCTTCACATCTTTTACATCACCAGTTCCCTCAATAGCGTATTTTATACCTACAACTTTACCAATCGATTCGGGTTGTTCGGTGTCACTGATCAGCGCGTTATTTAAGTAAATTTTTATACGCTTGTTTTTTACAGTGCATGCAAGATGCTGAAAGAGGTGTACGTCGCAGCCAAAAGCGCTGAGATCATTTTCCTTGCCGCTTATAAGCCCATAGCCGTTTATTAAATTAATATCAGCAATGCAACCTTTATCGCATAGCGGCATTACTATAGCGGTACCATCCCCCATTATTGTAACCTTTATTTTTCTGCAAAGGGATTGTTCAACTGTGCTGGTATTCCTTACGGTTGTTTCAAATGAAAAATCGGCTGCATCAGCTTCACTGAATTCCCGCACATTGCTAAAATCAACCCATGTATCGTTAAATACCGGTGACCCTGTTTTTTTTGACAGTGTCGACGCAGATATTCCCATTGTTTCACTGTTCTTAATGTCAGTTGCTGAGAGATAGACTGGTACCGGCTTTTCTTCAATAATCCCCTTCCATCCCTTGGTTTTTATAAATACTGTGCTGTATTTTTTTACATTGCCATCAACTATAAGCCTCGCATTAAAGTAGCCGGGGTAATAGTAAATTGACGTTACCTGCGTGCCTTCGCCGGGTATTTTTTGCCTTCGTGTAGTATCCCAGCTTTGCTGTAAATACACACTGTCTGAGTGGAACGCAGCAACGTTATAATTAAACACCACCGAATTTGGCAGATCGTCTGATGTTTTTTTGCTGTCGAAGGAAACGTAGGCTTCTTTTACGACCACATTTTTTTTAGCAGACTTAAAAATAGTAATCAGGCTAAGCGAAATAATAAGCACAAAACCCAACACAGCCGCAACCAGCAGTTTTTTGCCCTGTTTTATTTTTATTGGTTTCTCAATTTGCACCGGGATTTCAGGGATTGTCACAACTTTCTCAATTTCCACGGGCGCCTCGCAAACCTTTTGTTTTTGCTGAAATGCCCTCCAGTTTTCGTATTCTAAAAACTTGGCGAGAGCGTTAAGGGTGGCAGCTGTTGGTGAACTATTATATTGCACCCTACCCCATATTCTTTTCAGGGTTGATACGCTCAACCTAACATTTGTTTTCTCTTCAATCTTTTCACTCAAATTCTCAAAGTCTTCGTTGGTCCATGCGGAACTATCACCCCAATCAAGGGAGGCTTCAATTAATTGCCTGTACTGTACTAAAAATGTATCGCTGTTATGCAAAACCAATTATTTTGGGCTATGAAAATTACAGCAATCTGGTTAATTGGATAGTTATTAAATGTTTAAAGGCGATTTTGCGCCTGTTTCAGCCTGTTTAAGATACAAAAAAGGTATAATTGAAAACCGCTATCGCTACAAAAATAAGTCTACCTGTAAATTGGCGCCCGGTACTACTGCATACCCGGAAAAGTCTGTTACCCCTTCAGTCCGCAATACATCTTCGTCAATAAAATTGTTACCGGTACACATCGCCGAAGGCTTGCCGAGAATGTGAAACGCCGCATCGGCAATGATATCCGTAGTACGGCTGCGGTCAATTAACGCCTGGCCGCCTAATAAATTTTTCACTGCGGCTGTGGCGATAGTTGTACGTGGCCATAATGTGTTTGATGCTATACTATGTTCTTTAAACTCCTCTGCCCACCCCAACGCAAGCATACTCATATTGTATTTGCTAATGGTATAAGCCACATGCGCGCCCAGCCATTTTGGGTGCAGGTTTAGTGGTGGCGATAAAGTAAGAATATGAGCGTTAGCTGATTTTTTTAAATATAGTATACAATGTTTGGTAACAAGAAAAGTGCCGCGAACATTTATGCTGTGTATAAGGTCAAAACGCTTGGTATCTGTTTGCTCTGTATTGGTAAGTTGTATAGCAGATGCGTTGTTTATTACAATGTCAATGCCTCCAAAAGCTTCAACGCCCTTTGCCACTGCGGCAATTATTTGTTCTTCATAACGAATATCGGTTTGCACGGCAAGCGCCTTGCCGCCAGCTGCTTCTATCTCTGCAGCGGCCGAATATATTGTGCCACCCAGTTTTGGGTTTTCTTCGGTGCTTTTGGCTGCAATAATAATGTTAGCGCCCTCTTTTGCCAGCCGCAAAGCAATGGCTTTACCAATACCCCTGCTTGCCCCAGTTATAAAAACCGTTTTGTTATTAAACATAGTATGAATGCTTGAATTAGAATATTTGATTAATTTCTTTTACATTATTTACGAACCAAACTCCTATATCGAGTCAATATATTCTGCTTCCCTTATTACACTGTCTAACCCATAAAATAGCTGTGTGGTATTTATGTTCATCCATGTTACCAGATCAATAATCTCCTGTAAATGCATTCTTGCATAGATAGTTCCAATTGTATTTCCTGCCCCAAAACAAATTGGTTCATGATGTGCAACCCTATTCCTTAGCGCGTTGATCTTATCTAATTTTGCATAGATATTACCTTGATTATGATGTGCCGGTATATTTGAAAAAATTGCAAGCAAAGTATTACCACCCGCCATAAACTGCCTGCCAGCGAATAAATACTTCCAAAAACCAAAACTTAACTCTGACACTAATTTATCGTGTGTATAAGCTGCTCCTAATTCAGCATAAACACTTGTAACTTTATTTAAAGAATTTCGGCAGCCGGTGGTTGTTAAAAAACCTCCGGGAAGTGTTGAGCAAAGAAGCCATTCGCCATTGCCAATTACAGGATAAAATTGCCTTTTATAGTGATTATCAATTTTGTTTCTTAAAACCACTTCAAAAATGCTTAAAATTGCAAGAAATGCCTGCGACATGCGAATATTTGCTTTGTAAAGCTGCCTTGTTTTTTTCTTATTATGGGCACAGGAAATTTTATAGCGGGATAGTCTAATGGGGGAAATAAGGATTTCAAATTCGTTGTAATCCATTATTCGTTTTGATTTTTATATATTATTTCTTATATTTGCACTGTTATTCCCCGTTTGGCGCTGCTTCGGTATCCATCGGGGTTTTTGCTTTTATACCATACTAACTCACAAAAAACCTGCTTGGGACTATTAGACTGCCTTGTCACCACCCTAAAAAAGCGCAGATAACCGCTTCTGTTTCATGGCAGGCTTTTTCAAGATCATCATTTACTATCACCTTATCAAAATGCTCTGTGAAAGATAACTCATATTTGGCTTTACTTAATCTTGTTTGAATGCTTTCCAGCGAATCAGTTTTGCGTAATTCCAATCTTCTTTTTAATTCGTCAATTGAAGGTGGCTGGATAAATATTGACAAACACGTACCAGGAAATTGTTTTTCAACATGTATTGCGCCCTGCACATCAATATCCAGCACTGGCACTTTACCGGCGTTCCATATTCGTTCAACCTCATTTTTTAGGGTGCCATAGTATTTGCCTTCATATACCATTTCCCATTCAATAAAAGCATTTTCATTTATTTTTTGCTGAAAATCCTCTGCCGAAATAAAATAATAATCAAAGCCGTCTTTTTCGCCTTGCCGTGGCTTTCGAGTGGCTGCCGATACAGAAAAAGACAGCAAAGGGTACTTATCCAGCAGGTAGCGTGTAATGGAGGTTTTGCCCGCGCCCGACGGCGCTGTAATAATAATGAGCTTTTGTATAGGCATTTGCAAAGAAAACAACTTGACCGGTTATAACAAATTCGTTTTTAAATCCCAAAATTTAAATCCCAAAGTCCAAATCTCAGCAAACTTCAAACTTTACATCCATTTTATCTTATCTTCTATGGGTGTGCGTCTACCCGTTTTGGCTGGTTCGTCTGTATAGCCCATGTACAAAAGGCCAATCATTATATCCTCTTCATCTATACCCAAATATTCTTCCATGGCAGGCAGTAATACAGCGCCCCCTGTGCTCCATAAAACCGCTATACCCAACGCCCCGGCACCTAATAAAATGTTTTGGACTGCTGCTGCAACAGCGCAAATTTCTTCCAGCATCGTTATGTTTGGGTTGCTGCCCCTTTTTAAATACACGGCTATTATGTGCGAGGCTTTATCGCCATTATCCAGTTGCTTTTCGTATTTGGCTGAACTGAATTTTTCGGGCTTTGTTGTCTCTTTATACATTTCTGCGTTGCGTTGGCAAAACCGCGGTATTGCATCGCCGCTAAATACCACAAACCGCCACGGCTCAGTAAATCCATGGGTAGGTGCCCAATTGGCCAACTCAAGCAGCGCTTTAATTTTATCCTCGCCAATTTTTTGCCCGTTCAATGCAGCAGGCTTAATGCTCCGCCGACTAATGATTACCCGTTCCAAAACATCAAAACTATTATTCACAATCCTTTTTTAACGTTTAAAGAAATTCAAATGCAATGAAATATTTTTTACACCCGTTTGGGGGTAGGGTCAACCTCTCTTCTCAATCCGGTCATAAAACCCGCCAAAATTATTTTGCCTTACCCCGTCTTCTTTAAAAAATTTACCAGGAAAACCCAAGTCAATTTCGCTGGCCGCGTTCAGCTTGGCCAAATCTTCAGCAGGAATAACAACATCAACCATTTTCAAATTGTCATGCAACTGTTCGAGCTTTGTTGCGCCAACAATAGGTATGCAATTAAAACCCTGCTGGCGTGTCCATTGCAGTGCAACGTGGCTTGCTTCCACACCAAGCCTTTCAGCAACGGCCATTACCTCTTTGGTAATGCGCACGCTGTTGCCGTCGCGGCGGTTACTCTCAGCTTTTATCCTGCCAGTGTCACCCTTCAAATACTTGCCCGTTAATGCGCCTCCGGCCAAAGGTGCCCAGGGAGTAACAGTCATTCCAAAATGGTTAGCCATCGGTATAAGGTCACGCTCAGGTGAGCGTTGTAACAGGCTGTATTCAACCTGCAGGGCTATAAACTGGGTCCATCCCATTAATTCAGCCATAGTATTTCCTTTGCTTACAACCCAGGCCGGTGTATCGCTAATGGCCGCAAAATTTACTTTGCCCTGTTTAACCAGGTCGTCAATACCACGCAATACTTCATCAATAGGTGTAAGGTCGTCCCAAATATGCAGGTATAGCAAATCAATAAAATCAGTTTGCAAACGTTTTAAACTGGCTTCAACGCTACGCATCATATTCTTTCGGTTATTGCCACTGGCGTTGGGGTTGATGGTATTATCCTTAAGCGAATACTTGGTAGCTATAACAAAATAATCACGGTCGCGCTGGCTAACAAACTCACCAATAATTTTTTCACTGGTACCAAGTTTGTAAATATTTGCGGTATCTAAAAAATTGCCGCCAGCATTGGCAAACGCATCCATAATGGCAAAGCTTGTCTCCTTGTCAGCACCCCATCCTGCTTCAGTGCCAAAACCCATGGTGCCAAGACATAATTCAGACACTTTCAATCCGCTCCTGCCTAATAATCTGTATTTCATAGTATGTTAGTTTAACATTATAACTTCGTACATCATTCAATGCGCATTTACAATTTATCAATAACGTGCGTCAAAGGTAGCGAAAGCAGTAAGTTATGGAGGATCTCAAACACTTTTCTTTATCTTTAGCAACTGCAAAGCAACACAACTATGCCAAACATCAAAACCGCTATTCAGCCTTGGTTAACAATAAAAAATGCGGCTAAAGCCGTTGCATTTTACAAAGCCGCTTTTGGAGCAGTGGAAACCTACCGCATGGAAGAAGGTGGCCTGGTGGTGCGATTATCAGTTGACGGAGCAGCATTTTGGGTAAACGGTGACTTGGGTGAAGATGATGCTGCAACTGAAAATATAAACAGCGAAAATGTGCGGATGATATTAACTGTCGCTGATCCGGATGGCTTGTTTGCGCGGGCAATACAGGCAGGGGCTACCGAAATATTTCCTGTGGGGGAAGAATATGGATGGCGTCTTGGCCGCCTTGTTGACCCATTTGGTTTGCATTGGGAGATAGGGCATGAACTAAGTGGCCACTAAGGTTTTAATTTATAAACCCATAACGCTGCATCATTGCCACCTCTTACCGGTACTGCCAGCAATAATTTTTTTTCAGATGGTATCCACAAGCTGGTACGGGCGCCACTACTGTTTTTAATATGATTGATGAGTTTGTAATCACCGCCACTCATTTTTACTGCATCAATGAAACCATCACCACAAGATACAAACAGCAGACCCGACAGATTATCATAAAAGATGTCGTCGGCGTCACCTGAACATCGTATTGATTGTATTACCTGCCCGGTTTCTGTGTTTAAAACCTTTATCGATGCGGGATGCCTGTATACTACAAATAAGCGTTTGTTGTTCGCATCTAGAGCCATCGGAAAATTGGCTGATGCTCCATCATTTTTCCAGGTGCCAATAACCTGGTGAGTTTTTAAACTTGCAACCTGTATTTCATGTGCGTCAGGAACATTTATGAACAGCTTGTTATTTACTTCATCCAGCTGAAATGATTCAGGATGCCCGTCAAGCTGAATGGTAGCTACTTGCTCCATTTTCACTACGTCAATAACGCTTATCCCGCCATCACCGTAGCCAACAAATACTGTATTGTTCGCCGCATCAAACCTGGTATTATCAGCATCACCGCTCAATTGTATATGCTTGATAACGGAGTAGTTTATACACTCATAAAAAACGCAGTCACCATTATCGCCATTTGCAACAACAAGCCTGTTAACTGATGGTATATAGCACACTCCCTGCGGCCCGTGCAACCCGGTAATAGTATGCACACGTTGATTTGTAATTGTATTAACTACCTCAACCGTGTTATTACCAAGGGCTGCAACAAATACAAGATGATGTACACTGTCGTATGTTAAATGGTCTATCCTGCCATTAACCCCTGCCAGGGGTATTTTTGTTGTTAGCACTAAAATGTCATTTTCAAGGCTGTTTGTGTCAATATTGTTATTGCAACTTATTGCAGGCAGGCAAGCGGTAACCAGGCAAAACAATATTAGCGTATGCAGCAAATTTCCATCTTTCATGTTACTGTTATTGCACATATCTCAAATCAGCAATGCAACTACATTTTAGAATTTGTTTGCGATAAAGCTGCTTTTAAACCGGTGGCTAACTTCCCTGGCTCATCAACGGCCCAAAAATGCAGCATAAACAACCTGGGGTCATCAAACAGCATGTGATTGTGTATGGCAGTAACTGCAATGCCGCTTTCAGTCAATGCTTTAACAACTGCCTTTACTTCGCTGGCCAACAACACAAAATCACCAGTAATGCCTGTTTTGTCCCCTTCCATTTGAAAGTTAATGCCGGTAGCCATTCCTATCGCTGGCGGCATTTCCATTCCGCTTTCCGTCAACCGCTCCTTCCGGGGAAAACTATACTGTAACAGTTTACCATTATGTTTGCCTGATTTGCCCAGTATTGCTTCAACTTTTGACCAGTCAATAGGCTGCATTGCGGGCGCTGCTGGTGGCGGCGCCAATGGTGTGCCGGTAATGGCTAAAACCGATTTAATATCCGTTGCAAGCTTTATAGCATCGCCGCTTCCTGAAAAATGCAGGAACTTTATTGCAGGTTGCTCATTTACCAAATGGTTATGAATGGCAGTTATGCCTAAGTTTAAGCTAACCAGCTTTGCTACCACTGCCGGCTCTTCGGAATCAAGCATTACCAGGTCGCCCATCATCATTGTTTCACCCCCCATCTGTAAAAAACCTATCCAAGATGTTAATGCAAGGCCCGGTGCTACAGGAAAATCATTTACTTTAACTTTCAAATCAAACCTGGGGAAGGTTATCCTGTAAACATTTCCCTGTACTGCGCCTTTTTTGCCAAAAACTTTTTCAATACCTGTTGAGTCAACTTGTGCAAAACCATGATTAATAACGACCATGGTCAAAATAAAAAGCAGTATTTTTTTTAGCGGATTCATATAGATTATTTTTACGTTTGAGTGCGTGGTGATTAAAAAAATGTCCTTATTAAAAGACCTGCTGCCGCTGCTGCAAGAATGATATACGGCTCCCGCAATTTTTTAATATACAGTAAAGATAAAACTGTTATTACAGCGATAATCGCAGTAGGTATGTCGTAAATGCTTTTGATCCCGATCACAATTACCGACCCTGCTAAAGCACCAACAACTGCAGCTGTTACTCCATCTACAAAGGCCTTTATTGAAATATTTTTTGCAAAGCGATGAAAATAAGGTGCCGGAATTACTGTAAATAAATAACAAGGCAAAAAAGTTGTCAGGGAAGCTACAATTGCCCCAGGAAAACCAGCCACAAGGTAACCTATAAAGCCCACCGTTATTACTACGGGGCCAGGCGTTATCATTGCTACCGCTACGGCGTCTAAAAACTGCTGCTGGTTAAGCCAGTGGTATTCTTTTACCACACCCGATTGCAAAAATGGTACAATAGCAAGGCCGCTGCCAAATACAAATGCGCCGGCTTTTAGAAAAAAGATCGCCATCTTTTCAAGGTCGCCATATTGATATTGCCAAAAACCTGTAAAGGCAAACAACAGCCAGCTAAAAGCCCTTTTATTGCCCGGCAATGGTTTGGGTGGGGCCTTTACAAACATATACAACAATCCCGCAGCTATAAAAAGCAGCACTTGTTCGGATTGTGTTATGGCTGTTATTATACATGCTGCAAGAAAAAAAAGCCAGAGCAACCAACGGGCTGACATTTCTACCAGCGTTAGCTTGCTTACAGATTTTATTGTTAGCTTATATGAGCTTATAGCTATTATACCAATCACTGCTGCACCAACACCGTAAAAAATAGCCTGCATCCATGGCAGGCCGCCAAACATTTTATATAAAACCCCAATTAATACCACCATTATAAACGAGGGCAGCACAAATGCTACCCCAACAAGTGTAGCGCCTAACAACCTGTAATGAACAAAGCCAATATAAATGCTTAATTGCGCAGCCAGTGGCCCCGGCGCCAATTGAGCCAACGCAAGCCCTTCTTTATATTCGTCTTCACTTATCCATTTCCTTTTTTCAACAAGATCGCTGTGCATATAGCCAACTAAAGCTACAGGCCCTCCAAAACCGCTATAACCTAATTGCAGAAAATATAATACAAGCTGCCTGAGGGAATAGGATGATGGTGAATGAGCAACGCCGGTATTATTCATAACCGGCAAACATATAAGATGTGGGGCGCCTTAACATAGAACAAAAATGACTATTTGTATATGGCTTACTTTTTTTGTAAGCTTTTCTTGTAGGCAGAAGGATTTTTGCCGGTGTGCTTTTTAAAAATGCGGGTAAAATGGCTTTGATCAGAAAAGCCTGTGAGGTATGCTATTTCTGTTAAGGAATAACTGGTTGTTTGAATATATTGAATGGCTTTTTCAATACGCTGTTTTCGTATATACTCGCCAAAACTTAAATTGTCAAAATATTTAGAGAATTCACGGGAAAGATAAGATGGATTAACATCCAGACCGCGTGATATATCCCGCAGGCTAAGACTAAGATTGGTATCAATTTGGTCTTGTATGATGTTTTTCATCTCTTCAGCCCAAACAGGCACTTTCTTTTTTGCGCCTTTTTCCTTTTTTATAAATTTATTGAAAACACCCAGCAAAAGGTTTTCAAATGGTTGCTGGGTATGCCGCTCTTTTTGTAAATACTTTGCCCAGCTATACAATGCATCATACATTATCATACCATATTCAAGCAGGACTAAGTCTGATTTGTAGTTATAAGCTAACCCCGCCGAAATTGCCCATAAACCGGCTGTTTGCTCCGCAAGTTCATGATGATCTGTATCGGCACCCCGTACAATCAGGGCCATTGTTAATAAAGCAGGGTCTGTTAATTTATGCTTTTCAATAATAAAATCAAATGTGCACCGGTCAGCATAGTGAGTATATTCAACGGCCGGGAAGTCAAAGGGGATTGCTGCTTCCTCTTCGGCGGTTTGCAGAACTTTATCGTACGGCACATAAAAAAATTCCGCATCACTATCTACAAACCGCTTAATAAGCCATGGGCAGGCAATGCGGTCAATTTTTGGTTTTTCTCTTGTAACCCATTTCATGTAATCGATAATAGTTATGCGTTATTATTTACTACCCCACAATCCTCAGCCTCGCATAGTTCAGCATTATTTTTTTCTCGCCATTTAGTTCAAATTTAACGGTGGCAATGGGATTGTGGCCGCTGCCTTCCATTTTTGTAACTACACCAAAGCCAAATTTTTGATGCTCTACTTTTTGGCCTGCCTGCAGGTTGGCTGTATCACTGGGCACAAAATCGGCAGATGGCGTATGGCTAATGGCCTGCGGTTTTGGTGCCACAGGTATAAAAGATGGCTTTGCATTACCTGTCGCCGGTTTACGGCTATCGTTATACTGAATACTGCTTTCGTTACCAAAACCCCGGTGCATACGCTCAAACGCTGAGCCCATATTTACACCGCTTTGATTGCGTGCGCCACCACCGGCGAAACTTTTATCAACATAGTCGGCGGGCAACTCCTCTAAAAACCGGCTTGGATCATTTTGAACCAGGTTACCAAAACGGTAACGGGCATTCGCGTAACTAAGCCACAGTCTTTTTTTAGCGCGTGTAACCGCAACATAAAACAAACGCCGCTCCTCTTCCAGTTCTTCACGGGTATTTATACTTAGCGCACTGGGAAACAACGTTTCCTCCACACCGCCTACAAACACCACTTCAAATTCAAGGCCTTTGGCGGCGTGTATCGTCATCAGCTTTACAGCGTCAGCATTGCCTTTATCATCATCGGCATCAGTAAGTAAAGTTATTTGCTGGAGGTACCCGCCGAGGGAAGCCTCACCCCCCTGCCCCCTCTCCACAGGTGGAGAGGGGATAAGGCTACCACTTACGTTATCGTTGGGGTCAAGGCTCTTCGCACCCCCCTTCTCCACAAGTGGAGAAGGGTCGGGGATGAGGACTATTCCATCCTCATCAATTACTGCCCTGTTGTTCCTGTCATCCACCCACTCTTTTATTGAGTTAAGTAACTCCTGTACGTTTTCATACCTTGCCAGGCCCTCAGTTGTTTTATCACTAAATAATTCTTTCACCAGGGCGGTATGTTTGCCCACCTGCACAGCAACATCATACGCATTTTTTGTTTCCAGCATACTTTGAAAGTAGCGTATCATGGTTACAAAATTTTGTATTGCCTCAAGCGCACCAGCTTTAAAGCCATGCTCACCGGCCCTGCTTATAACTTCATACAGCGTTATGTTTTGCTCGTTTGCAATTGTAACTGCCTTTTCAATCGTTGTTTTACCAATGCCACGCACAGGGTAATTAATAATCCTTTTCAGAGCTTCTTCATCTCTTGTATTTACAATTACACGCAGGTATGCCAGCATATCTTTAATTTCCTTACGCTGGTAAAAACTCACCCCGCCATAAATACGGTAAGGTATGCCCATGCGGCGCAGGCTTTCTTCAAAGCTGCGGCTTTGTGCGTTGGTACGGTATAGTATAGCAAAGTCACGGTTGTAATAATGGTTACGTAGTTTCTGCTCCTGTATGGTATCTGCAACAAAACGGCCTTCATCGTTATCCGTCATTGTACGCACCAGCCTTATTTTCTCGCCGCCTTCATTCTCCGTCCACAATGCTTTTGGTATTTGCCCCTTGTTATTTTTTATAACCTCGTTAGCAACATTTAAAATGCTTTGCGTGCTGCGGTAGTTTTGTTCAAGCTTTATAATTTTTACATCGTCATAATCCTTCTCAAACTGTAAAATATTTTCAATGGTAGCGCCGCGAAAACTGTATATGCTTTGTGCATCATCACCCACCACGCAAATATTCTCGTGCGCCGCACCCAAAAGCTTTGTTATTTCGTACTGCACCGGGTTGGTATCCTGGTACTCATCAATCATAATGTATTTAAACTTACGCTGATACTTGCTAAGCATCTCCGGAAAACCTTTCAGCAGCTCATGCATTTTCAACAGCAGGTCATCAAAATCCATCGCGCCATTTTTAAAACAGCGTGCAGTGTATGCCTGGTATACCTGTGCAATGGCAGGGCGGTTGCTGCGCATATCTTCCTGCTGAATATAGTAATCCGTAGCATATTCAGCCGGGCCAACCAATGCGTTTTTTGCCTGGCTAATGCGGTTATGTACAACGCTGGGTTTATAATGCTTATCATCAAGATTAAGCTCGTTTATAACCGTTTTTAAAACACTGCGGCTGTCATCCGTATCGTAAATAGTAAAGTTGTTGGGAAAGCCGATGCGGTGTGCCTCTGCCCTTAATACCCTTGCAAATACGCTGTGAAAAGTGCCAATGTATAAATTTCGCGCCTCAGTATTGCCCAGTATCTTTTCCACGCGCTCCTTCATCTCCGCTGCTGCTTTATTAGTAAAAGTTAACGCCAATATATTAAAGCTGTCAACACCATTCGCCATAAGGTGTGCAATGCGGGTGGTAAGCACTTTGGTTTTACCGCTGCCCGCACCTGCCACTATCATTAAAGGGCCTTTTAAATGTGTAACTGCCTCACGCTGAGGCGCATTCAATCCACTCAAATATTCATACATGGGTGCAAGTTAAGTTGATTGCGGGAATGAGGGAACGGGTGTGGAGAGAAAATGATAAAGTTGTACAACCGGCAGAATACATGTAATAAAAAGTAAAGGCGAAGCACTTTCGTGCCGCGCCTTTTTTGATTGGTTGCGTGGGGAAAATTTGCGCCTGGTTACCGTAGGTTATTTTTGAGTTCCGCGGAACCGGCGAAAAGGTTATACTAAGGCATGGCTGAAATAGCAGGCCCGTTTAATGAACAGGGTGTAATGGCATTGCTGCCATTTAATTTGCAGGCTACATTAAAAGTACCTGCATTGGTACTAATAAGACAACGCGTAAAAGCAATAAGTTGCTTAGCTGCTGTTTTTCTTTTTCCCGATGGCGTAAACTGCATTCCTGATACCGTAAGCCAAAAACTAATGTAAAAAATACTTTTGCCGCATTATGAGGAAAGCAATTTTATTGAGCGGATTTATTTGTGCCATTAGTATATGCAGTGCGCAATTTCGCACCAATGCCCAACAATTAATTACCAATGAGGATTCATTAAACGCCGGTGCGGCAAAAAATAAAACAGTTGTATCGGGTTATGGCAGTGCGTTTTACCAAAGGGATTTCGATCAAAAATTTTCAACCATAACGCTTGAAAGGGCGGTGTTATTTGTGGGCCACCAGTTCAGCCCCAAAATTTCATTTTTTTCAGAGCTTGAAATTGAAAATGCAAAAGTTGAAGGAGGTGCTGAAAACGGGGCGGAGATCGCCATGGAGCAGGCTTATCTTAAATTCAGCCTCACACCCCGCCAATACATTGTTGCAGGGCTATTTGTACCAAGAATAGGCATTTTGAATGAGAATCATCTGCCTGTAAACTTTAACGGTGTTGAAAGGCCGTTGGTAGAAACATTTATTATTCCGGCCACCTGGCGTGAGCTTGGTGTTGGCTTTTATGGCAGCGCCAACCGGCTGCCCATAAACTACACCGTTGCCTTATTAAACGGGTTAAACAGCGCGAATTTTGAACATGGCGATGGTATAAGAAGCGGCAGGGCAGAAGGCAATTTGGCCAACGCTAATAATATAGCCGTAACGGCATCGCTGCAATACAACCCGGGTGAGTTTAAATTCCAGGTATGTGGTTATATGAGTGGCACTGTGGCCTTATCGCCGCGCGGGGCAGACAGCCTTGGGCTTAACAGCGGTGCATTTGGTACGCCTGTTTATTTAGGTGAGGCGGATGTACAGTATAACCACAATGGCTTTTCTGCAAAAGCGCTTGGTACATACATTAGCTACCCCGAAGCTGATAAAATAAATGTTGCTTATGCAAAAAATATAGCAAGCGGCATGTATGGTGCGTATGCAGAGATTGCATATAACTGGCTGTATGTCAAAAGTAAATCACAACAGTTTATAACATTTGTACGTGCCGAAGCACTTGATATGAATGCAAGCACGCCAGCGGCACCTAAGGCAATTTATGATGGTACTGAAAAGCAAACGCATATTATAGCGGGTATAGGTTACCTGCCACTGCCAAACGTGGTAATAAAAGCAGATGTAAGGCTTATGCATACAGGGCCTCAAAACCCTGACCTGGTTATTAACCCGCCGCCAAACGCTTTGCCTTATAGGCAGTCAAACCAGTTTTTTAATATCGGCATCGGGTATTCGTTTTAGGAAGAAGGTCCGAAAGTCCGAAAGACAGTAAGTCCGAAAGAATTAGAGACCGCATTATCAGCTTTTATTTACAAACAATAATTAAACAACAAGGTGAGATAAGGAAATAAGTTGTTAGTACCCGCGGGGTGCTTCTTCTGGTCTTTCTCCCCCGAAATCGGGGTTCCCGTCTTCCCGGCTAAACAATTATGCACCGCCGCCAATTTTTAAAATCATCCTGTAATATCTGCATACTAGGGGCTGCAGGCTTTGCACTGCCGGGGCTTACCGGCTGTAGCCCTGCATCGTCATTAGCAGTGTACAAAACGGGCGTAGTTAACAAGCGGCTGCAGGTGCCG
>Ga0206806_1029_pt1 | contig 37237 bp, 31 predicted proteins | sample Alteio_BWOrgCont_60_FD_152911 | JGI IMG/M metagenome (GOLD analysis project Ga0206806, IMG submission 152911) | Enriched cells from forest soil in Barre Woods Harvard Forest LTER site, Petersham, Massachusetts, United States -... | ecosystem: Environmental > Terrestrial > Soil > Temperate forest >... | reverse complement strand
GGTGATATAGACACTCTCTTGCTTGATAAGACGGGTACAATAACAATCGGTAACCGTAAGGCAACAAACTTTTATCCAGCTAACGGGGTAGATGATTTCTTGTTTATTCAAAACTGTCTTGTTTCGTCCCTTGCAGATGAAACACCCGAAGGTAAATCTATCGTTGAGTTGGCAAAACAAAAGGGAATATCAATCCCTTCAGATTTTAGTTTTGAAAAAGCAACACTTATAAAGTTTACAGCCGAAACAAGGACCAGCGGCATTAACCTACCCGATGGCAGGCAAATTCGCAAAGGAGCTTTTGATACCGTTGCAAAGATTGCCCTTAATGTGGGCCACACTTTCCCCAAAGAAGTAGAAGAAAAAGTAAAACAGATTTCTTCTAATGGTGGTACTCCACTGGTTGTATCTGAAAACAAAGAGATAAAAGGTGTTATTGAACTCCAGGATATAATTAAACCAGGTATTCGTGAAAGGTTTGAAAGGTTGAGGAAAATGGGTGTTAAAACTGTAATGGTTACAGGAGATAATCCGCTTACCGCAAAATTTATAGCAGAAAAGGCAGGTGTAGATGATTTTATTGCAGAAGCCAAGCCAGAAGATAAAATGAACTATATCCGTAAGGAACAAGCCGATGGTAAATTGGTCGCTATGATGGGGGACGGAACCAATGATGCCCCTGCACTGGCCCAGGCTGACGTTGGTGTTGCCATGAATAGCGGTACTCAGGCAGCAAAAGAAGCAGGTAATATGGTTGACCTTGATAACGATCCTACTAAGCTCATCGAAATTGTGGAAATAGGCAAACAGCTTCTTATGACAAGGGGTACACTTACTACATTCAGTATTGCAAATGATGTGGCTAAGTATTTTGCTATTGTACCAGCCTTATTCATTCTTACAATCCCATCCTTACAGGCGCTCAATATTATGCACTTAAAAAGCCCTGAAAGTGCCATTTTATCTGCTGTAATATTCAATGCTATAATTATTCCTTTGCTTATTCCACTTGCGCTAAAAGGCATTCAGTATAAGCCAATCGGTGCAAGTGCATTACTTAGAAGGAACCTCTTGATCTATGGGGTTGGTGGAATCATTATACCATTTATAGGAATCAAGATCATTGATATGGCACTCGCATTTGTAATGTAAAATTAAATCAAAGAACTATGAAAACATATTTGTTACCGTCACTAAAGCTTACTATAATTTTGTTAGTCCTTCTGTCAGGAATATATCCACTCTTTATTGCACTGGTTGCAAAATTGGCTCCAGGTGGGGGAGATGGAGTAACTGTTGTCGTTAATGGGAAAACAGTGGGTTATGAAAATATCGCACAATCCTTCAAAAGCGATAAGTATTTTCAGTCAAGGCCGTCGGCTGTTGGATACAATGCAGCTGGCTCAGGTGCAAGTAATAAAGGCCCAACAAACCCCGACTATTTAAAAACCGTACACGCTGCTATTGATACTTTCATGCGTCATAACCCAGGTATCAGTAAGGCAGATATTCCCGCAGAGCTTGTAACGGCTTCGGGGAGTGGATTAGACCCAGATTTAAGCCCTGAAGGGGCTAAAATTCAAATTAAGCGTGTTGCAAGGCTAAGGAATATGCCTGAACAGGATTTAGTAAAGTTGGTTAATGAACATACAGAAGGCCCTTTGCTGGGTTTATTTGGACCATCCAAGATAAATGTGCTAAAGCTGAATATTGCTTTAGATGAATTAACAAAAGGCTAAAACAACAATTAAATAAATCAACATGAAAAAAAAGACAACTATTGCTGTATTAGGATTAGCTGCATTAACATTTATGCAGGTGGCTAATTCGCAAACTGTAACAAAGGATAGTGCAAAAAAGGAAAAAGTGATTCAGGACCAAAATCCTTTCGATAATATGGACCAAACCTGGGTTAATGGTAACGATCGCAGAGATTCTTCTGTATTTCATATACCCTACTTTACACCTGAGATATTTGTAGATGCCAATATAACCTACTCAGGAAATAATCCAATAGACCATACAGTAGTTGGTTCTACTGCTCTGGCCCGTGATAACGAAATGGAAATATCTCAATTAGGTTTTGGTGGTGACTTTAATTACAATGGCGCACGTGGAAGATTCATGACTCAATTCGGAACCCGTGATGAAGTCGTTCCCCGTAATGATTATAGTCCTTATCGTGGCCAATATGACTTACAAGACGCATACCGCTACATAAGTGAAGCATACGGAGGCTATCACTTCAACGTGATGCATGGTATAAATGTTGATGGTGGATTATTCATGTCCTATATTGGTCTTAATTCATATTACCAGGTTGAGAACTGGGATTATCAGGCATCTTATACCTCGGATAATACGCCCTGGTTCTTTAATGGCATACGTACTCAGATATTTCCTTCCAATTTTGTAAAGATTGAAATATGGCTCATTAACGGCTGGCAGAGTTATGCTACATTCAATACTAATCCTGGTTTTGGAGGAAACATAACTTGGATACCCAATGAAAATATTAAGCTTTTAACCAATGATTATTACGGCCAGGATGATGCTGGTTTACTTGGCAGGCACAGGTTCCACTCAGATAATAGTTTATTGATAAGATATTTTCATAAGCCTAAATCATCAAGCGGCATTACTCAAATGGCATTTTCTCTAACAGGTGATATTGGCGATGAGGAAGGCGATGGAGTCAATGGCTTTAATGGTTTTAAAACAGGAGACGCTGTAAATGGCTATGCTCAATATTTTGCGAGTGCCATGTTTTACAATAGGATATGGTTTGCACATAATAAATGGGCATGGATGATTGGCGGAGGAATTATGAATAACCCTGGTCGCTATTTGGTTCTTGAACCAACGGGACAGGCAAGCGACCTTCCTACCCCTGCTGCAATTGCAATGTCTAACGGAACTGTATTACAAACAACTACCCAAGAAGGTATCGTCCCTTTTACTCAAAATCCTGGTGACCAGTTTAGGGCTTGGGATGCCTCAACAAATATTGCTTGGATGCCGAACCAAAGCATAGAGTTCAAATTGGAATTATTGCATCGTGAAGCCAGCGTTGGTTATTTCAACGGTCCTGGTGGTGTTACTTCTCCAAACGGTTATACTACCGACCCTGTTCTTATTCAAGCTCCCAACGGAACTATTACACCTATTCCAGGATGGGTTCCTGACCTTGTACGCTCGGAAAATCGTATTATCATTGCTATCCTTTTCAGGATATAATTGGTAATAGCAATACCTTTGCGTTATGCCTGAAGAAAGAGAACAAAACGTAGAGCATTTCCTTGAACTTATCCGCAGATCCAAGCGTGGTAAGTTCAAGGTTTATATAGGCATGAGTGCAGGAGTAGGCAAAACATACAGAATGCTCCAGGAGGCAAATTCCTTACTTAAGAATGATATTGACATTAAGATAGGTTACATTGAAACCCATAACCGCAAAGAAACCCAGGAATTAGTAACAGGATTACCTATTATACCGAGAAGAAAGCTGTTTTATAAAGGCAAAGAACTTGAGGAAATGGACCTTCAGGCAATTCTCAACATTCATCCCGATGTAGTTATTGTAGATGAACTTGCCCATTCTAATATTGAAGGTAGTAAACATGAAAAACGCTGGGAGGATGTAATGGAAATTCTCGACGCAGGTATTAATGTCATTAGTGCTGTAAACATTCAGCATATAGAAAGCCTTAGTGGGGAAATACAAAGGATCACTGGCATAGAGGTTAGTGAGCGTATACCCGACAAAGTATTACAAGTGGCAGATGAAGTTGTAAATATTGACCTTACCGCCGACGAACTTATAACCCGTCTAAGAGAAGGCAAGATTTATCATCCTGCAAAAATTGAAACAGCACTTAACAACTTCTTTCAATCAGAAAAGCTGTTACAGTTAAGGGAATTAGCCTTAAAAGAAGTAGCCTCTCAGGTAGAAAGGAAAATAGAGGTAGAGTTCCCGAAAAATGTAAACCTTAGACCCGAAAGGTTCCTCGCGTGTATAAATAGCGAGCATGAAATTGCAAAAATGATCATTAGGAAAACATCCAGGTTGGCCGCATATTATAATTCAAAATGGTTTGTATTATACGTGCAGACTAAAGAAGAGAATGCACAAAATATAAACCTTGCTGTACAGCGTCACCTCATCAACAATTTTAAAACGGCAACCGAACTTGGTGGCGATGTTATACAGGTAAAGAATAATGATGTTTCTGAAGCTATAGTGGAAACTGCAAAGGGAAAAGGGATTACAACTATTTGTATAGGTAAGCCACATTTCAGTCTTATTAAATCTGTTTTGAGCAATAATCTCTTTGACCAGTTACTTATTAAAATTACAGACACAGATATTGACCTTGTTATATTATCCTGATGAAGCTACGCATTAAAATAAAATTGGCTTTAGGATTAACCTTCCTGTTTATTTTCATTCTATTAATTGGGGGGGTAGGGCTATATGCTATTGGCAGGCTTAAAAACGAATCAAAAAATATCTACAAGGCTAACTATGAAAGTCTGATATATGCCAAGGACATGGAGCAGGCCCTGGATATGTACGAAGCTAAAGACCCTAATTCAATCCCGAAATTCGAGCAAAATCTTGAGTTACAAGAGAACAATATTACCGAGGTGGGTGAACAGGCCGCAACAGAAGATGTAAGGACCATGTTCGAGAAACTAACGAAAGGCGACACTTCATCTGTTCAGATAAGGGATATACGAGGAGGCTTGTATAAAATATCTGAGTTAAACATGAATGCTATCGTAAGAAAGAGTAATGAGGTTCAAAACACGGCGACCCAGGCAGATATTTATTTGGGCATCATAGTAACATTAGGTGTTCTTATTTCATTTACTTTCCTGTTTAACTTCCCTGGCTATATTGCTAACCCCGTAAAACAGTTAACAGAAGGTATTAAAGAAATAGCCAATAAAAATTATTCTCAGCGCATATATCTTGAAAAGAACGATGAATTTGGAGAATTGGCCGATGCCTTTAATGCAATGGCTTCAAAGCTTGACCAATACGAAAGTAGCAACCTTGCCAGGCTCATGTTTGAAAAGAAACGAATAGATACCATCATTAATAATATGAAAGACCCTATTATAGGGTTCGACGAAAAAAGGAATGTATTATTTGTAAACTCGGCGGGATTAAGTGTGTTGGGCATTAAAGAAAATCAAATAGTAGGTAAATATGGTCCCGATGTAGCATTGAAAAATGACCTTTTACGTACACTTATAGGCTCAAATGATAGCACTTCCCCTTTGAAGATATATGCGGATAGTAAAGAGAGCTATTTCACAAAGGAGGTACTTAAGATTATTGCTGAGGGTAATCCTATTGGCGAGGTAATAATGTTAAAGAATATAACACAATACAAAGAATTGGACCTTGCCAAGACCAATTTTATTGCGACCATATCGCACGAATTAAAAACGCCCATTTCTTCCATTAAAATGAGCTTAAAACTATTGGAAGATAATAGGGTGGGGGCGTTGAATGATGAACAAAAAAAGCTTACAGCAAACATTAACGATGATACCCAAAGGCTACTTGCCATAACCGGTGAATTACTCGATTTAACACAAGTGGAAACAGGGAATATACAGTTGCAAAAGCAGCCTGTTGAGCCGAAATTGATAACTGACTATGCATATAATGCCTTAAAAGTGCAGGCAGAACAAAAGAAATTGCAAATAAATATAAATATACCTGAAACTCTACCTAAAGTGAGTTGTGATTTAGAAAAGACAGCTTGGGTATTGGTTAACTTCCTTTCCAATGCCATACGTTACAGCCTCGAAGGCAAGAAGGTTATTATAGAGGCCAAAAAAGATAATGGTAATATGGTTTTCTCAGTACAGGATTTTGGAATAGGTATAGATCCAAAGTACAAGGATAAAGTATTTGAACGTTTTTATAAGATACCTAATACTGAGAATGAGAAAAGCAGCACTGGCCTTGGACTGGCTATAAGCAAGGAATTTATTGTTGCACAAGGCGGCAAAATTTGGGTGGATAGTGAATTAGGGAAGGGCTCAGTGTTTTACTTCTCGTTGCCTGTTAGCTAATAGTTAAGCCTATTTTCCATACTAAGGGTGTAAATGACAAGTACACATCAAAAGCAGAAACTAAACTGACATATCTATACTTGGCAAATTGGCAACTGCTTTTTCTTTAAGTGAAGCCACAACCCTAACATAGGTTATTTAGTGGGAGGTGAATCTGGTGGGAGATTGATTTTGTGCCTGCGTCCTTCATGCAGGTTTACCACCCACATACCAGTACTGACACCCATGGCAGAGCCAAAGAATAAATCGGATGGCCAATGCCAATCCTGGTAAAAACGTGAAAATACGGTAAAGCCTGCCGGAATTAAAGCCATTACTTTCCAAAAAGGGCGGCGAGCATGGCGAAACATAACAGTGCTAAGAGCAAAAGCGCTTGTTGCATGCCCGCTTGGGAAGGATTCATAAAGATCATGGATATTAAACGGATGAAATGTGAAAGCCCCCTCATCTTCGAGGGGTCTGGCTCTGCCTGTACTAACTTTAAGTATTTCTGTAATGGCCTCGGCATACAAACCAGCCTGTAATAATTCAATGGCCATTTTCTTTGCCGGGTTTTTATGCGCTAGGATTCCATATCCGGCAAAAAGGGCTGTTATTCCACCGATGGAATACCATTCGCCATAAATCCTGCCACCAACTACAGGGGCGCTGTAATAATAATGCTGGTTGCCTTGAGAAAGTTTGTTAAGTGGTTCATCAAGGGGCATAATTGCCAGCGTTCCGGCTACTATCAATCCTGCTGTGAGAAAATCCTTTTTCTTCCATCTCAAGGGCGCTCCAAGAAACAAAAATGATTCGTGTACAAATTGTCCTACGGTATAATTTCCTGTAGCCATTTTCTCTTCAAAAACGCATCTATCGCTATAACACACCATGTCTTCATCCGGTTCTCTTGCAGGAAGGAGGTAATTACCAACCGTCTTTAATGCGTTGCCCAGTTTTTGGCCAATGGTAGTGTCCTTTTTTACGGTGTCTCCTGCGGTTACCTTCACGCTGTCATTAGTGGTCACTTGGGAAAAGGTCGGTATAGCAACACACACACACAACAAAACGAGTAATGTAATTTTAGTTTTCATACTACTAAGAATTAAAGGTTAAAATGACCTCTTCTCTGTGGGTCTTCAAAATAAAATTCAAGAAATATTTCTTGTTCTGTATGGTAGGATGTGGTTGTTGTAAAGCCTTGTTCTTCATGTGTCTGGGCGTATAGATAATATTCTGCCCCTATATTTAATTTCTTGTAAATTTTAAAAGTTATTTTAGGTTCCAAAATACCCATGTAATTATCTCCAAGGCTACCATATTGTGGTTCATCTGCCCCCACACTATTAATCGCACGGATCATAAAATAATAGTAGGAGGCACCCAAGGTAGCAAAATTGCCAAGAATAAAAGAAGTTTCGATCTTGCCTTCCCAGCCATAACCAAAGTTAAAGTCTCTGTATTGGGAAGTGTCGCTGGGAGGCTGTGTACTGCTTCCTGCAAAAGGCACAAGCGCCAAGTGTAAATTAGTGTAGAGAAAGGAATTTTTTCCGAGTGGTAATCTGGAAAAGATACCTCCACCCAATGCAATAGTCGATAATTCAAAAATTGGCTTATCCCAATAGTCGTAATATAAAAATCCACCTTCAAGTAATGACACTTTTTTGTATTGTGAGTTCTTCCCAAACAAAACTCCATATCCTGTAACATTATCAATAAACTTTCTTCCTATGCCTATATCTGTTTCTACCCGTAGTTTAAAGAAATCAAATGGTGCACGTGCCCTTACTTCGAACGGATTACCATAATCAAATTGAACATTCAATACCTCGCTGGTAGCTCCTGATAGGATGGCATTAGTATGGTCATTTATTTTATGAATCCCTCCATAGAAGGTTATGTTCAAAGGTTCTTTTTGATAGACTTCTTTGTTGGTATGCCTCGATGTTTTTCCCTGTATAAGCCTGTTAAGACCCCTCATTGGATCTATTATAGCCGCTAGTATTTCACGAAATGTTCTTTCAGCTCCGGTCGTACGGTCGTCCAGGATATTGGAGCTGATGCGATAGAGTACTTCTCCCAGAAGTATACCATCTACAGTAGTGGCAATCAGGCTGTTTCTCTCGGGAGTAATATTTTCTCCAAATATTTTCCATTCGTAGCTTCCTATAAAAGTATAAGGTATTGACGCCCAAAAGTTATATCCATTGGCCCGCGCATCATTGTAATAGAAATTACCGAATATGGGGTGCCCTAAAAAGTCATTACCGAACCTGGTTTGGTCCCAATCCCATCCTGGCCCCCAGGGCCAGCCTGCACCCAAGTTTCTTTTCCACGATGTTATACCTACTTGTGCCCACCCATATTTCAGTATCTTGCTATCCACTAAACTTAATGCCGCATTATCTCCGGCGCCTTCTACAAAGGGAATCCATAGAGGATATCTTTTATTATATGTACTATCATCCTTTAACAAGTTTCCATATTTATCTTGAACAACAGTATCTATTCTCTTTACTTTTGGTTGCGTGCCTATAGAATCCGGACTTATCGAATCAGAGTGTAGTTTTATTTTTTTTTCTTTTATTACTTTTAACTGATCCTTTATGTCTCCCTTATTCGGATTGATGGTATCCTGTTTGGCAATGTGTTTAGTAGTGTCAGTGGTATTGCCAACCTGACCGAAAATGGATGTTGTTGCAAGAGCGAATAGGAAGGAAAAGTATAGGGGTTTCATTGATAATCTAATTTTTTTACTCTGAATTACTCTTAGTATTATTGCTATCAGTGCAATAAGAAGTGGCATAAGGATTAACCAACCAGCATTGTAGCCAAAGTAACCAAATAGCCCACGCTATTAATATTATTATCACTATGTAAAGCGGGTTTCGCATAACCTCTTCTGTGTTATTAATTGAATTACAAAAATATAAGTGCAGCTTATGGTGCCACTTACACTTTTAAAAGAAATTGTTACATTTTTAACAGTTTTTTAGTCTTTAATATCCCTCGCTAAATAATGTTAGGTTGTGGTATGCAGTAAATGTAAATAATGCAACATTTCTGCATTATAATGTAACATGTCAATATAGAAGCACTATTATGTTTGCATTATTATTATTAAATAATCAAATAATTAAAATAAATACCATGCAAAAATTGATAGCATCCATCACATTATTTACTCTAGTAATAGTATTACTCAGCTCTTGCAGTCATACGTCCACACTTGCATTAACCAAAAGACATTACAGGAGTGGTTATTACGTTAACTGGGGGAGTGGAAAAAATAGCCTAAGTACTCCGGTTATTGCTAAAGCAACTACCAGAAGTGAACTTAAGCAATCGCTAATCCATATAGAGCAATGCGGAAACCCTACTGTGCCAAGCACTCCTGAAATAGTTTCTAAAAAGTCAAGTATAATTCAATGGGTTGCAGTACATAAACGCCTGCCAATTATAGCTGATAAAAATGTAGATTATGATTTGCAGCCTCAAAATACACAAGTATTAAAAGATATAACCCCAGACCATTTACAAAATACATCTGATTATGAAGTTAGGGTAGATGCAAATGTTGCATTTGTAGTGATTGTTCTTTGTGCTATTTTTATTCCTCCATTAGGAGTAGCATTAATGTATGGTATACACCTTTATTTTTGGGTTGACCTTATTCTCACTCTACTTTTCTTTTTCCCGGGTATGATATTTGCACTTATAGTTGTACTAATGTAAATAAATTTTAAGATGGCACAGGCAATAAAACGCTTTCGATTCATCGTAATAGTACTGATATTTTCAAGCTCCTACGCGATAGGGCAAGATACCAGAAACCCAATTTCTAAATTTTTGGATAAAAGGGGATATACATTTCCCGATTCTGCTAAAAATCCTATTCAACCGGATATCCAAAACAAATGGCCAGATACTTTGTATTATTATACCGCATACAAGTCTAAGTTAATGGGTTCTTTTACGGTTCCCATTACCTTCAGTAGTATAAAAATAGCAAATGGTGAAGCCTTAACAAGCCCCAATATAAGTTTAGGTCTTGGTTACACTTGGTTTTATGGAGACTTTATATTTGAAGAGGATGATAAGATCCTTGTAGATCCCACTTTTTTCTTTGGAGTATTGGGCGATGCCGGTATACAAAACTTTAGTCTTAACAAACTGGCCGGCTTTTTAGCCGGTGGCTTTGTGGGCGTTGGATCATTTACTTTGTTTGGGGGCTTTGATTTGATAAACAGATATGCTTTAGTGGGCATTGGTGCAAGGGTTGATTTTTTTACCATATCACAGAATTTTTTGCATGTATATGGTAAAGTCCACGAAGTAAGAAAGCATAAGAGGCTTGCACTGCCTATTACAGGAGAATAAAATCACCTGATATATTTTAGCTTAAAGTTTATTAATGGTGTGCGCCATCAAATCCAGATAAAACGGCAGGGATTGCGGTGTCTTAAGTATTAACTAGAAGCGAGAGTGACTTATTTTATGTACCATTCTTTTAGCCAACCAGAGGCAGCCTAACGCAAAAAAAGGAGCCGATATAACATCAATAGTATAATGAACATGTTGAATAAGCAGCAAAAGAGCCATAGAGAAAGCTGCAAAAAGCACATAAGATCTATCCGTTTTTTTAGATAAGCAAAGGTAAATGAGGAAAATGGTGGCTATGTGACCTGAGAAGAAGAGATCTTTGGTGATAAACCTAGCACCATAAACTAAATTACTCATTGGATCTGTGAGTGCCACTAACCTTGGCGGTGTTTGGAAATGTGTAATTGCAATTGTAGTAATACGGAATACCAATAGAAAGATATATGCAATAAGGGCTGTAATAAGTTCAGTAGGTTGCGTGGCCATACGTATAAAAAATAAAAGAACAACACTGGTTATGAAAGGTGTAATTAGTACTGAAACATTTTTTGCGGGGAGTTCATTTAACACCCAATCGTTCATCGTCACACCTCCTGGTCTATCCTCATTATAGTTAAAGAAGAAGTGCGTTGCAAAAGAAACTATAATAAGTACAAGAATAGCAGAGATGAGCACTTTTCTAAAGACTTTATTATGCAATGCTTTTTGCCAGTTTTGACGGATTGAGATAATGTAATTTTTCATGTAGTTTCTTCCAGGCTCGTATTATAGAGTCCGCGATGGCGGGTGAGGAATATTATACAATAAACCCAACCCTGCGGCACCTCCGGATGAAACGAATGCAAGAGAAATATTTTTATTCTTTATCCTGTGTAACTCGGGTAAGGTTACACCTATAATGGCACCTAATGAGTAACCTACAGCCACGTCCGAAGGAAAGTGTGCTAATGCTCTTACTCTAAAATATCCTTCTATGATCGAAGGTACTGTAGCCGCAGCATATAAAAGCAGCTTATTTCCGATTCCAATATTTGGATGATAATCACAATATACTTTGGCTGCAAAAAAAGAAGCATAGGTAACTGAAGCATCGTGTCCGCTGTAGAAAGAGTTTCGGTTATTACCAGTGGTACGCTCATTCATTGGTAAATTAGTGTAATAGGTTATAGGGCGGTATTTATTTTGAAATGTAGGGCCAAGCCAGCTATAGTTATAAAAAGTAAAGGTCACAATATGCCCTTCCACGTACATAAGTAGAATGTCCAGCCATTCTTTCTTTATGTGTTTATCAAATAAAAGGAGCCCTGGTAGCATGAATACTGGAATTTGAAAATTATCGGAGAGCTTACTAAACAGGGTAATATTGGAGGTGTTTTGATTTAAAGCCCACCTATCAATAGGATTTAGTAAACCCGGGTTCAAGCTAAGTATTTCTGCATTGGTGATTTCGGCTTTGCCTTTAATGCGATCAATTGCAAAGTAATCTGAAAAAGCACCCACAGCAATTATCGATATTGAAAGAGGCCGGCAATTGTGATACACTTTTAGTTTGATCCTGTTTGAATCGATAGGATTCGCGTATGTGATAGCACAAAAGCTTAATATAAATACTAAGCAAAAAGTAATTTTTGTATTATGTTTGAGAATAGATTGTCCCACTTTAGTTAAATTTTAATTGGTTAAACTGTAATCCGACTTCTTCAATGGGAATAGGCATTTTATTATTAAGTTTTTTATAGTCAGAAGGGGAAATACCAGTAATGTCTTTAAACTGGTTTGATAAATGAGCAAGACTGCTATAATGAACTCTGAATGCAATTTCATTTAGATTAAGTTCTCCGTAAGTCATTAATTCCTTCACTCGCTCTATCTTCTGGGCGATAATATATTTTTGAATTGTTATTCCCTCTATTTCAGTGAATATATTGCTTAGGTAGGTGTAATTATAATTAAGCTTTGAACTCAGATAATCAGAGAAGCGGAATTTCAATTCTTCGTCAGAATCGCGTATTAGTTTTATCACAATATTCTTAGTTCTCTCTACCAATATTCTCTTGTTTTCATGCAAAATTTCAAAGCCGGTTTCTTGCAATGCTTTCAAAAGTTGGTTATATATATGAATATCTAATGTTCCTTTAATTTCAATTACTCCTAATTTAACCTTAACATAATGTATGCCTAACTTTTCCAATTGAGCTTTAACAACTAATATACAGCTGTTTGATACCATATTTTTAATATATAGATTCATATATATTTGGTTTTGCATTATTACTTTTTCAATCCCTTATTAAATATTTTTCTATATCAGGTGCATTGGTTTTATTTCTTAATTTTTTTTGCCGTTTTAGAGATAGAAACAAATGTATTGTGGTAGAATGTGATAGGTATTAATAATTAGATGAACAGCAAGTATATAAGGTTAGGTAATTGTTTACTATGGATAAAGGAATTTTTAATGTTCTGATTGGCGCACAGCTTCCATCTGATCTTTAAAAACTACCAAATACCTATTATAAAGGTCTATTTAGAAGAAATTTAAGACGAACATGGATGAGGATAAATGGAGAAAGTAGATCCGATCGAATCCTCATTAAAATCAAATGGCACTTTATATAATTCAATTTAGGTACTCATTTTGTACATTTGTAAGGAAGTATGCAAATAAAGTTTAGTCTTCCTTCCTTACGCTATATAATTTTATTTAACCTTATTCTTAAGGTAGGCTTATTCCTTTACACGGCTCCCTGGAAGGAATCTGTTGAGAAAAAAATGATTGTAGGTGATTCTGAGGGATATCAGCGTATTGCCCTTAGTTTATTAAAAGATCATTCATATAGCCCTCCGTTAGATACAAACAATATTTCGTTTTATAGTGAAAATACCTTAAAGAAGTACCTTACGCAACATAAAGATGCAATGCGCCTACCGGTGTATCCTACCTACATTGCCTTTGTTTATTTGATTGCCGGAGCAAAACCCTTCATTGTTATTTTTATTCAATTACTTTTCAGCCTTTTTTCAGTTGCGTTAGTATACAATATATGCTTTTTGCTTTTTAATAATAAGAATATCGGATTGATCGCGAGTTTTATTTTTTGTTTTGATCCGGATTCCATCTACGAATCTAATAGACTTCTTACAGATACCTTTTTTGTCTTATTTCTGCTTGCTTCTGTTTACTATTTCCTTAAATATTTAAAGAAAAGCGAATTTAAAAATATTTACCTAAGCGCAATTTGGATGGGTATAACTTGTCTTACACGTCCTGTAGCAATGCTATATTCCATTTTACCCATGATAATGTTATTTTGCTTTAAAAAAGAAAGTGTAAAAGTTAAGATCAAATCGTGTGTAGTATATGTACTTATGGTTTCTGCTTTTGTAGGTATGTGGTCCTATCGTAATCATTGTAAATATCAAACCTGGCAATTAACGGCTCAGAGCGGCCCTCTGGTATTCATGTGGGATGCAGCCATGACCGAAGCGAAGCGTACAAATAAGACATTACAGGAAGTACGTTATCAGTTTCAATTGCAGGCCGACTCACTTGGTTTTAAAACAGAAAAAAACGTTTTTAAGCAAACAGCTATCTATGAAAAATTAGGAATGAACTATATCAAACAGCATACGGGTTATTTTATTTTCAATTATATTGAAGGAAGCGTAAAAATGTTTTTTATATATGGGAGCGGTCACGCAAAAAATACAACACAAAGAACTATAGATATTTTAGCAGCTTTGGTTCTTCTCTTACAATACATCGGCTTTTTATATGGATTGGTGCAACTTTTTAGGCGCAAGAAATACTTGCCTTTAGTATTGTGTATAATTACAATATTCTATTTTATGTTAGTTACTGGAGTTATTGGAGAAATGCTTGAAAGATATAAGTTACCCATAGTTCCTTTCATATGTATCTGTTCAGGGTATGGATATTACTGCCTAATAGAAAAAACAAAAGCCATAAAAAGTTAATTTATGGCTTTTAGCATTATTTAAGTAAGGCTTAGTGCCAAATCGAAAGGATGATACCTGTAATAATAAGCCCTACTGCATGGTAGCCGGCATCAATTGAAAAAGTTTTGAACGATTTCTTCGTATGCATATGGCTAAGGCCAATAGTCGTAGCGCCAAAATAAGCGGCTATAATTCCTAATTTAGCACCCATCATCCAATTATCCGTATGTGTAACGGATATCAGGCAAGCTAAGGCAATAACAGCAATTAGGCAGACTGAAAAGGTAACACTCATGTATTTGGGCATTTCTTTTCTCATTTTAGCTCTCGTTTCTTCATCTGTAGGCATGGTAATGCCATGGCCGTCCATCCAGGCTTTAACAAAAAGAACAGGTGAAAACCATAAGGCGCCAAGTGCAAAGTATACAATAGTGCATACTATTACTGCAAGCCAATTAAGATGTGAAAGGGTATTCATGTTATTGGGTTTATGAGGTTTATAAACCAAATATAAGATTTTTTGGTTGTGAAATGCCTCATGGGTATGCTTTGAATGTAACCCTATTTTATTTGGTCATTATCGGCATTGAACCTGAATCCCAATCGTTTACCAGTCTGTATTTGCATTTTATTGCTCTCTTCTTCCATAACCGAAACACTAACTTCCTTTACATTATCAAAGGGTTGCGCAAATAAATTAAAGTCTAAAGTATAGAGTATAGCAGAGGTAACGATATCATGCAGAGCGGTTCTATCCAAAACAGCAGTAGAGAAGTTATTATACAAAAAAGCCAATTGACGTTTACCCTCTACAAAAAAATGCGATTCATGATTAACAAAAATACGGGCAATGAGATACCCCATATCAGTACTACGGCTATACTTAAAAGAGTCTGAAAGGAAATTATAAATACTTATGGAGCCGCAATAGGCATTGGTTTCGTTGTTTTTTAAATAGGATGTTTGCCAAACAGAATGCGAACGGTCGAAAGAAAACACATTGGATTGCATATAAAAAACCAATACATCTTCTGCAATGGTTAGCCACACTTCAAATTCGCTTTTTTCTTTGTATTGAACTATGATCCGTTTATCGAAAGAGGCCGCTTCTTGAGCCAGTTCATGTGCTAGTTTAGCAATTACTTCCTTCATGGTTTTAAAGAGCCCGCCGGTTGTTTCCCGCACATTCAGAAGTGTGCTGGTTTTTTCCTTCAGCAGCTTAATAACAAGATCATGAGGACTTAACTTTTCCATTTTAGTAGGCTTTAGCAAATATAACCCTTTGTTTTGAGGGGTTACCTGAAAAAACACATTTCCCTTCTTCCGCTTTTTGATCCAATGGTATACAACGTATCGTGGCCTTTGTTTCTTCCTTTATTTTCTCTTCTGTTTCTTTAGTGCCATCCCAATGCGCATAAACAAATCCCCCTTTGGTATCCAGCACTTCTTTAAACTCCTTATACGTATCTACTTTAAAAGTGTTCACACTTCTGAAATCGAATGCTTTTTTATAAAGATTTTGCTGTATCTCTTCCAACAGATTTTTTATATGGTTAACTGCTTCTTTTGCAGGCAATAATTGTTTTTGCCTGGTATCGCGTCTTGCCACCTCAACCGTTCCATTTTCAAGGTCTTTTGGGCCAATGCCAAGCCTGACAGGCACACCCTTAAGCTCATATTCTGCAAATTTCCATCCCGGACTGTGTTTATCGTCATTATCATACTTTACCCTTATACCCTGAGCTTCCAATTCTTTTTTTATGTTTTCTACCGTGGCATTTATTTTGTCCAACTGTTCCACCTCGCGATAGATAGGTACTATGACCACCTGTATGGGCGCTAACAAAGGTGGTATAATAAGTCCCTCATTATCTGAGTGTGCCATAACCAGTGCCCCCATTAGCCTTGTAGAGACACCCCAAGATGTGGCCCAAACGTGTTCAGGTGTTCCTTCTTTTGTAAGGAAAGTAACATCGAATGCTTTGGCAAAATTTTGTCCTAAAAAGTGCGAAGTGCCAGCTTGTAAGGCCTTACCATCTTGCATAAGAGCTTCAATACAATAGGTCTCTACCGCACCTGCGAAACGTTCATTTTCGGTTTTAGTGCCTTTTATTACCGGTACACTCATCCACTTTTCGGCAAACTCGGTGTATACGCCTAGCATCCTTTCTGCTTCTTCCATGGCTTCTTGTTTTGTGGCGTGGGCAGTGTGTCCTTCCTGCCATAAAAATTCAGCAGTACGCAAAAACAGACGAGTACGCATTTCCCATCTCACCACGTTGGCCCATTGGTTTATAAGCAATGGCAGGTCTCGGTAGGACTGTATCCAACCTTTATAGGTGTTCCAAATAATTGTTTCTGAGGTAGGGCGTATTATAAGTTCTTCATCCAGGCGGGCATCTTCATCCACAACAATACCTTTATCGCTATTTTTTAACCTGTAATGGGTTACAACGGCACATTCTTTTGCAAAGCCTTCAACATGAGATGCTTCCTTGGTAAAAAAGGACTTAGGTATTAGCAAAGGGAAGTAAGCATTCGAATGTCCGGTAGCTTTAAACATACCATCTAATAGCGATTGCATCCTTTCCCATATAGCGTACCCATAGGGTTTTATTACCATGCAACCCCTAACTGCCGAATAATCAGCAAGGCCTGCTTTTATAACCAAGTCGTTATACCATTGGGAATAATCTTTTTCTTTGGGAGTTATGACTTTGCTCATTGACTTTGTTAAAAGTTGTTAATAGATATAATGTGAATTTTTCTTCACAAAAACTTCATTTTAATTAGCGTATCTTAGTACCAGATTTTAAAGGTTTCTGAAATTAATTTAAGGTTAGCAAAAATAGAAAATAAACCTTTTAAGATTTATAGAGTCAAATAATAAGAATAGTATAAAAACAACCCCAGTCATGAAAACATTAGCGTATTTATCTTGTGTAGCAGCCATGATGATAGTTTCATTAGGTAAAGCACAGCAGCCGGCTACTAATAAGCATATGGATGACGATGGTATATATGCTACATCCAAAGATGACGACAGCCAGCAGCCCGCTGCTACAAATAATCAGCCGGCCCAAAGTAACCAGCAGCCTGCTGCGAATGATCAACAAGCTCAATCAAATAATCAAAGCAATCTTCCTGCCCAATATTCTCAAAACGGAAGCAATGGGCCTGACTCATTAAATAATCAAAACGGTGGCAATAATGGTAATTATTATGACCCTAATGATAATAACTACGATTATTCTGCAAGCATAAGAAGATACGATGAAAACCTGGGAGACTGGGGTTATTATGATGATGTGTATACCAATTCATATTGGTACAGCGGAGATCCTTATCAATATGGCATGAGTATTTATATGGGTTCTCCCTGGTGGGGCCCTGCCTATTACGGGTATGCTTTTGCTCCTTCATGCTATTGGGGCCTTGGTTTTGGTTGGGGCTACGGATGGGGTCTAGGGTATGGTGGTTACTGGGGGCATCCGTGGGGTGGCTACTGGGGCGGCTGGCATGGCGGCTATTGTGGTGGCTTTGGTAACTATTACTATAATAGTTATGACCATAACTCTAATAACTTCAATTATGGTCCACGTAACACTTATAGCTCGAATACCAATGAATTCTCAGGTGTCCATGGGGTTACTCCCGGCGCAACTCAGCGCTATGGTAATTTTGGTGATTATTATCAAGCCTCCGCGCATTCACAGGCTGCCAAAAACCCTAGTGCTTTTACTGCATCGGCTCACACAGGCGCTTCAGCTAATGAGCCACTGCACGTAGCATATAATGGAAATACCGGAGCATCACATTTTACCAATGTAATGCCTTCCAGGTCCTTGTCGAGCGCAAGCACAAGCAGGAATGGTAATTCTATGGCAGGACAGATCAGTCATCCAGTTAATAATGCTTCGATGAATTCCGCAAGATCGTATAATAATGGTTATAACAACTCAGCGAGAAGCAATAATCAGTATAACAGGTCTTCTACATCAAATAGTGCAAGGCAATACAATGCGCAGAGGTATAATAATTCTTCAAATGCTAACAGGGGTTATAGCAGATCAAATAGCTACGGCTATAATACCCAACGCGCTTCCTCGGGTTATAACAGAGGGGGGTATAACGGTGCGGCTTCACATCAATCATACAGGAGTTCATACGGAGGTGGTTTCGGTGGCGCACGCTCTTCCAGTTATGGTGGCGGAGGACGCTCATCAGGATTTGGCGGCGGTGGCCATTCTGGTGGCTTCAGTGGCGGAGGTGGTGGCCATTCAGGCGGTGGTGGAGGCAGAAGATAACCTATCGGATTATTGTAGAGCGTAATCAGAAAAAATAAAATCAGGCTAATTATGAAAAAGGCAACATATTTTGGAGTAGGGCTAATAAGTATGCTCACTCTATCTGTAAGTGCCCAGGATCAAACCGACGCACTTAGGTATTCGGAACTTGGTGTTGGAGGAACAGCCCGTTTTATGGCTATGGGTGGCGCATTTACAGCCGTTGGCGGCGATGCTTCTTCACTTGCATTTAATCCTGCAGGCATCGCGGTTTTTAACAAAAGCCAGCTAACTTTTTCTCCCGGATTTACCATACAAACTATAGGTTCAACATATAACGGTACTACTATTTCTACTATTCAGCCTTCTTTTAATATTCAAAATGCGGCATGGATAGCCAGTTGGAAGAACAGGAACAAAGATGCCATGTGGAAGGGTATTAATTTCGGAATAGCCTATAACCGCACCGCTAATTTTAATTCTTCCATGAACATCCAGGGTAACTCATCTACTTCTTTGTTAGATGCTTTTACGGCTAATGCTAATGGGAATACACCTGCTAATCTTGATCCTTTCTCAACCCAGCAGGCATTTTATGCAGGAGCTATAAATGGTCCAGGATTAATTGATACGATAAAAGGCGAAAAAGGAACGTCTTATAGCAATGTTGTAGATCCTTTTCTGTCAAGTGGTAAATATGTATTGCAACAGCAATCGTTGCAAACATGGGGATCTATGGGCGAGACAGATATATCATTTGGGGGTGACTACAGGAATAAATTATACATAGGTGCAACTATTGGTATTCCTGATATAAATTATAATGCCAATGCTTCTTACACCGAGACACCACAGTATAATGATTCTGTTTATGGCTTGCAATCCTATAACTATAGTACTACGTTATCTACAACCGGGGCAGGTATTAATTTTAAATTTGGTTTGATATACAGAATATTTAACTGGCTCAGAATTGGTGCTGCTGTACATAGCCCAACATGGTTCTCATTGACTGATAATTACTCGTCTTTAGTTACAGCTACATACAGCGGTGTTTCTTCTGAGTACCCACAGGGAACCTATTCAGGTACCCCTGATGGTAACCCAATGACCGGTAGCTATAACTATACATTGATCACGCCTATGCGTGCTATGGGTGGTGTTGCTGTAGTTCTGCACCATTTTGCCATTTTAAGTGCAGATTATGAGTATGTAGATTATTCCACTGCATCGCTAAGTGGTTCTGGCATAGCAGCCGCGTCTCAATTTACCCAGGCCAATGAGGCAATTCAGCAATCGTATATGCCGGCAAGCAATCTCCGCTTTGGTGCAGAAGTAGTATTATATCCGTTCAGTATAAGAGCCGGCTATACTTATTACGGTAATCCATATTCTTCTTTAGCTGGAAATAGCAGTATCAAAAATTCATATTCTGCCGGAGTGGGCATTAAAATTAATAGGTGCTTTATAGATTTGGCTTATGTTCTTAGCCAGTATAGCGAGAATTACTATTTATACGATGCAAGTCTTGTTAACCCTGTTCTTAACAAAACAACAGTTTCTACTGCTGTAGCTACCTTTGGCGTTAACTTTTAACCAGGCTAAGTTGGGTATCAACAGCCTTTATTGCATTTGCCGTTCTTGTGTTTCCCAATCCTGATATGACAATATAAGGAGTAGTTTGACTGGCAAGCTCCATCTGGTATTTCTCAAATAGGTGCTCCCTCAAATGCGGATGCTCCCGTTGCGGATCTGGCTGCCAGGGTATGTCTATATTGCACAATAGATAAAGAGAGTATTTTCTGCTCATCAAGGAACTTAATATCCATTCAGGACAGTAGCCATATTTATGTTCAGCCCATATTTTAGTTACTATAAGATCGGTATCACAAAAAAGTAGATTCCCGGCCTTAAGGGCAATTTCATCCTCACTTTTCATCTGTTGTTTTGCTATCTCAGTTATGTCGTCGACATTGTAAGGTCGTTCAAGTTTGTCAATGTAATTACGGGCATATTCAGGAACAAATTCGGTATTGTAGTGTTGAGCCAGTTGCATGGCAAGAGTTGTCTTTCCTGTGCTTTCTGGGCCTACGATAGCTATGCGGGGGATGTTGTTTTTAATTGCTTTTTCCATTGATAATAACCATATATAGCTAGTAATGTAAATATAAAATATAAAAACGAGGTTAGTTTCAGGTCTTTATAGAAATAAAGTATTACATAGGAGAGATCGGTTACTATCCATACAAGCCAGTTCTCAATTAGCTTTTTTGCGGTCATCCATGTTGCTATCAGGCTAAGAGCGGTATTAAGGCCATCCCAGTAAGGCACATTGGTATTAGTATGGGTTAAAATTTTACCAAGTACCAACCATCCTGCAACTGATAATATGGATAAAATCAGTAATGTTCTTTTCGATGATATTGAAACATGCAGAGAGGTATGCTTTTGTCCTCCATAAGCCCATTCATACCATCCGTAAAAGCTAATAACTACATAAAAAACCTGTAGAGCGGTATCACCGTACAACAGATTAACATAAAAGATATAGGTATAAATGGCGCAGGCAACTATTCCTACAGGCCAGCTAATAATCTTTTCTTTGGCTGTGAGCCACACCCCTGCAATGGAAACTATAACCGCAACTTCTTCAAGCCAATTTTGTATGACGCTTTGCCATAGGGTTTCCAGCATATCCCTATTCTATTGGAATACCCAATTCTTTATACTTATTAATGGCTCTTTCCAACTCTTTTAAAGGATCAGGATTTCGCCAAATAGAGTTGTGAAACGCAATGCCGGTAAAACCAATTTCTTTACCTTTTTCAATGTTATCTACCTTAGCTCCTCCCCGCGCAACAATTTTGTTTGGGTATTTTTTTACAATTGAATGAAGCGTACCGCGGCTGAAGGTTGGCCTATGCTCTTGCACGCCCGCAAAAACAGGTGTAAGCATTATGTAATCAAAGTCCTTGTAACTTGAAGTGAGAGAAGACAGGCTGCTGCATGAAGTGCTTCTTATCAGTGATCTTTGTTTTAGCTTAAGTAGTTTGTAAAGCAACCACGATCTGTATTTCTTTTTTCTATCAGATTTTGTAAGGTGAATTCCTTTAAGCCTAAAGTCCCACGCTAAGCTATGGTGCGTATGGATTATTATTTTTTTTAAATGTTCTTTTGAAAACTCATTAAGGTAGGTTTTTAAATGCTCAGCGGAAAAATGAGGTTTACGAAGATGAAACGTAGGTAAACCCAGATCGAACATAGCCTTGATCACTTCATGTTCATTTTTTATATCGTCTGAAGAAGATATAAGCATCAATTTCATATACCTGTGTTTTTTACTGTGGTTTGTTCATAATGCACGGCCTTTGCAATTTGGCCGATCACTTCCGGAGCTTCTTCTCCAATGGTTCCAATAACAATCATATCTGCTCCTGCAGAACAAATGGAGTAAGCATCCTCGGGAGTTCTTATTCCTCCACCTATAATAAGTGGGATGGAAATATTCTTCTTTACTTCCTTTATCATATTAAGCGGAACATGAGACAATGCCCCACTTCCTGTATCCATATAGATAAGTTTTAATCCAAGCATTTCTCCGGCCATGGCGGTGCATGATGCTATATCAGCCTTATCGGCGGGTATAGGTATGGTGTTACTTATATATGCAGCAGTAGTTATTTTCCCACCATCAATAAGCATATAGCCCGTGGGTAATATTTCTATAGACGTCTTTTTTAGTATGGGTGCAGCCATAACGTGCTTACCAATAAGATTCTCCGCATTTCTGCCCGATATCAGAGAAAGAAAAAGTAAACCATCGGCCCTGGGATCAATCTGATCAATGTTTCCTGGAAAAATGATCAGTGGTAATTTGCTGCTCTTTTTTAATTCGTCTACACATTTACTAAAATTGCCCTTAGATAAAAGGCTGCCACCAACAAAAATATAATCAATGCCTGATTTTTCAGACAAGTCCACATTTCTTATAGACTTATACTTGTCAGGATCTACTAACAGCGCCAGCTTTTTCCTGGGGCCGTGTGAAATAGAATCAATTAACAGTGGCGACATTAAAAGTAGATTAATTGCTAAAATTCGTAAATTTATCTGATATTCATAAAACTAATCTGTATAAACGAGCATACAGTTATCAATTTTGTGATATGATAATTTGTGAACTGAGCTGGAATTATTGACGTTTATGGTGCCTTCCATTTGCCCTGTATCTGAAAGTATAAAAGGAGAAACAAGTAGATTGTTTTTAAAACTAAGCATGCCTTTGGGATGAATTTTATACAAAACTTCTTTTGCGCACCATAACAGGCAAAGCTGTTCTATAAGAGTATCCTCTTTAATGAATGCTTTTTCTTTTTCGTTCACAAACCTTTCAGCAATTCGCTTGATCTTGGGGTGTACTTGTTCTATGTCTACACCTGGCGTTCCTATCTTAGTAAGAGCAATAGCAATATAGGGCCCCGAATGGCTAATGGATATTTCTTCTGAGCCATCAGCCAGGTAAGGCTTGCCATTATCTTTATATTTAATGGTGGGGCAGAAGGGGCGCAGGCTTTGCAATAGCGTTCTGACAGCGAGCCATTCGCGCTTTCTCGATTCGTTTGAAAAGGAGTTCATGGTCACCCTTTCTTCATCGCTTAGTTTTGTTTTTTGTAAAAGGTCTTCCAGGGTTTCGGTCGTTTTCCATACCGACACGCATTGACCCTTAGGGTTATCAAGTTTTAGTACAATTGGCATAGTATTACTATATAATATCTAATTTTCTTACATTTGGGGCCCTAATTTAAAAATTACCAACGATGACCAAGCAAACAATGGAAAAAGCAGTAAGCTACAAAGTAAAAGATATTTCACTTGCCGAATGGGGCAGGAAAGAGATTAAACTGGCAGAAGCTGAAATGCCAGGTTTGATGGCTATTCGTGAAGAATATGGTAAGCAAAAGCCTTTAAAAGGCGCTAGAATTGCAGGATGCCTGCACATGACCATACAAACAGCTGTTCTTATAGAAACCCTTAAGGAGCTTGGTGCAGATGTGCAATGGTCATCTTGTAATATTTTTTCTACTCAAGACCATGCCGCTGCTGCCATTGCCGCTGCGGGTATACCGGTATTTGCCTGGAAGGGTATGACAGAACCTGAATATGAGTGGTGCATTGAGCAAACTCTCTATTTTGGTCCTAACAGGGAGCCTTTGAACATGATACTTGATGATGGTGGTGATCTTACTAACGTAGTATTAGATAAAAACCCCGAGCTGATAGCACATATTCGTGGTATAAGCGAAGAAACAACAACAGGTGTTCACCGCTTATACGAAAGAATGCACAAAGGAACACTGGCCGTGCCAGCTTTCAACGTAAACGATTCGGTTACCAAATCGAAATTTGATAATAAATATGGTTGCCGCGAATCGCTTGTAGATGCTATACGCCGTGCCACAGACCTTATGCTTGCCGGTAAAGTTGCTGTGGTTGCAGGCTTTGGTGATGTGGGTAAAGGTTCTGCTGAGGCATTAAAAAATGCAAATGTTCGTGTAATAGTTACCGAAATAGACCCTATTTGCGCCCTACAGGCTGCTATGGAAGGCTATGAAGTTAAGAAAATGAGCGATGCTGTAAAACTTGCAGATATTGTTGTTACTACAACAGGTAATCATAATGTAATTAATGAAAAGCACTTCCGTGCTATGAAAGACAAGACTGTGGTGTGTAACATTGGCCACTTTGATGTTGAAATAGATATGGCCTGGTTAAACAAGCATTATGGAAAGACCAAGGACACTATTAAGCCCCAAGTTGATAAATACACTATTGATGGCAATGAAATTATTGTGCTTGCTGAAGGTAGATTGGTGAACCTGGGTTGTGCAATGGGCCATCCGTCCTTTGTTATGTCCAATTCATTCTCTAACCAGGTATTGGCTCAAATAGAATTATGGCAAAACCATAAAAAATATGAAAATAAAGTGTACACATTACCTAAATTATTAGATGAAAAGGTAGCACGCCTTCATCTTAAAAAGATAGGTGTTGAACTGGACACCCTTACACCGGAGCAAGCAAGTTATATAGGTGTTAAGGTAGAAGGCCCTTACAAACCAGAATATTATAGATACTAAAAAAATAGTTAAACAAATTGTTAAAGGCTGGTTTAAAAACCGGCCTTTTTAATTTGATACAGTAAGGTTTGTGCCGTCGAAGTTTGTTTTATAAGCTTTAAGAGGGCAAGTAGCAGGGCCCTTGCTTACAGATCCGTCAGATAGTAGAAATGATGATCCACACACGGGGCAAGTAACCATGATCTTATTGGTTTGTATTTGCACAACGGCACTGGTATTGCCTGCTCCATCGTATGGGCACATACAATCGTATGCCTGAAACTGGTCTGCCTGGTAACGATAAATAGCGATGCCTGCATTGCCTCCTGAAACCTCCATCGATCCGCCCGTGTACTGTATAGGCGCATATAATCCGCCATTTACATCAATAGTAAAATATACACTAACATTAGGAACGCCATTGCACGTAGTAGTTTTTTTACACCCACTGCCGCAGATGAAAAAGAATGCAATGCATGAAAAGAAGAAGATCTTTTTTAAACTGACCATATTAACTTAATTGCAGCAAAATTAACGTATTTTTGGCTGTTTAAGTATATATATGTTCCATAATAGTTTGTATAAAAGGGTATTTTCTGTTTTTGCCTTTTCAGTATTCATGGTATGCTCTGCAAGCCTTTACGCGCAGGATGCTGGTGGCCAGCAAACGCCACAGGCCACAGACACAAAAATGCACCGAAAAGCTGTTGAGAAGCAAAAAGAGCAGGACGCGAAAGAACAAAAAGAGGAAGAGGAAGTAAGGCAACAGCACATGAAAGATCAAACACCGGCTGTAAGAAAGCGTATGAAAGAAGATGCCCATAAGGCCGATCTTTATAATGGGCACAAACGAGAGTTCTTTCTTAAAAGATGGTTTACAAAAAAGAAGCCTTAGTGAGATTTAGCTTTGCAGCAGGTTTTATTTACCGCAGTTCCCTCAGCCATTTCCGCAGTTCAATCATTCTGTATTTGAAATACTGTGTTTTGCAGCTTTTCTTTGCGGTATCAAATTAAATGCAGTATGTAGAAACTTTTTCCTTTCTTTTTTCCCTAGTAAATAAGCTGTTAACAGGGAGACTTGGAGGGAAAGCCTTGAGTAAACGAAAAAAATAACTTAATTTTCACTGTTAGGATAATAGTTTTTTTAAATTTGCTCACTGGTTTTAACAAAAATTAACAAAACATTTCGGGTTATGTTTAAAAAAGTACACCTCTCCATTACGGCATTATTGTTTGCATCTGCGGCCTTTGCACAGTCGGGCGCAATTAAAGTGCATATGTTTGATAAAGCCACAAAACAACCTATACCTTTTGCTAACGTAGTTGTTGAAAAAGGCGGAACACAAATTTCTGGCGGTGTTACAGACCTTGATGGTTATGTTACCATTAAACCGCTTGATCCGGGGCAGTATGATGTTAAGGCTGTATATGAAGGTTACCAGGAAAAAGAATTTACAGGAATTTCTGTCGCGCCGGATAAAACCAATTATCTGGAAATGGATATGGCAAGCACCATGCAACAAATAAAGCAGGTTGATATAGTACAATATAAAACTCCTTTAATTGCCCCCAATACCCAAACCGGCCAAACTGTAACAAGAGAAGATTACCAGCATATGGCTGTAAAGGATGTAAACTCTGTGGCAGCAACTACAGCAGGCGTTTATCAATCAGATGTTGGCGGAGACATTAACGTAAGAGGTAGCCGTAGTAACGCTACTCAGTTTATTATAGATGGTGTAAAGATAACTGCCGATCAGAATATAGGTGGAATACCGCAGAGTATGATAGATGAAGAAACAGTAATTACCGGTGGTGTGCCTGCAAATTATGGCGATGCAACTGGTGGTATAATTGTTATTAACACTATGAATCCTTCGCCTAAATTTTTTGGTAGTGCTGAAGCAATTACTTCAGAAGTATTGGATCCATTTGGCTATAACGATTTTAACTTTTCTATAGGTGGACCCATCTATTCAAAAAAGGACACCGCTACCCACACTAAAGTTCCTGTAATAGATTTTATTTTGGGCGGAGAGGTTAGTTATAAGCAAGATAATAACCCATCATTTGTGGGAGCATATACCGCAAACTCAGACACTTTATCAAAAGTACAGCAAACTCCGTTTTTATTAAATCCCCAAGGTGGATTTTACCGCGCTTCTGAATTCATTGATGCCAGCGAAATAACACACACAGCCGCACATATTAATGATCCTTCTGAATCGGTTTCGGTTAATGGTAAGTTAGGATTTCAAGTTAATAGTAATGTGAGAGTAACGGTAGGTGGTTCATTTGAATACAGTCATTTGTATCAGTTTGATTTTAATAATATGCTTTTGAACAATACCGAAAATCCATTACAATTGACAACTGCATACAGAACTTTTGTAAGGCTTACCCAACGTTTTCCTACTCCCGAAGGAAAGGATGCTAAGCAATCTATAATAAAGAATGCATACTATTCAATCCAGGCTTCTTATGGCAATACCTTTAATACATTAGAAAACCCATATTTTAAGGGTAATATATTCGATTATTCGTTCGTGGGTCAGTTTCAACAATATTATTCCAATCAATATCAGTTAAAGAATGGCAGATATGGTTTAGCTAATTACCAGACAGCGTATTCCGATTCTTTATATTCCTTTAAACCCGGTACCGAAAATCCTTTGCTGGCTAACTACACTTCAGAAATATATCAATTGCTTGGTGCAAATAATATAACTAATCCTAATACGGTTGAACAGGCCGGCGGCTTATTGAATGGAGATAATCCAGCGTTTGTATATTCTTTATGGCATAATACCGGTTTTACCGGTGCGCAAAGCCAGGCGGGAATTAGTGCTCAATACCAACTGGGTTATAATTCGCATTTTGACTTTACGGCTAATTTTTCAGCCGATATAAAAAATCATGCTGTGCAGGTAGGTTTTGAATATGAGCAGAACGTAATTAGCTACTTTGATGTGAATACGCCCGATCTGTGGGTTATTATGCGCCAGGATGCTAACAAACAACTGCAACAGTTAGATACCAATAATCCTATTCTTATTACCCAGGGAACCACCAATACATATGGATACAATAGGCTTTACGATGGAGTTTTGCAAACTCAGTTTGATAAAAGCCTGCGCCAAAAATTGGGTCTTGCAGAAAACAGCACTACTTTTATTCAGCCCGATCAGTACGCTCCTAGTATGTATTCTTTGAGTATGTTCAGCGCAAGCGACCTTTTAAATAATGGTAGTAACGCTGTTATATATGCTGGATACAATTACAATGGAACTTTAAGTAATGCCAATGTAAGTATTGATGACTTTTTTAATAAGGTAGACGCTAATGGAAACAATACGTACCCTGTAGCTCCTTACCATCCTATATATATAGCGGGTTTTATCCAGGATCACTTTGATATTAAGAACCTGAAATTTGATGTGGGTATTCGCGTAGAAGATTTTAACGCAAATCAGCCGGTACTAAAAGATCCTTACCTTATGTATCCTGCTAAAACCGTGGCAGAGGTGCAGGGAAGCGGCTTGGGTACTATACCATCAAATATGGGAAGTAATTACGTAGTGTATGTTAATAATTCTGAAAGTCCTACAGCAATTGTAGGGTACCGTAATGGCAACGACTGGTACAATGCCAGTGGTAACCTTGTATCAGATCCGTCGGTAATTGCAGCTAGTACAGTTACTGGTGGCATACAACCCTACCTGGAAAATCCGAGCCAAACTCAAATCAGTTCGAATGTGTTTACAAATTATACTCCGCAGGTAAATGTATTGCCCCGTATCGCGTTCTCATTCCCTATATCTGATGTGGCTAACTTTTTTGCCCACTACGATGTACTTTCTCAACGCCCTCCAGGAGTAGGATTCAATATTTCCAATCCTCTTGATTATCTTGAAATACAGAGCAGAGGTTCGCAGGTTCTTGAAAATCCGAATTTGTTGCCGGAAGAAACAACTGATTACGAGTTAGGGTTTACACAGGTTTTGAACGAACAAAAGAGTTCTGCTCTTACCATATCTGCGTTTTATCGTGACATGAAAAACTTATTAGAAACATACAGGTTTTATGATGCATACCCTGTAACTTATTTGGCATTTAATAATATCGACTTTGGAACAGTAAAAGGCTTATCTGTTACTTACGATCTGAGAAGAGTTAACAACCTTAAGCTAAGAGCCAGTTACACATTGCAGTTTGCCAATGGTACAGGTTCTGGTCCTTATTCAGGATATAATCTTGCTTCATCGAACGAACCAAACCTCCAAATTCCTCAGGCGTTGAGTTTCGATCAACGTCATACCATACTTGTTAATATCGATTATCATTATGGAGCGGATAAAAATTATAACGGTCCTGTTTGGACAACCAAAGGAGGTAAGAGCATACAAATACTGGCAAACGCCGGGTTTAATATGAATATAACTGCCGGTTCGGGAACACCGTATACCGCACAAGGTAATATTACAGAAGGTAACCCGAACACACAGAATGTTGCCTTACAGGTTGCACAACGTGGTACTTTGGTAGGTACTATAAACGGAGCTTATTTACCATGGCAGTTCAGGGTTGATTTGCAGGTTGATAAGGATTTTCCGTTGGTGCTGCAAAAGAGCAAAGGAGATAAGGCAAAGCATTGCGACCTTCTCGTGTTCCTTCGTGCAACTAACTTGTTAAATACCGAAAATATTCAGCAGGTGTATGCATTTACAGGCAGTCCTTCGGATGATGGATTCCTGGCATCGATACAAGGACAGCAAACTACTGCAACGCAAACTTCTCCTCAGGCATTCCAGGATCAGTATAAAATAAAAGAACAAGACCCAACTTATCTTTCATTGCCAAGGCAGTTAAGGTTGGGCGTTGATTTTAATTTTTAAAGTATAATTTAAGTTGAACATGATTTTAATTCATTCTAATATTTCTGCTATGAGAACAAAGAAGAATATTTTAAGCATTGCTTTAGCCTTTGTAGTTTGCGGCGTTGCATATGCAAAAGAAGATAATATGGCTAATCGCCGTTCAGCAAACCCTAATGCTTCACGCGTTATGGTAAACGGATGTCCGCAGGATGCCGGTGCGTCTATTTTGCAGTTAAATAACGTAAGGATGCGCGTTATGGATGAAGGTGATATGTGGTGGAACCCTGACCAGGATATACAACAATATTTTGTACCTAAAAATGGAGTTGCCAGTTCTGAATTTGCCGGTTCTTTATGGATAGGCGGTTTGGATGCGGGAGGAGAATTAAAAGTTTCTTGTATGACATACCGACAAAACGGAGAAGACTTTTGGGCGGGCCCGCTGGATACAACAACGGTATCTATAACCCCTGCAGAATGTCAGGCTTATGATAAATTATTCTCTGTTAACAGGCAGGAGGTTGAGAATTTTGTGAATAATAATTATTCTCAGCAATATCTTACACAAGATATAGCAACCTGGCCCGGAAACGGAAGTGCGCAATATAACGAAGCTAAGTATCTCGCTCCTTTTATAGATGTTAATCATGATGGTGTATATAATCCTGCAGATGGTGATTATCCCGGCTATGATCTTAACACAAACGATAATACATGTCAAAATGGTTTGTACGGAGATGCAACCCTGTGGTGGGTATTTAATGACGTAGCGAACAATCATACTGAAACAGGAGGTATTCCAATTGGTCTTGAGATAAGGGCACAGGCATTTGAGTTTCAAACCAACGATGCCATTAACAATGCTACCTTTTATAATTACCAGGTAATAAACCGTTCTTCCTACACTATTAATAAAACTTATTTTGGAGTATGGAACGACTTTGATATTGGTAACGGACTTAATGACTTTACAGGTTGCGATGTGAGCCGTAGTATGGGTATTGGATATAATGGCACGTCAACCGATCCGGATGGTACAGGAGAAGCAGGCTATAACAATTATCCTCCTGCTATTGGGCTGGTGTTTTTTAAAGGACCAAAAGCTGATCCGCATGATACTTCTTGTTACGTTCATAATGGATTGATAGGACTAGCGCACTTTATGTATTATAACAATGACTTTTCGATACAAGGTAATCCTACCAACGCGTCTCACTATTATAACTACTTAAGAAGTTTATGGACGGATGGTACACAAGCTACATATGGAGGTAATGGATATCAAACCAGTTCTACTCCCGCAAATTATATGTTCGACTGGACTCCTGCAGGTATAACCCCCGGGGCTCAACCTAAAAATACCGACCCAACAGGTTGCGGAACAAATGGAGTGATACAAACATCTGAATGGGATGAGGTAGAGGCCCATGATGTTCCTTATGACAGACGTTTTATTGAATCTGCCGGCCCATTTACCTTAGGTCCTGGCCAGGTTAATTATGTTACAACAGGTTTAGTATGGGATCAATCAACCACGCCCGATAACCAATTTTTGCCTATTGGCTTAATTCAGCCAGATGCCGACGAAGCGCAGGCGTTATTTAATAGCTGCTTTAAAGTACTTAGTGGTCCTGACGCACCTGATATGACCATACAGGAATTAAATAAGGAACTTATTATTACGCTTAGCAACCCTGTAACTTCAAACAATTACAAGGAAAAATACCAACAGTGGCAGCCAACTATTCCTAAGCCATATAAGGACACTACTTATGTATTTGAAGGATACGAAATATTCCAGGTAATAGATTCTTCTGTGGCAGTAACTCAGTTAAGCGATCCAAATTCTGCACGGCTTGTAGAAGAGTGTGACGTAGAAAATGGCGTAGCTCAGCTTGTTAATTATTCATTTAATGCATCTATAAATGCTGTTGTGCCTACATTAGAGGTAAATGGACAGGATAAAGGAATTGAACATTCTTTCGATATTAAAGCAGATGCTTTTCAAACAGATGGTATTGCCAGCTTAGTTAACGATAGGCCCTATTACTATATGGTTATAGCCTATGCGTATAATAATTACAGCACTTATGGTACAACTTCAGATTCGTCGCTTAAAGGACAAAAACTTCCTTTTTTGCAAGGTGCGCACAATGTAAAGGTATATAAAGGCATACCGCACATTATTGAAGCACAGGCATACGGCACTGTTCAAAACTCATCGTATGGTGAAAGCCCTCAGATTACCCGTATTGAGGGACATGGTGATGGTGGAAATACCGTTGAATTAAATCAGGCCAGTCTTGACTATATAGTTCAAAACGATACCATGGCGCATCCAACATATGCTGTAGATGCAGCCCCTATCTCTGTAAAGGTTGTGGATCCGCTAAGTGTTCCGAATAGTAATTTTGTGGTTAAGATACTTCCACCCCATGTTAATACTATGGATAGTACAGCAAGATGGGAAATATATATTCCGGGAACCACTGATACAGTTAAATCTGACACAACTATAGGTTATCAGGACGAACAGATAATACCACAGTGGGGTATATCAGTTCAAATCCGGGATGCAGATTATCCTGGTAAAGCAGGATCGGCAAATAATGGAGCGTTAGATTCAAGTTCAACTATGACGTTTTCTGACCCCAGCAAGGTATGGTTATCAGGTGTTCAAACTGCTACTCCTGGCGTTAATTATTTATTCTGGATAAGATCAGGATCTTTTGTTGACGATCCTAATCAATCCGGCGCAACTCCGGATGGAGAATATACTTCACTTGAAGTAGGAAGCGTTCATTTACAGCCGGTTTTTGGTGATCCAAACTTAAACTATCAGCAGATGATTAACGGAACATGGGCGCCTTATGTATTATGTTCTGTTTCTGACCCGGGTTCAACCCCTCCGTTGAATTGTGATAATGGCCCTAGATTTAATGGGTCAGATGCGGCTAACTTACAAAAATTAGCAAGCGTAGACCTGTTCATTACCTCGGATAAGTCAAAATGGACCCGTTGCCCTGTTTTAGAAGAACAGGATAACACTCAATTGGCTCAGGGTGGTGCAACTAAACTTAGCCCAAGAAATAGCGCTTCGGTAGATAAAAATGGGGTATATGCTACTCCAGGTTCTGGTCCAAGTTCTAATCCCGACGATCCAAACTATATATCTGATAAAGGTATGGGTTGGTTTCCCGGATATGCTATTAATGTAGAAACAGGAGAACGCCTAAATATGGCATTTGGTGAAGACTCTTGGTTAAATGAAGATAATGGCAGGGATATGTTATGGAATCCTGATTCTATTAAAACAAGGCCAAATTTAAATGGCTCTACGGGCGTATCTCAACGCTGGGGAATCGAATCTGTATTTGGTGGTAAACACTATATCTATATTTTCGGTCATAACACCGATGCTACCGCTAAAATTCCTGCTTATGATAATGGAAGCACCCTGTATTCCTTGCTTGCGCCAACGCCACATTCAAACGCCAATTATTTGCACGCGTTTGGTGATGCTATGTGGGTAAATATACCTTTACTTGTAAAAGGACATCAGTTGCTCGAAACGGACGTGACAATTCGCCTCCGTGTTGCTACTCCTTATTCAGCAGGTTGGAGTGAAAATTATAATATTTCTGGCACCAGCTCTCAAACTTTATGGAAGAGTTCTTCGCCGGATAATAATAATAATCCTATGTATTCTTTCTCCACCAATGGTTTGCAAGTGGATACAAACAATGCAAATGCGGCGAAGAATGCACTTTCACTTATAAATGTTGTTCCTAATCCTTATTATGGATATTCGGATTATGAAAGTGACAGGATCGACACCAGGGTTAGAATTACCAATTTACCTCCTGTGTGCACCATCTCCATATTCTCGTTAAACGGAACCCTTATTAATGTAATAAATAAGGAAGGACCTCTCACTTATATTGACTGGAATTTGCAAAACCAATATAATGTACCTATTGCCAGCGGGATGTATCTTATACACATTGCGGTACCAAACGTAGGCGAGGTAACATTAAAGTGGTTTGGTGTTATGAGACCATTAGATCTTAATGCCTATTAAAGAGTAATTGAAATAACGCCACATAGGCTGAAAGGCAAGACCATAGTTATGAATGACCAAATATAAAATGCAGATATGAAAAAAATAAGTACAATTAAGGCTATAACAGCCGGGCTTACAGTACTCTTGTTTTGGACAACAGTAAAAGCGGGTGACCCCAGCCGGGCTGGGCAATCGGGAGCCTCTGAGCTACTTATAAATCCTTGGGCAAGTTCTTCTGGCTTTGCAAACGCAAATACTTCATGCGTTCAGGGAATTGAGGCCCAGTTTCTTAACGTAGCCGGTACGGCATTTACAAAGCAAACCGAAGTTATACTTGGCAATACAGAATATCTTGGAGGTTCTGGAATCAATATTGCGGTTGCAGGTCTTTGCCAACACGTTGGTGATGCCGGCGCTATTGGATTATCTATAGCATCTATGAGTTTTGGAAGTATACCAATTACTACTTATGATAATCCTGAGGGCGGTGTAGGTAACTTTACCCCATCGTATATTAATATAGGCTTATCATATGCCAGGGCATTCTCGGATAATATATATGGCGGTATTAATTTTAAACTTGTATCTGAATCCATTTCAAATGTAGATGCATTGGGTGTTGCGGTAGATGCCGGTATTCAATATGTAGCCGATGTGGCAGGAGGTAAAAAGAATCTTCATTTTGGAATATCTCTTAAAAACGTTGGCCCGCAAATGAAATATTCGGGCGACGGCTTGGCCTTTGAAACGAATAATCCTAATGATGTGGCAACGGGTTCAACCAATACAATGACTGTAGAACAAAGATCACAAGGATATGAATTGCCATCTTTGGTTAATATTGGCGCGGCTTATGATTTTCATATTTTAAAGGATAGTAATGGTACAAGTATGCACAGGATCACTGTTGCCGCCAATTTTACTTCTAATTCATTTATACAGGATGAGGAAGAAATAGGGGTTGAGTATGGATTCAGGTCATTTTTAAGCATTAGGGTAGGGTACGACTACGAAAAGGGAATATTTGGTGGCTTAAGCACCGATCCGACAAATGGTGGTCGCTTAACAGTATTTACCGGTGCATGTGCAGGCTTTACCTTGCAGTTGCCTTTTGGTAAGGGTAAAATGTCGAGTTTTGGTATTTCGTACGCTTATCGCGCTACTAACCCCTTCACTGGCTGTAATACCATTGGTATTCGTATGAATTTGTAAATTCATATTTTTTCATATATTTGTAGTGAGAGAGGACCTTAGGGTTCTCTCTCTTTTTCTGAAAAATTACCGGAATAGGTATATTTAAATCAATATAGTCATGTCAGCACAAACAGAATATTTTACCAAGGAAGGGTTAGATAAGCTGAAAAAAGACCTTCATCATCTTAAAACAGTAGAAAGACCTTCTATATCCAGGCAAATCGCGGAAGCTAAGGATAAGGGAGATCTTTCTGAAAATGCCGAGTATGCTGCCGCAAAAGAAGCACAAGGCTTGCTGGAGTTGAGAATAGCGAAAATGCAGGAAACGCTTAGTAACGCCCAGGTTGTTGATCGTTCACAAATAGACGCTTCTAAAGTATTCATTCTTTCTAAGGTTAAAATAAAAAATATTGGCAATGGAGCTGTAATGAATTACACTATTGTTACCGAGAACGAGGCAAACCTTAAAGAAGGTAAAATATCTGTTAATTCACCGGTTGCCAAAGGAATTTTGGGTAAAAAGGTAGGTGATAAGGCTAAGGTTAAGACCCCTGCCGGCGAGATTACCCTGGAGGTTATAGAAATTAGCGCATAGTACCGATGCCATCAATTTTTACCAAAATTGTTAATGGAGAAATTCCCTGTTATAAAGTAGCGGAAACCGACAATTGTCTTGCCTTTTTAGATATACAGCCATTAGCCAAAGGGCATACTCTTGTTATGCCCAAGAAGGAGATCGACTATATTTTTGATATAGAGGATAGCTTACTTACCGAAATGCACCTTTTTTCAAAAAAGGTAGCTAAGGCCATCGAAAAAGCAATTCCATGTAAGAGGATAGGTATAGCCGTTATTGGTCTTGAAGTACCACATGCGCATATACATCTTGTTCCGCTGAATAGTGTTTCAGACATAAATTTTTCGCGCGCTAAGTTGAGCTTTTCTTCTAAAGAGCTTGGCGATACTTGTGAATTAATTCGCAAACAGTTATAATCCGCTTACTTTGGCGGAGTTTTCTGTAACAAAAGACTTCCAACTGCTGTATTTCTTTTGTTCTATACCTGATCCCACCTTGTTTTGGAAATGGTGGCACAGCGCTACAGCTAATGCATCTGTGGCATCTAGCTTTTCAGACATAGTAGCAATGGAGAGCACTCTTTGCAGCATGGTTGCTACCTGCTCTTTGCTTGATGTGCCTTTGCCAGTAATGGATTGTTTTATTTTCCTGGGCGAATACTCGAATACCGGGAGATTTTTATTGAGTGCGGCAGCCATAGCTATTCCCTGGGCTCTTCCTAATTTAAGCATAGATTGTACATTTTTGCCAAAGAAAGGGGCTTCAAGCGCAACTTCATCAGGGCCATATTTATTAATAACAACTGTAGTTTGTTCGAATATGTGCTTTAGTTTTAAAGGGTGAGTAGAAATCCTGCTCAGCACTATAATATCCATGTGTATAAGCTTTACAGCCGAACCTTGTATATGAATAAGGCCATAGCCCATAATATTGGTGCCAGGGTCAATGCCAAGAATGATCTTGTCAGTTTTGTTTTCCGATCTCATTTAAATAAAAGCTTCCCGTTTGCGCAATGGTATCTTTAATGGGTACAAACTTATATCCATTTAGGGTGTCCCTGATCTTTTTGTTGCTATAGATATGAACACCCGTAGCGTGTTCTATCATGGTACCGCTGATCTTATTTTTGCCACCAAGGTTATATAAAAACTGAAATACTTTAAGGGTAATTTTAGTTAGCTTGCTCTTGGGTACAGGCTTTCCAAGACTTTCAGCTATCCAGGTATAGAAATTCTTAAAAGAGATGCTTTCGCCGGAGATGAGGTATCTTTCATTAAAATGATTCTCATTCATAAGGCGCAGCATAGCTTCAACCACATCCTTTACATCTACAAAACCCATGGTGCCACCTGTATAGAACCTTGAATTTTTGCTCACAAAGGAAAAGAAACCCATGCTTCCTTTACTTATGTCGGTCCACGGCCCCAAAACAATGGCAGGGCATACTACTACTACGTTAAGACCTTCGGCATGTGCTCTCCAAACTTCGGCCTCAGCTAAATGCTTACCTATTGCGTAAGGTGAATTATCAAATGAAAAGTATTCAAAGCAATCCTCTGTAATTTCTGTCCCATTAATGGGCATGCCAATTGCAGCTACCGAACTTACATGACAGAATTTTTTTACTCCTTTGGAAAGAGCTGCATTCACCAGGTTTTCGGTCCCTCTTTCAGCTGTTTGTATTATGGCATCTGCATTATCATCGC